>SXGT01186837.1_pt1 | contig 41266 bp, 26 predicted proteins | sample 3176221 | NCBI WGS metagenome assembly SXGT01 (sample SAMN11356862, study PRJNA531348) | freshwater metagenome | isolation source: freshwater sample F1-120 | place: China: Fuxian Lake, Yuxi | collected 2017-12-25
CAAAGCCAAGCTGTGGGATACAGGCTGTCATCGGCGTTCCGGGGCTCCAAGTGCTGGGATTTTTCTTTCAACACAAGCACTTTACCCCGAAACGCCTCTCACCAAAAGTACCTTTCGTGAATTATCCGGGCTAGCCCGCATCGTTCATCACGGGCGCGACCAGGTCCCACGGTTCACTCAGGAACCAGCGCCAGCCAGGCACGATCGGGATCCGACCGGTCGCGGCATCGATGCTCCCCTCCTCGGACAGCGTGACGATCACGGCCCGCGGCGCGATCGCGTCCCGACCGGCGCGCTCACGCAACGCCGCAACGAGCGCGGGTACCTCTCGCTCGCGCGTCTCGGGGGCCGTCGGGTCGGCGCAGACCTGGACCAGTACCTGGGGAAGATCCCCTCGCAGCGGATGCTCGACGACGAAGTCGACCTCCAGCCCTGCGGCCGTCCGGACATACCGCGCTTCGAGGCCCATCCGGCGGAAGCCGACGGACACCATGTTCTCCAGGAGATGCCCCCAGGCGGGCTCGCGGCGACGCGCGCAGGCGGTCGAGAGCCCGGCGTCCGCGAGATACACCTTGCGCGGATTGACGGCGCGAACGCGCTCGGAGTCGGTGTCGATCGGGATGAGGTGACAGAAGAACGCGTCCTCGAGGTGGCTCAGGTATTCGTGGACGGTGCCCTTGGCGATCGCGTGGCCCTGAGACCGAAGGTCGTTGTAGATCCGGTGAACACTGAGAAGGCTGCCCGGGTTGTTGAGCACGTGACGGACGAGCTGACGCAATGCGGCAACCGACGGCACACGGTGACGTTCCACGACGTCCCGCAAGATGACCACGTCGACATATTCCTGCAGGACGCGGACCCGAAGCCCCTCATCCAGGCCCTGGACCTCCGGAAATCCGCCCGCGACGACCCAGTCCCGGAAGCGCCGCTCCAGCTCCGAACGATGACGCGCTCCCGGCCGACGCGCACCGGGAAGGTCGACCCCGGCGTGGGTGAGCGACTCGCCGAAGCTGAAGGGCCAGATTTCCGTCGCGAGCACACGGCCGCGGAGCTCGGTGGCGATCTCCCGGGACAGGAGGCGTGCGGACGAGCCTGTGATGCACAGGTGCGCGTCGAGCGTGTCCAGCAGGCGCCGCACGAAGCGTTCCCAGCCAGGAACACGCTGGATCTCATCGAAGAAGAATGCGCACGGACGCTCTCGCAGCGTCGGATCGCGTCGATAGTAGACATCGGGGATCCGCTGCAGGTCCTCCGTCTGGAACGGGAGGAGACGCTCGTCCTCGAAGTTCAGGTAGAGGAGCTGCTCCTTGGCCCACCCGCCTGCGATTCGGTCGGCCATGACCTGATGCAAGAGCGAGGTCTTGCCCGTCCGGCGCATGCCAATGACGGAGTCGATCTTGTTCGCCACCCAGGGAAGTGCTGTGTCCCTGCGCGTCAGTGTTCGGAGCGGGCGCTCGTGGAAGTCGGCGATGAGCTGGTCGATGACCTGGTCCACAGGGCAACAGTAGTCTTCAACGGAGGAAAGAACAAAGCAAAAGCTTCCTCCGTTGGAGGACGCTTCCAGAGGCAAGGGCGATACGGGGCCCTGGCGAAGCCACGACTTGCCAGCCCCGCTCAGTCATGCGATCACCCCGTCGACTCCGGCTCGCGCCAAGGGACACCGACCCCAGTGATTCGCGTTCACCTGACTCGGCACCTCTTCAGCTTCTTCCCGCAGCTCGACGGCCGCGTCCTCGAGGTCCAGGCGGAGACGGCGGCAGGCGTGGTCGAGGCGCTGGAGGCGCTCGCCCCGGGGATTCGGTTCTACCTCTGCGACGAGCTCGGCCGGCTACGGACCCACGTCAACCTGTTCATCGGCACGCGGATGCTCAAGGACCGCCGCGCGCTGACCGACCCCGTCGCGCCGGGCGACGCGGTCCACATCCTTCAAGCACTCAGCGGAGGCTAGCGCATGGCATCACGGCTACTACTCGGGACCCGCAAGGGGACCTTCATCGTCGAGCGTGTCGGTGGCACGTGGCGGCCGCGCCTGTCGGGGCACGGCGGCGCGGGCTCCAACTACGTCGCCAAGGACCCCTACACCGGGCGGCTGTGGGCGCTGCTCGGGCATGGCCACTGGGGCGCGAAGCTCTCGCACTCCGACGACGACGGCGCGACCTGGGTCGACGCGACCGCACAGATCGCCTACCCCGCCGGGGCTCGCTACATCGCGCAGGACATGTACGAGGACGCCACGAGCGACTTCGGCGTCGGCTGGCGCATCTCGACGAAGGCCGCGACCCTCGCCAAGCTGTGGGTCATCGCGTTCGGTCCCGGCGGCAGCGTGTATGTCGGCACGATCCCGGGCGGCCTGTTCATCAGCCGCGACGGCGGCGGCTCCTTCGCGCTCAACCGCGCGCTGTGGGACCACGAGTCGCGCGGCGGGGATCTCTCCGCGGGCGACGCCAATGCGGAGACCAAGTGGTTTGGCACGCCAGCGTCCGAGGGCGGCGACTTCGCGCCAGGGATTCACTCCATCGCGGTCGACCCGCGCGATCCCAACCGTGTGCTCCTCGCCGTCTCGACCGCCGGCGTCATCGAGACGACCGACGGAGGTGCCTCGTGGCGCAGCCGCAACAAGGGCATGGTGCTCGACCACACCCCGGAGCCCGAGGCCGAGTGGGGTCACGACACACACGCCATCGACCTGTGCGCGGGCGCTCCGGACCACGTCTGGCAGCAGAATCACAATGGTGTCTATTACAGCGCCGACGGCGCCGCGACGTGGCGCAAGGTGAGCGCGCCGACCTCCGGCGTGCACTTCGGCTTCCCCGTCGCGGCGGATGGGCACGACGGCCGCACCGCGTGGCTGCTGCCGGGACACAGCGACCAGAAGCGCATGGCCATCGACGGCGGCCTCTTCGTCGCGCGCACCGAGGATGGTGGCGACAACTGGACCCCGCTCCGCGCCGGCTTGCCGCAGGAGCACGCCTACGACGTGGTCTATCGGCACGCGCTCGCGCAGCAGGATGGTGTGGTCGCCTTCGGGAGCACGACGGGCAATTTGTATGTGAGCGAGGACCGCGGCGACCACTGGACGGCCGTCGCGCACAATCTGCCGCCCATCTATTCCGTCCGGTTCGGCTGAGCGACCCCCTCAGCGCGCGGCGATGGGCTGGTCGACCTCGTACATGGCCTCGACCGCCATCACCTCGCCGAGCACGGCCTCAGGGTGTCGACCCTCGTGGGCCAGGCCGTAGACGGCGCGGGTGATATGTGCCGGCAGTTCGAGCTTGCGGGTCAGCTCGTGCACCACGGCGGTGGTGCTGACGCCCTCGGCCACCTGACGCATCTCAGCGCGGATCTGGTCCATGCTCTGCCCTCGCGCGAGCCGCACGCCGACCTGATGGTTGCGCGAGAGCGGCGAGGCGCAGGTGACCATCAGGTCGCCGACGCCGGCGAGGCCCGCAAACGTCATCGGGTCGGCCCCGAGGCGCACACCGATACGGCGCATCTCGGCGAGGCCGCGCGTCACGAGCAGCGACAGCGTGTTGTCGCCAAAGCCCAGGCCCGCCGAGGCCCCGGCAGCGATGGCCACGATGTTCTTCATCGCGCCGGCGAGCTCGACGCCCAGCACGTCGTGGTTGCCGTAGACCCTGAAACGGCGGCCCATGAGCACGCGGGTCGCGCGCGCGACGACCTCTTCGTAGCGCGAGGCGACAACCGTGGCCGCCGGATCGCCGCGCATGACCTCGGCCGCGAGGTTGGGCCCGCTCATGGCGCCGACGCGCAGGCAGCAGGTCTCCTCGCGCAGCACCTCGGTCATCCGCTTCGCCGAGCCGCTCTCGAGGCCCTTGGAGCACGAGACGAGGAGGTGGTCGGGATGCAGGAACGCCGAGAGCTCCGAAACGACGGCGCGCAGGACCTTGGTGGGCACGACCACGAAGATGAGCTGACAGCGCGTGGCGACCTCGTGGAGCTCGGTGGTGGTCTCGATGCCCTCGGCGAGCGTGTGCTCGGGCAGATAGCGTGGGTTGACCCGTTGGCGAGCGACGGCGTCGAGCACCTCGCGGTCGCGCCCCCACAGCAGCGTCGGGTGGCCGTTCGACCGAATGACGTGGGCGACTGCCGTGCCCCACGAGCCGCTGCCGAGGATGCCGATGCTGGGATGAGTGGGCATCGGCGCATGGTGACGGCGCGTGGGGCGGTTGTAAACACTGAGCTCGCGCGCGCGTTGCAAGGAGATGGTCCTTGTGTTAGCAAGGATGCTATGGCGAAGGTCACCAGCAAGCTCCAGCTGACGATTCCCAAGGCGCTCGCGACTCAGTTCGGAATTCGACCAGGGGATGAGGTCACCTTCGAGGCCGCAGGTGACGTCATCCGCATCCGTCCAGGTCCGCTACCGGCCCGCGCGCGGCTCGACCGGGAAACGCGTCTTCGGCTCTTGAGCGAAGCAGACGCTCGCTTTCTTGCCGCAGTGACGTCGCCGACCGACGAAATGATCGACCGAGGATGGACACGCGAAGACCTCTACGAAGAGAGGCTCCGTTGGCCGCGCTTTTAGACACGAATGTCCTCGTCTACAGACGCGACGCCGCAGCTCCGGCCAAGCAGCGCATTGCGTCCGCCCTCGTAGCGCGCGGAGTCGCAGACGGCTCCGTCAAGATCCCGCACCAGGCATTGGTCGAGTTCGTCGCCGCTGCGACTCGTGCGCGTCCGCCGCGCGCGCCGCTGCTGTCCATGTCGGAGGCCCGCGCCGAGGTCGAGCTCCTGCTGGCCACGACCGACGTCCTCTATCCGACCGAGCCGGTCGTGCGGACGGCGCTCATGGGCGTCTCGGCCTACGGGTTCTCCTGGTTCGACGCACATCTGTGGGCGTACGCGGAGTGTCACGGGCTGGACGTGCTCTACTCGGAGGACTTCCAGCACGGTCGGCTCTATGGCTCGGTGCGCGTCGTCGATCCATTTCGCGAGCCGTCGTGACGTCCGTCATGGCTCAACCTGCCGCCAAGCTGTAAGACAGGTTCCGATTCAGCTGTCGGACAAGAAGGGGCCCCTCGTAGATGAGTGCCGTGTAGACCTGCACGGCCGTCGCGCCGGCGGCGAGGCGCTCGCGAACGTCGGCTGCGGTCGCAATGCCGCCCGCGGCGATGAGCGGCACTCGGCCCTGGGTCAGCGCCGAGACCGAGCGCAGTGTGGCCTGGGCGCGTTCCCGCAGCGGCGCACCCGAGAGACCGCCGGCCTCATTCACGAGCGTCTCCGGGCTCCGCAGGCCGTCGCGCGAGAGCGTCGTGTTGGCCACGACGAGCCCACGCGCGCCGCCGTCGAGCGCGGCCGTGACCGTGTCCCGCAGCGCGTCGGGGTCGAGATCGGGCGCGAGCTTCACGAATACGGGCGCGGTCGTGCGTGTGGCGACCGTCTCGACCAGCGCGCGCAACGCGACGGGCGCCTGGAGGTCGCGCAGCCCGGGCGTGTTCGGCGAGCTCACGTTGAGCACGAGATACGACGCGAGCCCGCCCAACCGCTCCACGAGGGCCTGGTAGTCGTCGCGAGCGCGCTCGTTGGGCGTGTCCTTGTTCTTGCCCAGGTTGATCCCCACGGGGATGGGCGGCGGGCCGAGCGCCTCGAGGCGGCGCGCGATGATCTCCATGCCGTCGCTGTTGAAGCCGAAGCGGTTGATGACCGCCTGGTCCTCGGGCAGCCGAAAGAGCCGCGGGCGCGCGTTGCCGGGCTGCGGACGCGGCGTGACGGTCCCGACCTCGACGAAGCCGAATCCAAGCGCGGCCCACGCCGGGATGGCCTCGGCCTGTTTGTCGAGGCCCGCGGCCAGACCGACGGGGCCAGGCAGCCGGAGCCCGGCGAGATCGAGGGCCAGCCTCGGGTCAGGACGGCACCAGCGCGCAACGACCCCCCGTCCGAGCCGCCACCGGGCGAGCCGGCGCATCACGAAGAGGTGCGCGTCCTCGGCGTCGAGCCGAAAGAGCCACGGCCGCGCGATGGTGCGGTAGAGGGCCCCCATGCGCTCAGCCTGCGCGCGTCACGTGGAGCCGCTTCAAGGAGGCGATGGCTTCGCGACAGCGGGCCTCGGCGCTCGACTCGAGCCGCTCGTCGCCGAACACGACGGCCTCGTAGACGCGCACGACGGCGGTGGCGGGCTCCGCGGCCATGGGGTGCGCGTGGCGCAGCGCGTGGACGACCGAAGACGACGTGGTCCCGGCCTTCACCTCGACGCCGAGCCGGCGCGCGACGCGAGACAGGGCGTGAAACCAACGACGTGCGCGGGCCAGCTCGCGCCTTCGCTCGCGGCTCGACGGTGGACGCGCCACTCCCGAGCGCCCACGGCGGCGCCAGAGCCAGCCGGCGAGGCCGCCGATGAGGACTAGAAGCACGCCACCGACGATCAACACGGCCGTGCCCTTCACCGCGTTGCGCACGTCCCGCATGAGGCCCGACCGACCGAAGCTCGGCGTCAGGAAGTCGAACGCGCCGCCGAGCTTCTGGCCGAGCTCGCGGAGCATGCCGAGCTGCGCCTCCAGGTCCCATCGAATGACCCACTTGTACCAGGCGAGCTGGAGGCTATCCATGTACTGCCGCAGGCGTGAGAGAAAGCCCGTGTCCTCAGGAGCCAGCGCGCCCGAGGGCGGCGTGGGCTCGAAGACGACCCAGCCCGTGCCCGGAAAATACACCTCGGCCCAGGAGTGTGCGTCCGCCTGCCGCATGGCCACGTAATTGCCGACCGGATTGTGCTGACCGCCAAAGAACCCACCACAGAGCCGAGCGGGGACATGCGCGGCGCGGGCGAGGACCACGAAGGCGGTCGCGAAATACTCGCAGTGGCCCGCCTTCTTGCTGAACAGGAAGTCTGAGAGCGGGTCAGCGTCGTCGTGCCCACCGGCCAGACTGTATTTGTACTCGCCGACCAGGTGTTGCTCGATGGCGATGGCGCGGTCGTAGTCGGTCTTTTGGCCCGCAGTCACGCGCTCGGCCAAGGCGACGATGTCCGGGTTGAGCGTGTCCGGCAGCTTCGTGTAGCGCTTGAGGTCGAAGTCCTCGTCGAGCTCGGTCCCCGCCTCGCGCAGCCGCTCGGCCTCGCGCGGAATGCGATAGCTCTTGACCTCGTACCTCAGCGGTCCCTTGGTCGCGCCCGTGTAGATGACGTCGTGCTCGGAATCCCAGTGAAACCGAGTCCGCCGTCTTGGGTCGATCGTGAGTCTCGGATTGTGCAGGTCGCGCACCCAGCGCAGCCGGTTCTCGGCGAAGATGGTCTTGCGCCCAATCTCCATCTGCTCGAGATAGACCCGCATGAGCAGCGGTCCCGCGGCGCGAATCTCCGGCCACAGCCGGTCGGTGTCGGGGATGCGCCAAAAGTCGTCGAGCTGCTCAACAACGTCACGAATTTCGCGATGCGACTTGCTCCAGCGCTTGCCGTCATAGGTGTCAAATGCGATGCCTCGGAGCCGGAGCGGCAGATACGGCACCGGATCGGCGACCTCGGGGAGCTCGACGCGCATGATCACCGTCTGGTCCTGCTTCATCGTGCCGAAATTGCCGAGCTCGACGGTCGACGAGAACCCGGAGACCTGCGCGCCGCGGTTGAGGTGCTGGCCAAAGAAGCCGAGGCCCAGTCGGGGGAACAGCAAGAAGACGCCGACCGAGATGAACACGATGAGAAGGGCCAGCGCGCTCGTGCTGGCCAGAAAGCGGGGCGTGAACAACGCCCGGACGCGCTCGCGTGCAGCCACGAGGTCCGCCTCCGTCGAGCCGGTCCCGAGCAGCGCGGCGAGGCGCTCGGTGTCTCGGCGCAGGTGCAGCATCAGCAGCGCCCAGGACAGAAAGATGACGTAGAGCAGGTAGCACAGCGCGAACGACAGACCGGGATTGACGACCGCGCCAGCGATGAGCACCAGGAACGACAGCGCGTAGAGCTGCTGATAGTCCGCCGCGGTCTGGCGCTGAAAGAGCTTGGCGATGACGAGCAGGGTCGTGAAGTAGAGCGCGTAGAGCAGCCAGTCGCCCGTCGCGAGGCCCGCGGCGACGAGGCCCGCGAGCGCCACGAGTACGACGACGTTCCAGGGCATGGGCTGCGCCCACGGGGACTCGCGATGCGCCACGCCGCCGACGAGCACCGACAGCAGCGCGAAGGGCGCCACGACCGCCCAGTAGCCGGTGGCCAGCTCGCCCGAGAGCAACAGCACGAGGAAGCTCGTGCCGACGACGAGGTAGGTGATCAGGTCATGCAGCCGGATGAAGGTCATGGGGCCTGCGGGACCTCGTGAATGCGTGTCGTGGAGCCGACCGCGACGTGGCGCTGGTCAGGGTGGCGAACGAGCACGGTCTCCTGGCCCGCGGCATGGGCGACGAGCAGGCGGGTCTCACTGTCGGCGGGATGCACCGGCACGCGCGCCAGATGCTCCAGCAGGCGCACGAGGTGGCCCGGACCGCCCTCGGCCTCCACGCGGCCGTCGTAGGTCTCGACCCCGACGGCCCAGCCCGCGGCGATGTAGGCGACCGCGAGGCTCGCGGCCTCGGCGATGGCGCCCTCCACCTCGGGGTGGACCCGCGGCTGGGGCTGACCGCGCTTCTTCTTCAGGCGCTTCTTGTCGGTGCCCGGCGGAGCGATGGGGAGCACGCCCTCGCTCGTGGCCACGTTGGGCACGAGCAGCACGACGCGACGCATGACCGGCTCCTCGTAGACGCGCGTCACAAGCCGGCGCTGCCGAGCCGAGGTCTTCCAGTGGATGTCTCGCGGATCGTCTCCCGGCTGGTGCTCGCGGAGGCCGTGATAGTCCTCGCCGCGTCCCTCGCGCGCCGAGCTCACCTGGAAGCCCTCCGCGGGCGACCAGAGGCCCTCACTGCGCACGGGGCGAATGGCGGGCAGCACGACGATGACGTCCTCGAGCGGTTCGAGCCGCCACTTGCGAAAAAAGCTGAAGGGAAACTGGGTGGCGAGGTGCAGGCCTCGCGTCTGGTGCACACCGCGCCGGGCAAAGATGGTGCGCAGGACGACGAGCTTCTTCTCACCGGGTCGCAGCACGAGCGCGTAGCCCGGTCGCGCGGCCTGAACGACCGTCGGGTCCTCGAAGACCTCCTCGACCTCCAAGGAGATCGACGCGATGCGGCGCTTCTGGTTCTCGAGCTCGACGGCGAGGAAGCACTCGCGGCCGGCGTGGATGGCGCCCGGGTAGACGCGCCGGACAGTCACGTCGCGAATGACCTGCTCCGACAGCACGCCCGAGAGCGTGATGAGCGACAGCAGCAGGCCCAGCACGAGATACAACAGATTATTGCCGGTGTTGATGGCGGCGAAGCCGAGGCCCAGCGTGATGAAGATGACGATCTTGCCTTCGCGCGTGGTCTTGAGGTTGCGGCGCCACGGTGGCGGCCGGCGCGTCCGCGGAGGGGCGCCGAGGTTCCGCACGGCACCGTTCAACGCCGGAGCGTTCAACGCGGCACCGGCACCTGATCGACCAGCTCCAACAGCACGGTCTCGGCCTCGTCGCGGCCGGAGGCGCCGCCATCCCGATGGGCACGCAGCGCGACGCGGTGGCTGAAGATCGGCGCGACGAGCACCTTCACGTCGTCGGGAACGACATAGGGCCGCCCCAGCAGATACGCGCGCGCCTGAGCGGCCTTGTAGAGCGAGATGGCGCCACGGGTAGACACGCCGAGGTCGAACTGCGGCGCGGTCCGCGTAAGCCGCACGATGGACATGACGTAGTCCATGACGGCCGGGTCCACACGCACGTGCTCGAGCCGACGCGACCAGCGAATGACGTCGTCCGCAGAGGCCACGGGCACGAGCTCGCTGACCGGATCGTGATAGCCGTACCGCTGGATGATGTCGCGCTCGATGTCCTGTTCTGGGTAGCCGATGCGCAGCCGAACCAGAAAGCGGTCGAGCTGGCTCTCGGGCAAGGGATACGTGCCGTGCATCTCCTTGGGGTTCTGCGTCGCGATGACCATGTACGGCGTTGGCAGGTCGTGCGTCTCATTGTCGATGGTCACGCGCGTCTCGGCCATGGCCTCGAGCAGCGCCGACTGCGTGCGCGGCGTGGTGCGATTGATCTCGTCAGCCAGCACGATGCTCGCGAAGATGGGCCCGCGCTTCAGCTCGAAGGTGCGCGTGTCCTCGCGCCAGATCGAGACGCCCAGCACATCGCCGGGCAGCAGGTCGCTCGTGAACTGAATCCGCCGAAACGGGCAGTGCAGGCTCATCGCGATGCTGCGCGCGAGCGTCGTCTTGCCGGTGCCCGGCACGTCCTCGAAGAGCACGTGGCCGCGCGCCAGCAGCGCCACCAGCGCCAGCTCCACGGCCTCGGCCTTCCCACGAAACGCCGACCCGATGCTGGTGCGCAGCCGCGCGAGGAGGTCGGCGTCCTCGGCGACCCACGCCTTGATGTCGGGCGAGGCGCTCACTGGGGCACCACCGTATTCGAGAGCGTGCCGATGCCCTCGATGGTGATGCTCACCTCGTCGCCCGGAGCAATCGCCGAGACGCCGCTCGGCGTGCCGGTCGAGATGACGTCGCCGGGCTCGAGCGTCATGTGGCGGCTGATGAAGGCGACCAGGTCGAAGACCGGGAACACCATGTCAGAGGTCCGCGAACGCTGCTTGACCACGCCGTCGTGGGTCGTGACGAGCTCGAGGTCGTGCGGATCCAGGTCCGTCGCAATCCACGGGCCGAGCGGACAAAACGTGTCAAACCCCTTGGCGCGCGTGAACTGGCCGTCCGAGCGCTGAAGCTCGCGCGCGGAGACGTCGTTGAGGATGCTGTAGCCCAGCACGTGCTCGGCGACCGCGTCGCGTGAGAGGTTGCGCGCCCGCCGGCCGATGATGACGGCCAGCTCGCCCTCGAAGTCGACGCGTCCCAGCTCTGGCGGCAGCCTGATCGCTTCACCGTGCGCGACCAATGCCGACGGCGGCTTCATGAACAGGATGGGCACCGCGGGCACGGGCTTGCCCATCTCCTCGCAGTGCAGCCGGTAGTTCGACCCGATGCACACGATCTTCGAGGGTCGCGACGACGCAGGGAGAAGCCGCACGGACTCGAGAGACAGCGTGCGGTCAATCGGCGTGAGCTGACCGTCGAAGGGGTTGCCCTCGAGCAGCTGGAGCGTCTCGCCATCGTCTTGCAGCGCGCCCCAGCAGGATTTTCCGAACAGGTAGAAGTGCACGAGCTTCACGAGTGGGCCTCCGTCCGCGCGGCAGTATGAGGTGCGCCAGCGCGCGTGGTCAATGCGGCTGGGCTTGCCTCTGTCCTTCGACCCGCGTGCGCGGTTGGCCTACTCGCTTGACCAACCTGCGGCAGCCCACTAGCGTGCGCCCAGGAGGGACCCATGGGCGAATCGGCCAAGACAGGCTCAACCACCTCGGTGGTGGAGTCGACCGTCAGCGTCAACGAGGCGAAGTGGCAGCTTTCCCAGCTGCTCGACCGCGCGGTCGCTGGGGAGCCGATCGTCATCGCACGGGCGGGTAGGCGGCTCGTCAGGTTGGTGCCCATCGTGGACGACCATCGCCCGCGCCAACCGGGTTTGGCGAAGTCGACCGACATCCACATCAGCGACGCCTTCTTCGATCCACTGCCAGAGGATGAACTCGCCGCCTGGAGCGCAGGCGAGTGAGGCTGCTCCTCGACACGCACGCGCTGCTCTGGTGGCTGTACGACGATGACCGTCTCAGCCTGCGCGCACGGGAGGTGATCGCCGTACCGACCCACGTCGTGTACGTGAGCTCCGCCAGCGCCTGGGAGATGGCGACCAAATACCGCATTGGCAAGCTCCCCGAAGCGGAGGGCCTGCTCACCGACCTGGGCAAGTACCTGCGCGCGGGGCGCATGACGGAGCTGCCGGTGTCCGTGGCCCACGCGCTGCGAGCCGGAAGCCTGCCGGGCCCGCACCGGGACCCATTCGACCGGATGCTCATCGCCCAGGCTCAGCTCGAGCAGCTCACGGTGGTGACGACGGACCCGGTCTTCGCTCAGTACGGGGCGCCCGTCGCGTGGTAGCCGTCGAGGGCGCTCTGTGGCCTAGCCGGCGTCTCCGCCGCTGCCTCTGCCTCCGCCGCCGAGTCCGGTGCCGCTACGGCCGCCGACTCCCGTGCAGTCAGTGCCGCCATCGACCGAAAGTTCGCGCCTTGGCCACGCCAGCGGGAACTTGAGCCTGCATGACCAAGACGACCTCCGGCACGGCGGGTCAAGCCCACGCCAGCGATTCGTCACCTCCGGGCCGGCGGTGCGGCAATCGCTACTGAATCCCTGACCACGAAGGCCGTGCCCCAAGAGTCGGACTCGTCTTTACGCCCCGCGGCTTTCTGGCTAGCGTGATCCCGTGCAATACGAGCTCACGCGCCAGGTCCTCGCTGCGTTCGAGCGCCACGGTGTGCGATACGTCGTCTTTGGGGCGTTGCCCTCAACAGAGGAGCGTTGGGCCCAAGCCGACTTTGACGCCTTCTGGGCAGCGCGCGGTGGCGTTCCTCGCACGTGACACCAGTTCGCGGTTGCTACGCCGCGCAAGCGGTCCTAGGATGAACCGGTGGGCCCGGCCGAATCGGGCCGGCCAGTGGGCGACAACACCGGCAGCGAGGAGGCGACGTGGGTCTTCCTGACGTCCGAGCACTCATCGAGGAGAAAGCCAAAGCCGCCGAGGAAGGCGACTTTTTCGACGTGCTGGGGATCCCCGACGACGCGAGCAAGGCGGTCGTTCAGAAGGCCTACTTCGACCTGGCGAAGCTCCTTCACCCCGACCGGCTGGCCAAGCACAACGCGGCGGACCTCAAGTCCAAGGCGCAGCAGGCGTTCAAGGCGGTGTCGGACGCCTACGCGACGCTGATGGACGACTCGAAGCGCGCGGAGCTGGCGGCGCGGCGGAAGAAGCCGTTGACGCACTCGTCGCGGTCGGAGCCGCACCCGTCGGGCATCCTCAATCGCTCGACGCAAGAACTCCTGCGCGCCAACCCCACGGACCTCGGGACCAATCCGCAAGAGGCGGCCAAGGTCTTCTATCACAAGGGCACCCTGCTCATGCGCAAGGGCGCGTGGGACCAGGCTGTGCCCTTCTTCCGCAAGGCGCTCGAGATTGAGCCCACGAACGCACGCTATCAGCGAGACCTGGGATGGTCGGTCTTCATGGACACGTCACTCCCGGTGTCCGAGCGCATGACTGAGGCCAAGTACTTCCTCGAGTCCGCGATCAAGACCGACGCGGAGAACCCCGAGGGCAACTACTACGTCGCCCGCTACTACAAGGAGGCGGGGAAGCTCGACCTCGCGCGGAAGCACCTGGAGACCGCCGTCAAGCTCAAGCAGAACTATACGGAAGCGCTGCGGGAGCTTCGACTGTTGGAGATGCGGTCGGGCAAGGAGCCCGGCGGTGGCGGCAAGTCCGGCGGTGGCAGCGGCTTGAGCATGGAGATCAAGTGGCCCTTCGGCCTGGATAAGTTCTTCAAGAAGGCCAAGTAGCCCGCAAGGCTACGGCGCCGTGGGCGGCTTGCCCGGCGGCAGCGTGGCGTTGCCCATCTTCTCCTTGATGAGGTCACCGATGGTGAGCCGCTTCGGTGGCGCGCTCTTTCCGGGGGCCGGCTCCGTGACGGCCTCGACCTCTTGGGCGCGCTTGACCGACAGGCCCATCTTGCGCTGCTCGGGTACGAGGCTGATGACCTTGGCGCGCACGGTCTCGCCCTCCTTGAGGACGGCGCCGACCGACTCGACGCGCTCGTCGCTCAGCTCGGAGATGTGCACGAGCCCCTCGATGTTCTCCTCGAGGCGCACGATGGCGCCAAACTCCAGCAGCTTGATGACCTGACCCTCGACGACCTGCCCGATGGGGAAGCGGTGCTCGATGTCGTACCACGGGTCCCGCTCGAGCTGCTTGACGCCCAGCGCGACACGCTCGCCCTCGACGTCGATGTTGAGCACGACGGCCTCGACCTCGTCCCCGGGCTTGTAGGCGTCGCGCGGATCCTTGACCTGCCCGCCCCAGCTCAGGTCGGAGACGTGCACCATGCCGTCGACGCCTTCGGCGAGCCCCAGGAAGACGCCGAAGTTGGTCACGCTGCGCACCGGAGCGCGCACGCGGGAGCCGACCGGGTGCGCGTCCTGGAGCTGCACCCACGGGTTGGCCTGCGTCTGCTTGTACCCGAGCGCGATGCGGCGCCCGGTCTTGTCGATCTCCAAGACGATGGCGTCAATCGCCGCGCCCTTGGTCAGGACCTCGCTCGGGTGGCGCACGCGCTTGGTCCAGCTCAGCTGGCTGACGTGGATGAGGCCCTCGAGGCCCCCGTCGAGCTCGACGAAAGCGCCGAACTCGGCGAGGTTTTGCACCCGACCCGAGACGCGCTGCCCGTTGCGATACCGGCGGTCCACATCGAGCCACGGATCCGGCGTGAGCTGCTTGAGGCCGAGCTTGACGCGGCCACCGTCGGCATCCATCTGGAGCACCTGGAGCGTGAGCTCCTGGCCGGGCTGCACGACCTCGCTCGCGTGGCCGACGCGCCCCCCGCTGAGATCGGTGACATGCCGCAGCCCGTCGATGCCGCCGAGGTCCACGAAGCACCCGTAGTCCGTGAGGTTCTTGACGGTCCCGCGCACCGTGGCGCCCACGCGCAGAGTCTCGAGCGTCTTGGCACGCAGCTGGGAAAGCTCGGCCTCGAGCAGCTCCCGGCGCGACAGCACGATGGTTCCCGCCTTGCGATCGAAGCGCGAGATGCGGAACGACAGCTTCTGCCCGACGAAACGGGCGGGGTTGCGCGGCGGGCGCACGTCGATCAGCGCGTTGGGGACGAGCGCGCGAACGCCGATGTCGACGCTGAGGCCATTGGGGACGAGGCCGGTGACGACGCCCTCCAGCACGGTCTTGTTCTTGAACGCGTCGAAGAGGCGGTCCCACTCGCGCAGCCGATCGGCCTTCTCCTTGCTGAGCTGCCACACCTCGGCCTCTTGGCCTTCGACCTTGGCGTCGACAAACACAACCACCTCGTCACCCACGGCGGCGTGCTGGACGCCGTCGGGCCCGATGAACTCGCTCCGATCGACGCGGCCGACGCCCTCGCTGCCGAGGCGGATGACCACGTGCTCGGGTTCGATGGCGGAGATGGTGCCCACGAGCGTCTCGCCGAGCCGAATCGGCCGCGACTGGAGCAGCGCCTCGACGAGGCCTTGGAACGCCTCCTCGGTGTCGAGCTCGGGCAGCGCGACCGGGTCCGGTACCGGCGTCGCAACGGCCTCGGCGCTATTCTCGACCACCTCAATCACTTCATCACTCATGCTGCTCCTCCCGCGCCCAGCCGTCGCGGCGGCGTAGAATGGGCCTGCCGGCCGGTGCGGTCAATACGTGTCAGACCTCGACGACGACCTTGCCGAACGCCTCGCGGCTCTCCAGGAGCCGATGCGCCTCGCGCACCTCGGACAGCGGCAGGACGGCCGCCACGACGGGTCGGAGCCGACCTGCGGCGACGTGTGCGGCGACCTCCAACAGCTCCGCCTTGCTGCCCATGGTCGAGCCGAGGACCGAGAGGTTCTTGAAGAACAGACGTTGCAGGTGCAGCTCGACCTTGCCGCCCGCGGTGGCGCCGCAGGTCACGAGCCGCCCACCCGGGACGAGCACGCGCAGCGACTGCTCGAACAGCGCGCCGCCAACGTGCTCGATGACGACGTCGACGCCGCCCGTGACGCGCGTGAGGCCCTTGAGCGCGGCGGTCCAGTCCGGCGTGGCCCGCGTGTCGATGGTGTGGTCGGCTCCGAGCGCGCTGGCGCGCGTGCACTTCTCGGCACCACCGGCCGTGGCGATGACCGTGGCGCCAAAGAGCTTGGCGACCTGCACCGCCGCGCTGCCGACGCCGGAGCCGGCCGCGTGGACGACCACGACCTCGCCCGGCCGCACCTGCGCCCGCGAGACGACCATGTGCCACGCGGTGAGCATCGTGAGCGGAAACGCCGCCGCGTCCGCGAAGCCGAGGTTCTTGGGCTTCTCAAAGACATTGGCGCGCGGCACGACGATCTGCTCGGCGCAGCCGCCGTCGCGGGTCTCGCCGAGGATGCCGTAGGCGCGGCACAGCGGATCGCGACCGGAGAGGCACGCGAGGCAGCGGCCGCAGGAGAGGCCCGGCTGCAAGACGACCTCGTCACCAGCAGCGAGGCCCGCGTCCGAGTCGGCCTCGAGCACGACCCCAGCGATGTCACACCCGGGGATGAGCGGCAGCGGGAACGTGAACCCGGGGATCCCTTTGCGGGCCCAGAGGTCCATGTGGTTGAGCGCGCACGCCCGGACGGCGACGCGGACCTCGCCCTGTCGGCGGTCGGGCTCGGCGAGCGACTCGACGGCAATGGCGTCGAGTCCGCCATGGGCGCGAATGATGGCTGCGCGCATGCTCAGGAGCCCGGGACGTCGGGAGCGGCGCGCGTAACGACGAACTGGTTGCCGGAGCCGAGCTCGATCTCGCGAATGGCGGCCTTCACGAAGTCGTAGGACACGTGCTTCGGCACATCGATCTCGAGCGTGAGCACGTAGTCGACGCCCCCGGGCTTGGGCACCACCGTGATGGTCGCCTCAACGAAGTTGCCTCCGAGGGTGGCGACCTTCTGCGTCACGTCGCGCAGGATGCCCGCGCGGTCGGAGCCAGCCGACGAGATGATGTAGGCCTCCGTGTTGAAGGCGTGCTGGCCGACAGCGAGCCCGGGGCCGAGCGGCCGTACGTCTAGGACGATGCCGCGCTGGCGGACGGGATCGAACGCGAGATCCAGGTCGTCGGCGCTGATCGACGTGGGCGCGTCGATGACGAGGATCCCGGTGAAGCGCCCCGCGAGGCGCGTCATGCGGCAATCGGCCATGCTGCCGCCGCGCTCGGTGACGACATCGCAGATCTGAGAGAGCACGCCCGGCTGATCGGGACCGACGATGGTCACGACGTAGGCGACTTGAAGCGATTGAGGCGAGAACATGGCGCGAGGCTAGCGCGGAAGAGCGCGCGTGTCGACTTCTAGACGACGGCTACTCGCAGTGATTCTCTCCGCCAAAGGGCTTCTTGCACTCCTGACTTCCGGGGCAGTCGCCGTCGTCGTCGCACCGACACTCGCCCTCGAAGCACGTGACAGAGCTGCAGTGATTGCTCAGGCACTGTGAGCCGGCAAAGCACCGCGCGCCCAAGGGCTGGTCGGCCGCGCGGCAGATGAAGCACACGCACAGGTTCGAGATGCACTCACCAGGGCCCGAGCAGCTTTCCCCCGAGGACTTCAATTGCTCGCAGTACGCGGGCTGGCCCACCGGCTCGACGCAGTACTCGTCGCTGTCGCAATCGCTGTCCGTTTCGCAGACGCAGACATCGTTGGTCCCACACTGACCGGTGACGCATTGCGCGTTCTCGCAGCAGGACTGACCGATGGTCTTGGAGCCTTCGACGATGCAGGACCCGCTCGTACACACATAGCTCGAGAGGCACTCGTGGTCCGCGCCACAGGGGTCACAGTAGCCTCCCTTGGGCTCGCAGGTGTTGTCCGCGGCCAGCGGCTCCTTGCACCACTCGTTGGAGTCACAGTCGCCGTCGTCATTGCAGCGGCACTCTCCGGAGATGAGACACGTCGCGGCGCTGCAGTGGTTGGAGACGCACTCGGCGCCGGAGTAGCACGACTGCCCCAGGTTCCGGTCGACCGGCCGGCAGTAGCCGCACGTGCACTTGTCCGAGATGCACTCGCCGTTGTTCGAGCAGCCGTTGCCACCGGACTTCTTGGGCTCGCAGGTCGCCGCCTGACCGACCGGCTCCTCGCAGTACTCGTCGTCGGCGCAGTCGGCGTCCACCTCGCAGACGCACAGCCCGTCCATGCCGCACTGGTTGGTCGTGCACTCGTCGTTGTGACAGCAGCTCTGGCCGATGGACTTGGAGCCCACAGTGATGCACTTGCCGCTCACATTCGCCGTGCAGTAGTTCGAGATGCACTTGCGGTCGTCGTCACAGGTCTCGCAGTCGGCCTTCTCGGCGTGGCAGAGATGATCGCCACCGACCTCGGACTCGCAGTACTCGGTGTTGGAGCAGTCGTTCTCGCCATCGCACCCGCAGACGCCCGGGTCGCAGAGCACCGAGTTCGTGCAGTGACCCGTCGTGCACTCGGCGTTGCTGTAGCAGGTTGCACCCTTGGCCTTGCCGGTACCGCGGCAGATGAAACAGTTGCAGTAGTCCGAAATGCACTCGGGCGGTCCTGAGCATCCCTCGCCGTTCGTCTTCTTGGGCTCGCATGTGGCCGGCTGACCAAGGGGCTCCGCGCAATACTCGTCGGTGGCGCAGTCGTCGTCCGTCTCGCACACGCAGACGCCATCGACGCCGCACTGTCCCGTGACGCACTCTTGGTTGTGGCAACAGGACTGACCAATCGTCTTACCATCGGGGACGATGCACTTGCCGCTTACGCTCGCGGTACAGTAGTTGGAGATACACTTGCGACCATCGTCGCAGACCTCGCAATCGGCCTTCTTGGCGTGGCAGAGGTTGTCGCCACCGATAGCGAGTCCACAGTACTCGTTTACGACATCGCAGTCCGTGTCCGCGTCGCACTTGCACTTGCCGGTACCCGGCGCGCCACAGACGTAGCCGCACTGGTCATGGATGCACTCCGCGTCGACCTTGCAGTTCTGTCCGACGTCGCGCGATCGCGGCGTATAGCAGTACCCGCAGGGATCCAGGTCAGACTCCGTCGAGCAGTGACCCGAGAGGCAGCGATTGGAGGACGAACAGCTGACGCCATCGGCCTTCTTGGGGTGGCAGAGGTTGTCGTCCAAGGCGTCCGTCGCGCAATACTCGACGGCCTCGTTGCAGTCGGTGTCCCGCCTGCACTTGCACTTGCCGGGGAAGGGATCGCCACAGACGTGGCCACACCGATTCGTGGTGCACTCGCCGTCCACCCAGCAGTCCTGCCCGACGGCCTTGGAGTCCGGCGTGAAGCACCGCCCGCAGGTGGCGAGGTCGTTGTTCTCCGAGCAGTGACCGGAAAGACACTTCGCGTTGCGGTTGCAGGTCTCGCCATCCGGCTTGTCGGGATCGCAGGTGTTCAACGTGAAGTCCACGCCCGAGTTGCACCACTGGTTCGGGTTGCAGTCGGTGTCCTCGTCGCAGACGCAGGTGCCGTTGGTACACAGGATCGAGCTGCACCGCGTCGAGGCGCACTCCGAGTCGGCGACGCACTCGCTGCCAATGGGCTGATCGTTCTTGTGCAGGCAGCGCCCGACGTTGACGCCCAGCCCATCGATCTCGATGCACCCGCAGTCGCCTGAGAGGCAGTGGATGTCCTTGCCACACGCACCGCCGGGCCCGACCGGGTCGGAGCAGACGGCGAAGATGCACACTTGGCCCTCTGCGCACAGCGAGTCGCCGATACAGAACGGACCGCAGCCGAAGCCTGGCGTGAGCGGGAAGCCGGGCCCGCCGATGCAGACGGAGACGCCACAGTCGAAGACGTTCGAGTGATTCTCGTCGGCCTGGGCTGTGTAGACTGTGCTGGCGCAAAGCTCCCAGATGAGCATGTCGAGCGAGACGAGAGAGGAGAGCGTGCCGAAGATCCCAAAGTCGACGAGCGCCTCACACTCGATCTTCTCGCTGTTGATGCTGATGGAGCCCGACAAGAACGTGTAGCCAAAGACGACGAGGGAGCCGTTGACGTAGATGTGCCAGTTGGGGCTGTTGAGCTCGACGTCGAAGTCGCCGCGAATGCCGATGTCTCCGAGCCCGAGCGGCAGCTCCGCCGTGAGATCCATGTCACCGTTGGCCTTGAGCACATGGTCGAGGAAGCTCGTGCAGGTCCTGTTGGGTGGGCACAGGTAACTGATGGCCGCGCCGCCCAGGATCTGCTCTTCGCCATCGGGCTCGTCGATGGCCAGCTTGCCCGTGGCTGCGAACGAACCGGCGAGCAGGTCGATGGAGGCATAGAGGCCGTCGTCGAAGTCGCCCGGGAACAGGTTGGGACCGTAGCCGCCCAGGACGAAGGTGCCGAACGGCGTGGGCAAGAGGTCGAAATCTGGCGAGTAGATGGAGCCGCCGGCGTGGCCCGCGCCAATGAGCACCTGAGCGCCACACGAGAGCTCGAGCAGATACGGGATGTCGATGATGACGCCCGCCTGGGCCCAGATCCCCGGTCCGTCCTCGCTGCCCTTGGAGCCCGGGACCCGCAGCGCGAGCTTGAAGTAGAGGTCGTTGTCGGCGAGCTCCAGCTCAGTGGTCGCGCCGCCATTGAGCGTGCCATGCAACGGCGGACCCGAGTCGAACAGGCGCGTGTTGTGCGCCTTGCCGTCATCGGTGTACAGGTCGAGGTTGGCCTCCCACCGACCGACGAGGCTCGTGTCTTGGAACGAGTCGATAGGCAGCACGCGCGACTCGCCCTTGAGCTCCGCGGGCGTGCGCTGGACCTTCCAGTAGCGGATGTCGTCAATCGCCGTAAAGCCGCTCCCGAGCACGATGGTGCTCGCGTTGGTGCCAAGGCTCGTGGGTGTGCCGCTGACGGTCGTGTCCTTCTTGAAGCCATCGACGAAGAGGGACGCGCTGGTTCCGCCGTAGACCACCGCGACGTGGTGCCATTGGCCGCTCTGGATGGACGCCTCCGTGGTCGTCACCGTCTGCGACGTGCCGCCCTTGCGCATTCGGAAGGACACCTTGCCCTTCCCGCCCGAGACGTTGCCGACTCCCAGCGTAAAGCCATCGGTCCCATCGTCCTTCTTGGCCAGCACGTGGCTGAAATCCGCGCTCCCGAAGCCCGTGCCCTTGACCCAGCCCTCGATGGTCCCGGCGCTGATGTTCCATTTGTCATCGTCGGGTATCGAGATCGTGCCGCCGTTGAGCTGGTAGTAGTTCTTGTACGGGTCACCCACGAGTTGCATGAAGTCGGCGCCGAAGAGATTGATGGGCTCGATGCGCCCTTCCAGGTCGACGCCACTGGTGTCGGCGAACCCTGTGAACGTGAGATCCGTCGTGCCGATCTCGAGCTCGATCTCCGCCTTGAAGCCGGAGCGCCAGGTGAGGTCGAACAGGTCGTCCAGGTTGTGGGTCGACGCGACGATCTCCATCTTCTTGAAGTTGATCGACAACGGCGAGGTGTCGATGGGCGGGAGCGAGACCGTCGGCAGGTTGCCGGGCATGAACGACTGGAAGGCCACGAAGCACGTGTTCCAGAGATTGGCGAGGTCGCCTGGGAACTCGAAGTTCTGGATGTCGATCCGGATCAGGAACGTGGGCAGGGGCGCACAGGCTCCCAGAAGGCACAGCCCCGAGGGCGTCGGGACGATGTTGAAGTAGAACGTGCCGCCAAACTGAGCCACATTGTCGGGAGCGTCCACAAACTCCGAGCCCTCCGTCGGAATCGGCCAGACGTTCTCGTTGGGCCAGTTGCCGTACTTCTTCCAGAAGATGTCCGCCGTGAAGCCGATGGACTCCGGAAACGGCGGCGTGGAGGAGACGGCGATGCTCATCGTGAAGCCGAGGTTCTGGATGGCGAAGCCGGTCAGGCCAAAGCAGTCGAGCCAGCGACCGGTCAACGACGCCTCGGCGGTGACATAGACCAGCTCGCCCACACCGATGCCGATGCTGAGCGTACCGACGAGTGGCGAGGATTGATTGGCCGGCTCGAACGTCGCCTGGCCCGAGAGCAGGATCAATGCGCTGAGCCCCGAGAGCTCACCGGAGAGCGTGATGCTGTCAACCGAGAGACGCTTGACCTCTGGGAAGCCATCCGACGGTTGGATGATGTCCCATCCGAGCGGCACGGTCGCGAAGACATACAGCGAGTTGAGGCTGACGGTGAGGCCGTAGATGACCTGCTGGTAGTCGGTGCCGACCGGGATGGGCGTCGGAGCTTCCACATACAGCGAGAGGCCGTCGCTGACATCGAGGTCGTCCGAGGTGTCGACCGGCGTGTTGAACAGGTCGAAGTTCTGGAGCGGCACCGTCGAGATGAGCAGCGCGAGGTTCGTGAGGTCCCCGAGGATGGGCACCGTGAGGTTGCTCAGCGTGCCGCGGAACCACAGGCCGCTCGTCGGGCCGACGATGACGGCACCCTCGACCGAGACCCGAATGAACTCAACCGGCGTGCACGGCATCAAGGTGCAGAATTTGGCCTCACCGCCGAGCGAGACCGTGTAGGTGCCGGCCTGCGTGTCCACGGCGATGGCGGCCGTGACGTCCTCGACGACGAGGTTCGAGCCGAGCGACGGGATGGGCTCGAGATCGGTGCCGAGCGAGCCCTCCAGCACGAACGAACCCGAGTCGTCGATGGTGGCGATGACTGCGATGGTCTCGACGCCGAGAGCATAGTCGAGCGTGAAGTCGCCGCCGATGGACACAATCCAGGCCCCCTCGGTGTCGAGCGTGGCGGCGGCGAACGCGTTGGTCAGCACGAGCCCCGGGACCAGCTCCAGCGACGCGCCGAGCGAGGCCGTGAGCGTGACCGTGATGACGCCGTTGCGGTTCTTTACGGTGCCCGTGGCCGAGGTGACGACGAGCCCCAGCGTGGGCTCGATGACCCACGTCTCGCCGGGCGCGAGGCCCGCGGTGAGTGTCCAGTTGCCACCGGCCGTGTCGATGTCGCCCGAGAGCGACAGATCGACCGCGGAGGCGCCCGTCCCCACGCGCGTCGTGGCGTCGAGGCCGATCTTGGTGCCACCAGCGCTGTCGATGGTGAGCGTCGCGCTGTCCAACACGAGTCCCGGAGCGAGCTCCCAGTCGCTGACGGTGAAGGTGACGACCGGGGCGATTCCGAACGTATACGTCCCATCGACGTCGAACGCTGTGCCAAGCAGCGTGATGTCGGCGCCGAAGTTCCCGGTGACGCACGTGCCGTTGTTGGGCGCGCCGACGCCGCAGCCGAAGTCCGAGGTGACGCACGCCTCGACGTGCGCGTCGTCGAAGACCACGCCCGCCAGCGTCGTGTCGGTTGTGACGCCGAGGCACCCGATGACCGGCGCAGTCGCCGACGCCTGGCTGAGCGTACCGGTGACGGTCAAGGTGCCGAAGAGGCCCAGGTTCATCGACCCCGACAGCGCGAAGGACCACGCGCCCGTGGCGCCGGCGTAGGTCGCCGAGAGGCCCACGCTCGTGAGCCGGATGCCCGTCGCGAACGTCGCGTTGGTCGTCGCACCGGCCGCCGCGGTGACCGACACGCTCCAGTTCCCCTGGAGCCGCGTGAGCGTGCCCGTCAGATCGGTCACCTCCATGCCGAAGGCGGGGATCGCGTCCCAGGTCTCACCCGGAGTGAGCCCGGCCGTCAGGTTGATGGGCCCGGTCTTGGTGTAGCTGCCCGAGACCGTCAACGGCAACGCTTGCGCCCCCGACCCGACGGTCGCCTGCGCGGAGAGCGCGATGGTCGTCGCGTTCTCGGTGAAGGTGAGGGTGAGGCTGTCTAAGGTGAGCAACGTGCCCAGCGAGACGCCCGTCAGCGAGGCTGTGAGCGTCCACGGCGGGCCGACGACGAGCGTGCCCGAGTAGGTCGTGGTCGTGCCTTCGAAGACGATCGTGCCCGAGAGCGCGATGCTCTCGACACCCGTGGGGCCGACACAGACCGTCACCGTCGTGTTGGTGAGCGGGATGCCGTTGACGGTGGCCGAGCCGTTGGCGGTGAGGCAGCCCTCGACTGGCGCGGTGGGACCGGCCTTGGAGAGCGTGCCTGAGAGGTTGAGGCTGAAGGGACCGAGATTGGCATGGCCCGACACCTCGACGGACCACGCGCTTTCGAGCGAGAGGTGTGCGGTGCCAATCGCGTTGCTCAGGTCGATGTCGCCGAGGCTGACCGGGTTGCCGAAGCCGCCGAGCGACGCGGACCAGACTGCGGAGATGCGATCGAGCGTCCCGCCAAAGGTGGGGAAACTCAGAGGAAACCCGGCGAACGGCGTCCAGGGCGCGAGTGAGGCCTGGGCCAGCGTGAGGTGCAGGGGCCCCGTGACCGAATAAGAGCCGCTTACGTTGAGGTCGAGACCGAGGCCCACGCCACCGAGGACGGCCGAGCCCGACAGCGACGCGTTGAGGGCCAACTTGGGGATCGAGAAGACCGCGTTGTGGATCTCGGCGCCCGGGACGAGCAGCGTGAGCACCGGGACCTCGATGGTGAGGACCCAGTCGATGGCCAAGGACAGAGACCCGGTGCAGGCGAGCTGCTGGCCCTCGAAGGCGAGCGTGCCCGAGTAGGTGATGCCTGTGACCGCCGTCCCGCTGAGACAGACGGTGAGCGAGACGCTCGTGAGGGCGAGTCCCGCGACCGTCGCCGACGAGGCTCCGGTCAGACACGCGACGACCGGCGCGCCAGCGCTGGCTTGCGAGAGGGTCCCGCTGAGCGTGCTGGTGAACGGCCCGACCACCGAGGTCCCGGTGATGGCGAGCCGGTACGGGTACGCCGAGGCGAACGCCCGGCTGGTCGCGAGCGTCGCGTTGGTCAACGTGAGCCCCGTGGCAAGCGGCACGGAGTCGGCCGAGAGCGTCAAGGACAGGTTTGCGTCCATCGTGAACGTGCCTGTGACCGGAAACGGCGTACCGGTGCCGATCTTGGCCTGGGCCTCCATCGTGGCCGTCACTGTCCCGTTCAGCGCGCGGCAGACTGTGGCCTCGACGCTCGTAAGGCTCAGCACGCCGATCTTGACCAGCGCCTTGGTTCCCGTGACACACCAGCCGACGGGCGCTCCGGCACTTGTGCGGGCGACGCTGCCTGTCACGTTCATGGGGCCGAGGATGCCCATCCGGAACTTGCCCGAGACGCCGATGTTGAACGCGCCTGCAGGGTAGGTCTGCGCCAGAGCAAGCTTGTTGGCGCTCGAGAGGAAGTGCTCGACGGAGTCGCACGCGGCGTCGATGCCGTCGTCGGGCAGCTCGGGCCCGGCGCAGCTCTGAGCGCAGCCCTCGTCGACCGTGCCGTCGCAGTTGTCGTCTGCCGCGTTGCAGGTCTCCGGCGTCGCCGGCGAGCCGGCGCACGGGTACTCACACCCGTTGGCGGCGCTGCCGTCCACGTTGAACCAGCCCGGCGCGCACGACGACACCGTACAGGCACCCCCGGCGCAGCTGGCCTGCGCGTGCGCGGCGGCGCAGACGGAGCCGTCCGCCTTGTTGGTGTGGAGGCACCCCTTGGCCTTTTGACACACGTCCTTGGTGCATGCGTTCTGGTCGTTGCAGTTGGGCTTCGGGCCCGGGGCGCAGACGCCGGCGCCGTCGCAGAGGTCCCCGGTCGTGCAGCGATTCTTGTCGTCGCAGGCGCCGACTCCGCCCGCCGCGCACGTGGTCACGATGCTGCACGCGGGAGGCGCGCCCCCCCCGCAGGCGGGGCAGCTGGCGGCGCAGGAGCCGCGGGCCAGGTCGACGCAGCGCGCGTCGTGCGCGTGGTCGCAGCAGTAGGGATCCAGCGCGCAGACGCAGGTGGAGCAGGCGTCGACGTCGCACCCGGGAGTCGCGTTTGGGCAACAGCAGGAATTGGCGGGCGTGAGCAGTGCGGCCGTCTGTGTCCCTAGGATGGGAGTGACGGAATCAGAAAGACCGAATGCGGGTGCTGAGGGCGCAGGCTCGGGTGCGCGTTCGCACGTCGAGGTGCCAACCGCGATCGCAAGGATCGACAGCCAAAGTGCGGTTCGCTTCATGCGCTCCTCCTAGACCGACGCGACTGGGGGCCAGGTCCCGACGGCCATTCTTGGCAGAAGTCGACGGTTCAGTCCATCGCAAACACGAGGCGCTCGATTGCTACGGCTCGCGCCGCAGTCCCGCCTCGACCCAGTTGACGAAGTGCGTGGTAAACCAGTCAAGGTCCGCCGGCGAATATGGGCGGGGCCGGACGGCGTAAGTACGATCGATGTTGACGCAGAAGAGCCAGGCAAACGAGTTGATCTGGTCCCGAATGCGCGTCCGGGTCGCCGAGTCGAGCGTGCGCGCGGTGCCGCTCCCGGTGACTGTGAAGCCATGCCGCGTACAGAAGGCCGCAAAACGGCGCTCGACGGTCCCCGCCCCAGTGGCTGAGGCGCCTTGCCCGTAGTAAGCCGACAGCCGCTGCGACAGCGGCGCGTTCGGAGCCACGTTCGGGACGCCGCCGAGAGCGATGCCATCAATGTCGCCGAGCATGTCATCCGAGCTGGCAAACGAGTTGTAGTAATCGTCGCGCGTGGTCAGATCGGAGCGATTGTGCGTGCCGAAGCCGGCGAGCGCGCTGCCGACATCGCCACTCCACGTCGCGGCCATCGGCCCCTCCAGTGTGGTCCCGCTCATCGCCACGGCAGCCGCTTGCATCGCCACGCCGACGTGCGGGAAGTTCATCGAATCGATGCCCGTCAGCACGTGCGTGACGTCGATGTTGCCTCCGGGCGTGGGCAGCAGGATGCCGCTCCGGCCGTCGAGCGCGACATAGTCGGCCGCGTTCATCGGCGGGACCCAAGGCCGGCTCGTGTCTGCCCGGTCAGCGACGAGCTGATTCCACTGGCTCGTGTTGTAGGCGGTCAGCTTGCGAAGCATGGTCGCACACAGCTGCCAGTCCGTGGCGCACTGCGGATAGGCCTGCTCGAAGCGCTGCACGAGGCGAACGAAGTCGTCGATGGTCGAGAGCGTCGTCGGGGCCACGCCGGCAATGGCGGCTTGAAGCTGGGCCTGCCGCGCCCGCTCCTGCTGCTGCTGCTGTGCGGCGCGCTCGGCGTTGCGGAGGATCTGCCGGTCCCAGCCGGCCTCATCGAGCTTCTGAACGGCCCCGGGCGCCGCAGCCGATGGCATGGGTCCGGCCATCTGGCTGAGCAGCCCCTCAGCCGAGTCGCCGCGCACGACCGCATCGGCGACCGCATCGGCGTGCTGCTCGTAGACGTCACCGGACTTGCCGACCCCGCCATACAGGCTGACACCAGCGCGCTGCTGTACGACGTGCGCGGCCTCGTGCGCTGCGACGTGCAGCGACGGCGCGTCCTTGAAGGCCACCGATTCGCCTGTGGCGTAGGCCTGAGCGCCGAGGTCCTCGCAGGCCTCCGCCGCCGCTCCGCCGACCGTCGCGCGGATGGTGCTCACGTCGTGTGTCCCGAACGCCGTTTGGATCGCGCCAAGGTACGGAAGCGCCGAGCCGCTCCCCGAGACGCCCTGCGCCGCCGTGTGCTGCGGATCGTCTCCGCGCAGTTCTCCCTTGGCCTGCACCGCGGAGCGCGCGACGGGCTTGTACATTCCGAGCAGCACGCCCTGGTATTTGCCCGACGTCCACGCGTCGCGGTCGGCAGAGAGCTTCATGCGCCCGTCGTTGTAGCAAACGACGACGCCATCCTTGACGCCCTCGATGACCGCGATATCGCCGTGCACCGTGCTGAGGTTGATCTGTCCGTTACCGATGGTGATGAGCAGCGTACCCGCCGGCGCATCCATCGGAAGCCCGCTGACCTGCTCCAGACCCATGGCTGCCGCGCCATGCGCCTGGACGGCCGAGTGAAAGTGCTTGGCAGACACCTGATAGCCCTCAAAGCGCTCGTCCTGATAGATGTCCAGGATGTCACCGTAGCCGCCACAGTCTTTGATGTAGTGCTTGACGAAGCGATAGCAGGCACCACCCATGTCGCCGTGATCGGACTGCGCCTGCGCGAGCAGCGCGGCCATCTGGGTCGCAGCGCTCGAGGGACGCGCGGGTCGCACCAGGGCCACGAGGTTGGAGGCGTTGGTCCAACCAAGCTCGGTGCCCGAGGTCGCGTCGGCGGAGGCGAGCTGAGAGACGCGCACCAGCGCCTTGTTGTTGACCATGCGCGTCTCGAGCACGCGCACGTAGACTCCATTGGGGACCATGCGCGGCGGATCGACGGCCTTGCCCGTCTCGTCGCGCAGGATGGCCTGACCGTTGTTGCACCGCCGCACGTCTCCAGTCGGACCCGCCACCGGCGTACTGGTACCGCCGCCGGCCGCAGGCGCGGGCGTAGTCGTCGAGCCGCCGGTCGTCGGCGTGGTCCCACCCGAGGTGCCCTGCCGCATCTCGGTCAGGGCCGGCTGCACGACGGAGGACTTGATGGTGCGCCACTCGGTCACGAGCGCGGTGTCACCCGCTCCGATGGGCTGCCTCTGGCCGTTCTGCACGCGCTCGGGATGCCGATGGTAGAAAACGGCGTCGGTCAGTGCGTCCGCGTTCGTCGTACCGGTCTGGTAGAGCGTCTTGACGAGCTGCTTCTCCGCGTCAGCGGGCGCCGTGCCAACGGCTCCAGGTACCGACGTGGAGGTCCCGAGGACCGCCTCGATCCGTGCCTTCTGCTGCGATTCGCTGGGCGTCTCGAGCCCACCGGACAGCTCGCGCATGAGCCGCTCCAGCACCGGCGCGGGCACGGATCGGAGCTGGGCGTCCGATAGCGCCACCGCCGTTGCGTACGCGACGTCGTCCCGATCGGTCCCGTAAAGCCCATCGAAGATGGCGTTCATCTTGTCTGCCTGACCTGTCGACCCGCTCGACGCGAGGTAGGCGCCGAGTCCCGTCTCGTCGAGATTCACATACTGAGACGTCATCGGAATGTAGCTTGCGAAGCGGTGCAGCACGTCGCGTGCGGTCTCCGACGCAGGCGCCACCACTGCCGGGGGAGCCGTGGTTCCAGCCGGGCTTGCACCGGGCGTCGATGGCGAGCCTGACGTGCCACCGGTCGTTCCCGCCGTGACCTGCGCCGGTGTGTCGACCTGCGTGCGCTTCCCGCCATACGTGCCAATCTCGAGCTTGTTCTGACCGGCGACATTCGAATTCATCGTGAGATTGCCAGCGGTCGCCAGCTCCGAAAACGCCTGAGGGCGCACTTTCGAGCTCCGCAGCATCTTGGCGTCGGCGGTCTTGCCTTCCGAGTCGCGCTTCTTGGCGATGTCCTCCAGCCGCCCCTCCCGCTTGGCGTTGAACGTCGTGAGGAACTCCTGCTCGGTGATGACGTGTTGCTGCCCGTCGCGGGGCACGGACGCGCCGACAATCCCGCCGAGCTCCGTCTGCGTTCGCCCAAGGCAGGTCTCCGCGCCGCCTTGAATGAAGCAGTCGTAAACGGTGGCCCAGCCGAGCTGAGACGTGATCCCGTATTGCAATGCCATCTGAACGGCCGGCTTCCAGAAGTCCTCCTTGAAGTACTCGTCCTGGGCCTGCTGCATCGCCTCTTCGGAGGCCGCCGCGACGAGTGCGCCCGTGAAGGCCGAATCGGACCGGAGCGCCTCCTTCTCGGCGGCCGTTCCCTTCATCTTCGGAAGATAGCCCTCCAGAGTCGTCGCATTCTGGCTGACTGGCTGGATGGCTTTGGCCTTCTGCAGATAGAGTTCCACGAGCTTCGTGAGGTTGCCCGACGACAGAGTCGCCTGGTGCTTTCCGTAGCTGACGACGCCAACGTCTTTCGTCTGAATGGACGCGTAGCCACCGCCCTCGTACTGACTCGTGATGGTGTCGGCTATCGTATAGGCGCGGTTCATGGCGGCGCCGGAGAATACTGCGTACAGGGTGCCCTTGCCGGCCATGCCGTCGGCCGTCAGGCTATGGCTCGACTGAAACCGCGCCACGGCCTGAAGGAACTCGTCATCCGCGCTGGTCTTCGTCGCAATCACGAGCGCAGCTGACACGCGCTGGAACTGCGCCGGCGGCCAGAGGCTGACGTTCTTCGTGTAGAAGGCGCGGGCCTTTTGGAGCTTGGTCTCGTCCAACAGGGCCTCGGTCCCAACGGCAGGCGCCGTGGTCGGCTCGGCGGCCTGCGCGAAGGCCCCCAGCGGGACCGTGACGGGCCCCAAGTCCTGGCCCGCCACATACCGGCTGGCGATCTGCGAGGCCTCGACCTCCGCCATCATCGGAGACGCGGTCGTGGAGCCCACGCTCGCGCCAAGCGCGCGCTGGGCGAGGTGCGCGACCTCGTGGCCGAGCAGACGCTGACCGGACGTTGTGTTCGGATCGTAGGTCGCCGGATTGAGATAGACGGCGCCCTCCTCCATGACACCGCGCGCTCCGACCGCCGCGGCGTGCTCGTGACCGGCGTCGTCGACGTGAATCGCCAACCCGCTCAGCGACAGCCCGAGCTTGGACGCCAGACCATGCGCGGTCTGCTCGGTCTTGGCCGCTCGCGCGACGTCGGCGTCGTGGATCACGAGACCGCCACTGGAGCGACGCGCCAGCCCCCCGGGGCGCAGGCCGGCGACCAGAGACGGCCCGCCCACGCGCGCCAGCTCCGCCAGCAAGCGCTCGGCATCGGCCGCCGAAAGCTGCCCGGCCGCATCCGCCTCGGCCATCCAGTGCGCCAGCTGCTCGGGCGCGGTCGCGAAGTCGCGCAGCAGCTCCAGGGCCCGCTGCTCGAGCTCCTCATGCCGGTCCAGCCGCTCGCGCCGCTGCTGGCGCTCGTGCTCGTGGGCTTGCGTTCGTGTGCTCATGGTCCCCTCCTCTGTGCGCGCGGGCTCGGCCCGAAGCGGCCTTCCCGCGTGACGCGACCTGCTGCCTGAAGCTCGTCTTTACACGCGTCGTCCAAGATCGCCGCGGTGATCTCGGTCCCCGCATCCGCGGCCCAGTACGCCGCGCGCAGCAACGCGTTCTTGATCATGCCGCCGCTCATCTCGAATCGCGTCCCCAGCCGACCGAAGTCGACGTCGGCGGCAAACGGCGCCTCCGCCGGGCGCAGGCACTCGAAGATGCGCCGCCGCTGATCGGCGTCCGGCTCCTCGAAGGGCACCCGAAACTGGATGCGGCGCACGAGCGCCTTGTCGAGCGAGCCGAAGAAGTTGGTCGTGAGGATGCACACCCCCGGGAACCGCTCGATCTCCTGAAGCAGGAGGTTGACCTCCATGTTCGCGTAGCGATCGGTGGCGGAGCTGGTCTCGGCCGAGCGCTGCGCAAAGAGCGAGTCGGCCTCGTCGAAGAGCAGCATCGCGTGGCTGATGCGCGCCTGCTGGAAGATGGCGCGGATGTGCTTCTCGGTCTCGCCGACCCACTTCGATACGACCTCGGGGAGGTTCACCCGGTAGAGCGGCCGATCGAACTCTCCGGCGATGATCTCGGCGCAGAAGGTCTTCCCGGTGCCCGGCGGCCCGTCGAAGAGCACTGTGATGCCCTTGCCGGTCGCGAGCTTCTTCCCAAAGCCCCACTGGTTCATCACGAACGTCTGATTGCGGCACGCGGCGATGATCTCGCGGACCTTCTTGTCGGCATCCTCCCCAAGCACGATGTCCGACAGACGCAGATGGGTCGTCGTGCGGACGGTCAGCTCCTCGAGCGAGTAGCGCAGCTGGGAGCGGCAGCCGGCGTCGAGCATGGCCTGGGTGAGCTGCGGCGTGGACGGGCTTTTGGCCACGGCGCGGTTGACCGCCACGAGGATGGCGTTCTTGATGGTGCCGCCCGTGAAGTCGTAGAGGTTCGACAGCGTGGCCAGATCGACGTCCTCGGCGACCGGCACGTCCGGGGGCAGGTGCACCTCCCAGATCTGCCGGCGGAGCGTGGGATCGGGCAGCTCGAAGGGCACGTGCACCATGATGCGGCGCTCGAGGCCGTCGTCGAGCGCCTCCGGCCGATTGGTCGTGAGCACGAGGATGCCTTCGAAGTCCTCCACGGCGCGAAACGCGATGCCCTTACGTCGGTCGGCCTTGCCGAGCAGAGACTCGCATTCGTCGAGCAAGACCACGGCGTCCCGCAGCGTGGCCTCGGCGAAGAGATCCGCGAGCGCGGCGTCCACGCCGTCCTCGGTCGGCAGGTCCGCGGCGTTGACCGAGAGCACGGGACGCCCCAGCGTGCTGGCCAGCGCCTGGGAAAACAGCGTCTTTCCGGTGCCCGGCGGTCCCGAGAACAGTAAGATGAGGCCCTTGCCGTACGGGAGCACCTTGTCGAAGCCCCACCGACCAATGGCCTCGCGATAGCCGGCGTGGTGCTGCACGAGCTCGACGATCTGACGGAGCGTGTCTCCGGGGAGCACCACGTTGATGAGGTCGACGTGCCGCGACTCCAGCCGGGCGAAGCGGGCGAGGCGCTCCGGCAGCTCATCTTCGTCGAGCAGGTAGCGTAAGGTCGACGGCGAGAGCTCCACACGCCGGGACAGCAGCGTCTCGGCGGCGCCGATCTCGACCTTGCCGAGGCTGATGAGGCGGTGCTTGAGCAGCGGCGCGCCCGAGGCGAAGGCGCGACGGGCGGCGATTCGGTCGGCGTGCGTCGCACACAGGCGCTCCACCCGCAGGCGGACGGTGATGGCCCGCGAGAACGTGTCGACCCCCGACTGCGCGACGAGCCGGGGCATCTCCGGATCGACATGGGAGGCCAGCAGCACGACGAGCGTCTGGATCTCGAACGGCTCGAGCCGGAGCCGGCGAACCAACGCTGCCAGCGCGCCAGGCGCGTCACGCTCGCGCAGCCCATGGCACAGCGCCGCGAGCGCATTGGAGGATGCCTCGGGCGCGTCCGAGAGCGCCAGCCGGACGACCTCGACCAGGTCTCCGAGCGTCACGCCCTCGGCGGGGCCGGTCTCAGTGGCAGTCGGCGGGCTCACGTCGTGCGATTGTACTCGACGATGGCCCGTCCGAACAAGTTACCGGGGCCTTAGAATCCCTCGTCGGCGATATGGAGCGCGATCTCGCGGTAGAGGGCCAGATGATCGTAGAGCCCGACGGCGCTCCCCGCGGCGAGGCCGATCTGGAGCATGTGGTCGGCGGGAAGGCAGCGACGAAAATGGCCATAGCGCGCGCCCTCGATGGTCACGAGGCCATCGTTGGGCACGCCCTTGAGGCCCCCGAGCGCCGTGAAGCCGGCGAGCATCGCGGCGGAGACGGCCACGTGCTCCGTCGGGTTCGGCAGCTCGGCGCCCTCGCAAAGCGGGCCACCGGCGTTCAAAAGTCCGGCGCGCCCGCCGTAGCTGTACCAGCGCGTGCGCGGATCGGCCGGATGGGCCTTCTCGAAGGCGCTCATACCCGCGGCAGAGCACCAGGTGAGCGCGGCGCGGAAGTTGGGGTCTTGGAGCGGGTGCGTGTACACGCTGGTGACGAGGCCGGCGATGAAGTCGATGAGGGGATCGCTCGCCGTCGGCGCCAGCGCGAGCAGTTGGTCGGCCATCGGGGTGCCGTGGTGCGGCGAAGCGATTGTGGTGACTGAGGCGACCCGGTCCCCATAGCCGAGCTGGTCGACGAGCACACGGGCATCGATCCCGCCCTGCGAGTGCCCGATGAGATTGACCCGTGCGCTGCACGTGCATGCCAGGATGTGGTCGACCTGAGCGGCGAGCTGACCGGCACGCACATCCGAGCCGTTGAGCGCGTCGGTCACCGTGACGAACACCTGGAAGCCGCGCTCGCGAAGGTCCTTGGGCACGCCGACGAAGTAGTCGACCGGTCCGAGCTTGGCGAAGCCACCCATGCCATGGACGAGCACGAGCGGAAACGCGGACTTGGACTGCGTGGGATTGCCGAGAGACGTGAGGGTCCCGCACGTGGGGCCCATGGGCTTGCAGGTCGGGACGTCCGCTCCAGCGTCGTGCAGGTCGGGCGCGGCCCTCAGGTCCAGCTCGGACCCGCTGTCCTTGGCCGCGGGGAGAGCGAGGTCGGCGCCTGCGTCTGCGCTCTGTATCAACGTGTCCGGCGGCGGCAGCGTGCCTCCCGGCAGCGGCTCGTCGCCGCACCCGACCGCAATAACTGCGAAGGCGGCCACGGCTGCGAGCACGGTGCCGAGCCGCGTCATACGAACACCTCGAGGAGGAGGACACACGCCGCGGCCATCGCGGCGCTGGCTGGAATCGTGAGCACCCAGGCCCACAGGATGTTCCCAGCGACGCCCCATCGCACCGCGGAGATGCGCTTGGACGCGCCAACGCCCATGATGCACGCGTTGATGCAGTGGGTCGTCGAGAGGGGGATGCCGAGGCTGCTCGCCATCAGGATCGTGGCCGCGCCGCTCGTTTCGGCCGCGAAGCCCTGAAGGGGGTTGATGCGGATGATCTTGGTGCCCATCGTCTTGATGATGCGCTTTCCGCCGCCCATGGTTCCCGCGCCGATGGCGAGGGCGCACGAGACGATCACCCAGAACGGGACCTCGCCGGGCGCGTGGGGAAGCGCCCAGGTCGGTAGGGTGCCCCCGGCGCCAAGGAACGTCAGGATGGCGAGCATGATGATGCCCATCGACTTCTGAGCGTCGTTGGAGCCGTGCGAGAGCGCCATGAAGCACGCCGAGACGAGCTGAAGTCGCCGCGACGCGGAATGTACGACGTCTGGCCTCCACCGACGAACGATCCACACCAGGCCCACCATTACGAAGAAGGCCAGCGCGAAGCCAAATAGCGGCGAGACGACCAGAGGGATCAAGACCTTCTTGCCGAGCGCGCCCCACTTGAAGGCCGCGAAGCCCGACTTGGCGACGACGGCGCCGCAGAGCCCCCCGATGAGCGCATGGCTCGACGACGACGGGATGCCCCACCACCAGGTAATGAGGTTCCAGACGATGGCTCCAATGAGCGCTCCCAGCACGACGGAGAGCGTCACGAGCTTGGGGTCGGTGAAGTCGCCCGCGATCGTCTTGGCGACCGCTGTGCCCATGATGGCGCCCACGAAGTTGAAGACGCCCGCCAGGATGACGGCGGTCCGGACGTGGAGCACACCAGTCGATACGACCGTGGCGATGGCGTTGGCGGCGTCGTGAAAGCCGTTGACGAAGTCGAAGACGATGGCCACGACGACGACGATGATGAACAGCGTGAGCATGGTGCCGCCCTCGTTGCGTCAGCCGTGCTTGATGGCGAGGTGGGCGAGCGTCTCGGCGGCGTGCTCGCAGCGGTCGATCGCCTTCTCGAGGTCGTCGAGGATCTCCTTGTCTCGAACGAGGGTCTTGGCGTCGATCGCCGGATCGTGGAAGAGCCGACGGACCGCCTCGCGGTAGATGGTGTCGGCGCTCTTCTCGAGCTTGCGGAGCGTGCGACTGTCGGTCACGAGGTCCGAGTAGGCATGCCTCCGCAGCTTGGGGACGGCCTGCGCGAGCACCTCGGTCGACTCGCGGAGTTTGATGATGAGCGCGACCATGTCCTCGGTCGGACGCGAGACCCCCATGAGGACGCACGCGCGCGCGGCGCCATTGGTCAGGTCGAGGACGTCATCCAGCTCATTGGACAGCTGCTTGAGGTCTTCGCGGTCGAGCGGCGTCACGAAGGTGCGAGCCAGCTCTTCCTCCATGGCGTGGACCACCGCGTCGCCCTTGTGCTCGACGGCTTGGACGGCCTCCCGCACCGCCTCGGCGGTCGCGCCCTCCTGCGTGAACCGGGCCAGGATGTTGGCGCCGGCGTAGGCCAGCTCGGCTTGCTGCTCCAAAAAGTCATAGAACTGCGTCTCACGGGGCATGAAGAACCGAACGATGTCTTGGATGGCCATGGGTGCTCCTGCGCTGCGCGACCGCGCGGAACCTAGCGCATCGACCCCACTGTGGGAAGGGCGCCCAAGAGGTCGGCTCACCGAGCGAGGCTCGGGGACGCCCAAGCTGTGCTACCGTCGCGACCATGAGCTTCGACGAGCTGCGCGCGCTCCTGGTCGTCGTCGACGAGGGCTCCTTCCTCTCGGCGGCGGTGCGCCTCGGCGTGTCACGCACGACCTTGCGTCGTCAAGTCGACGCGCTGGAGGCTCGCGCGGGGGTGCCGTTATTGCACCGCAATCGCACCGGCGTCGTGCTCACCGAGGCGGGCCGTCTGTTGACCGAGGCCGGTCGCGTCATGCAGCACGACTTCGACGCGCTCCTCCGCTCCATCCGCGACACGGGCGGGCGGCCCACGGGGCGGGTGCGTGTCGTGGTGCCCGTAGGCCTGCCGCCGATGCCCATCGCGATGCTCTACGCGCTGATCCAGTCCAACTGGCCCGAGGTGCAGGTGCACGCGCGCAGCCTGGACTCGCCGCTCAGCGCGAACCTCTCCGAGGTCGACGTCGTGGCCTGGTTCGGCGACGGCCGGCCCGCGGGCGCGTGGGAGGTCCACACCGCGACCGTCATCCGTCAGCGTCTCGTGGCGAGCCGGGCGTATCTCGACGCGCGGGGCACCCCGACGTCGCTCGACGCGCTCGCGTCGCACGCCGTTCTGGCTTGGGTCACGCCGGACGACCTCGAGCCCGCCCTGACCACGCTGGGAGGCGCACGTATGCCGCTCAACGCTGCGGTCGCGAGCACCGACGCGCACTTCCTGCACGAGTGTGCTCAGCTCGGCCGCGGCATCGCCTGGGTCCCCGATGGCGCGGTCCCCGACGGCCTCGGGCGCGAGCCGCTCGTCCCGGTCCTGGAGGACCTCGTGGGCCGCGACGTCCCGTTTCAAGTCGCGGTTCCTCGACTGCTCGCCGACGTACCCAAGGTCCGCCTGTTCATCACCCACCTGGAGTCGATGCGCTCAGCGGTCCTCGGGGTGGCCAGCGCCGCGCGCTGAGCCCAGGCTACTCGCAGACGCCGTGGTTGCACGCCTTGCCAGGACCACACGGCGGCAGGCACGGCTTGAGCACGCAGCTGCCCTTGTCACACGCGTGTGTCGCGGGACAGTGCGCGTTCTCCAAGCAGCCCGGAAGACACCGCTTCTGACCGTCAGGGCTGGCCTCTGCAGCGCAGTACGACTCGGGCGGGCACACCGGCGCCGACGCCTTACAGGGCGTACATCGCAGCGCCGCCTCGGGACACTGCGAGGGGTCGACCATGCAGCGGGCCCCGGTGACCGCGCGCAAGCAGTCGTTGTCGCCAGGCCGGCAGGCATCCCACTCACATGGCCCGCCATCGCAGAGCGTGTCGCACGACTCGGTCTTCGGGTCACACACCCGAATGAGCTCCATCATGCCGTGGTCCTCGTGGTTGAGCTTGTGGCAGTGAAAGACGTAGGCGCCGGTGTACGTCTTGTATTCGGTCAGCACGTCGACCGAGCGATTGAGGTTGACCAGATACGTGTCGCGCCAGTGCGCAAACGGGGGCTCGAACAGCCGGCCCTTGGTGTTCGGGTGATCCGTCCCGGCCGGTGGTAGCGGGCAGACAAGGTACGGGTTGATGTGAATGTGAAACGGGTGGCCATCGAAGCCGGAGACGAGCCGCCAGTGCTCGACCGCGCCGACCGGCAAGACCCGGTCATACGCGTAGCGCGAGCGGTCGGTCTTCTCGAAGTTCTTGCAGTTGATGTTGTGGTCGGGGCAGGAGCAGAAGTCGGTGCCATTGCTCTCGTAGAAGATGGTCCAGAGTGCCGTGACCTGGTCAATCTTGGTCGAGTCGGTCACGGCCTGCGCCTCTTTGCACCTGGCCAGACCATCGACGGCCCCGCCCTGGAGCGAGAGGCTTGGCGCGAGCTTCGCGACGGCCTCGAGATCCGGCATCTGCGTCTCAGTCGCCGTGCCCGCGCTCGCCGCGACGTTCACGATGGTGATGAGGTCACCCTTGACGAGGGATTGCACGATCTCGTCGATCGTCGGCGCCTTCAGGAGTCCAACACCCATCTCCGTCTTTCCAGTCGTGTCCTGTTGGAGAAACCGGCTCGACATCACGCAGAGCGTGTCGCCGTCCTTGAGCTTGCTGCCGTCGAGGAGCGTGTCGATGCGGTAGCCGGGCGACAAGAACAGGTATCCGGGCGCAAACGGCCAGTCCTTGCCGTCAGCGGGCTTCGGCAGGGTGATTCCGTCTCGGCCGATCTGCGTCAACGCGACCGGCCCGTCCTCGAAGGCCAGGCTCTTGCAGTCGGAGTCCTTGCCTTTGAAGACGGCGATCGTCATCTCGTCGAGGAACGAGCCGTGGAGGAACCGCCACCGCTCGATCTGGCCCGGAGGTACCACGAGTCGCGGCTGACGCAGCCCGTTGACGAGGTTGGTCTGCTTCTGGGCCGTGTCGCCCAGCGTGTAGAAGCCGTTGATGGTGATGTGGTCCTCGTCGCACTTCTGGCCGTCCGGAAGCGGCGTATAGGTGACGGGCGGAGTGCTGATGAGGAAGACGCGCTCGGCCGCGTTCTTGAGCCCCGGCAACGCGTCCAGCGGGCCGCGCACGAGCCACGCTCCCGTCGCACCCGACGCGACCTGTATGGCCGTACTTCCATGGATGTGCGGGTGATACCAATTGAGCCCCTCGTGGTGGGTCCCGTCCTCGTCGATGTCCCATCGGTGCTGGACGCCCTTGCCCGCCTCGACGCGGCTGATGACGTCGTCGGAGAAGAAGCACTCGCGCGTCCCGGTGCTCGTGTCCCCGGTGCAGGTGCGGCAGCTCAGGCCGTCGGTCTCGGTGCATCCGCCGCCCTTGGCGAAATCCGGCCGGACGTGCGAGCCGTGGGCGTGCAGGTTCGTGACGTTGAAGTCGAAGAGGTGACACGCCTTGCCGTCGGGATCGGTACACGCGCAGGTCGAGCCGTGGCCGCCATGGCTGGGCTCGCAGCTCGCGCCCGTCGCGGAGTCCTTGCAGGTGCACCCCTTCGCGTTCAGCGACTGCATCGACTTCTTGGTGAACCGGTTCCTGAGGTTGACCCGGACCTGTCGCTTCTTGCCGGCCTCGGCGGCTGGCGTGTCGATGGTCGGCCCGGGAAACTGGCCATTGTAAGCGCGTCCACAGTGCCGCTTCCCGTCAATCAGAAACTCGACGGGCCCCAGCTCCAGCTCGTAGACCCCCTGCGGGTTCGGCTTCAGCACGGGCGGGTTCTGAAACGTCGATACGACGCAGCGTCCGTCGGCGAGCTTGCGACACCCCGCGGGTTCCGCCGTGTCAGCCGCCGGCACATCGACCGCCGCGGTATCGGTCGTGTGCGCCGCGGTGTGCGCCGCTGTCTCATCGCTGCTCTTCGAGCACGCGCCGACCGCCATAATGAGCACCGTCGCCAGAATGCAAGTTCGCACTTCTCCCCCTCTCGCCGTTGCAGCCCCGTGCTGAGTTCGGACGGACCGTAGCACACGTGCAACGAGGCGGGTGGCCGGAGATGGCCACTGGGCGGTCAGGATTTGGCCACTACTCGCCTACTGCTTGATGTAGCTCATGCAGGCGCCGGCCTCGCACTGGACGGCGATGAGGCCCTCGCCGGCGCTGACTCCGTCTTCGGCCACGACGGGCTTCGGCGCGCAATCACAGATCGCCATCTTGGGTCCGCAGATGGCCTCGGCTTTCTCGAATCCGAGCTTGGCGACCTTCGTCAACCCCACGGCCTGCTGCGAGCCACAGCAGTCGACGGTGTGAAGCACGTAGGTGCAGTCCTTGTTCGCCTGGCAGAGCTTGAACGGCTGCGGCTTGCCGCTCGACTGGGCGCAGTCGAGCTTGGCCGTGGTGACAAAGGTCGAGCAGAGCCCCTCGTCACAGCGCACGCCGACCGTCCCCTCTCCGTCCATGGCCAGGAAGCCGTCCTCGGCGAGCGTGGGCTGAATGGCGCACTTGCACTTGGGATACTGCGCTTCGCAGGTCGCCTCGGCGGCGTCGAAAGCCGCCTTGTCCGCGGTCGCCAGTCCCACCGCGACGCGCGTGCCGCAGCAGTTGACCTGGTGAAACGCGGGGAAGCAGTCGGTCGCCTTGGCGCACGTCTTGGAGAAAGTCGGAAACGCAGGCGCATCGCCTCCGCACTTGACCGTGGGCGCGGTAGCTGCGTCCTGGTCACCCGTGTCGGTCGCGCTCACGTCCGGCGCTCCGCCGGCGTCCGTTGGCGTGACCTCCGTCGGGCTCTCAGCGTCGCCGATGTCCGCAGTGCTCACCTCCGCAGTGCTCACGTCGAGAGTCGTCTCCGGAGTGATCGGCGTGAGGTCGGCTGGGGGCGCATCCGGGACGGTCGTGTCCAAGGCCAGCGGCGCGTCCGGCGTGATGACGCTCCCGTTGTCGGCGCCCGTGGCACTCCCACCCGAGTCCGCGGTGCCGCCGTCGAGCGTTGTCGTAATACCCGTGTCGAGTGTTCCCGAGGTCCCGCCGGCGGCGTCGGTCCCATCGGCCGAGGCGGCCTTCTCGCAGGCGAGGCCGAGCATCCCGAGGGCGATGAGCACAAAAGTACGATGAACGAGAGTACGCGTCATGGTGGGACCATACCACGACCTTGACGCTTCCGGGAGCGGTGACTACCGTGAGCGCGGCTCGCCGCGGGAGGCTCATGGAACGCAACACCTCGATATTATGGATGTTTCTGTTGGGCTGCGGGGACGCGTCCACGCCCGGGAGCCTGCTCGCGGTCGACTCCGGCGCCGAGGCCAGTGACATCGGTGACGGGGTGCTGTCGTCTTCCGATCAACCGTCACCGAACGCCCCCGAGACGGCGGCCGATGCCGCCGCGTTCGTCGATGCTGGCCACCCGCAGCCGCTGTGCGACACGACCGGGCGGCCCGCCGGTCCCCCAGGCTGCCCAAAGGGCAAGGCGCTCTGCATCGCGTGGCAAGGAGCGACCGCCGTCACGGGCTGCAACTCCCTCGGGTGCTGGAACGTCTCGCCATGCCCCGCGGATGGACCGTGCATCGACGGCGGCTCCGCTGGTGTGGGGTGCGTCTCCGGGATCGGCACCTGCGACGGCCTCTACGCCATGTTCGACGCGCTCGTCAGCCCCGAGCACAACCCGTGTGGCACCGACGCCGACTGCCATCACCTCGACGCTGCCTGCACCGCGGGCCTCGGCCACTGGAAGCTGGCCGTGAACACGGGCGTCACGCAGGCGCAGATCACGGCCCTTGCGGCGCGCGCCAAGGCGTTGGGTTGCACGCAGTACACCTGCAATGCCGCGGCACCGTCGCCGAGTGTGCAGTGCAAGAGCGGCACCTGCGCTGAGAAGTGGTAGCTGGACGTGGTTGGCGCGTCCGTCTTCGACAAAGTCAGGGCCTCAAGTGGCCCACGTCGTTCAGTCCCACGAGCGTGGGTCCAAAGCGTCTCCACTCGAGCACCGTGACGCTCGCGCGGTCGAGGTGAAGCTGGCGAAACCGCGACAGGTCGAGGTCGAGCGCGCGGCAGAGGATGGTCAAGAGGGTGAACGTGTGGCTGACCACCGCGACGGTGCCGCCCGGGTGGGCGACCCGCAGCCGCTCGATGGCCTCCCAGGCGCGCGCTGCGACCTCTCCGAGCGTCTCACCCCCAGGTCCCGGAAAGCGCACGTTGGCGGGGTCGGCCAGCCAGCGAGCCATGAGCTCCGGGTGCTGCGCATGGACCTCGCGCGCAACTCGCCCGTCCAGGTCTCCGAGGTGGATCTCGCGCAGCGCCGGCTCCGTGACGACTGCCACCGCTCCCGACTGCTGCGCAGCCACCGCCTCAGCCGTCTCGCGAGCGCGCCGCAGGTCGCTCGAGACGAGCTTGTCGACCGGCTCCGAGGCCAGCCGTGCCCCGAGTCGGCGGACCTCGTCGCGGCCGCGCGCGTTGAGCGCGACGTCGGTCTGGCCCAGGAAGAGACCGGCCTCGTTTGCGTCAGTAGTACCGTGGCGCAACAAGAGCAGGCGGAGGTCATGGCTCACGTGACGAGCGTGC
>SXGT01696320.1_pt1 | contig 41261 bp, 38 predicted proteins | sample 3176221 | NCBI WGS metagenome assembly SXGT01 (sample SAMN11356862, study PRJNA531348) | freshwater metagenome | isolation source: freshwater sample F1-120 | place: China: Fuxian Lake, Yuxi | collected 2017-12-25
TGGGCGCATTACCGAAGCGTTTTCTCGTCTCGCCGTGAGCAGGAAGTGATGCACGTGATCGAGAACATAAGGCCGGATCTCATTCACGCACACGGACTCGCATGGCAACTGGGTTACCGATGGATCAATCCGGCAACCGAAAGTGGCATTCCTGTCATCTATACGGCTCACGGCGTGATGACGGCAGCCTACGGCAAAGTCCTCGACGGTGTACTTCATCATTGGCTACAGGATCTGCGGCGCATGCGATGGGAATACAATCCGTTTCGAAATTTTCTCATCAAGAGAGCACTTTCTCGCTGCAAGAAGATCATCTGCGTCAGCGATGCGCTCAAGAATTTTCTTGCAACCACGGGACTGCAAAATCTCACGACGATTCGAAACGGTATTGATCTGAATTTTTGGAAAGAACAGAGTTCGAAAGAAGAAGCGCGGGCAACACTTGAGATTGCGAGATCAAAGACAATTTTTTTGTTTGCCGGTCGCATCGGTCACGACAAAGGCTCGACCGCTCTCGATGCCGCACTTCCGGGGAATGCGCTCCTCATTGTTGCCGGCGACACGCGAGCAGGCGCGTTCGGTCGAATCAAAAACCAAGTGCACTGCTACGAAAACCAGTCAGCCGAGCAGATGCGTCTCCTCTATGCCGCCTGCGACGCTGCGGTCGTACCCTCGATCTATTTGGACCCCTTCCCGACCGTCTGCCTTGAAGCCATGGCATGCTCAAGACCGGTCATCGCTACCTGCTTCGGAGGATCCAAGGAGGCTGTTCTCGATGGAATCACTGGCTGGATCCTCAATCCCAATGACACGCAGAAACTGAAGGAGAAATTGCAATGGTGCATCGATCATCCAGCAGAATGTGAAGCAATCGGGAAGAATGCACGAATGCACATGGAAAAGAATTTCTCGATCGAGAGGTACAGAAAAGAAATTGTTGAGATTTACGAAAGTCGATTGTAAATCTCGACGTACTGCTTCGTAATTCCTTCCCACGAACAATGCTCTCGGACATGCAAACGAGCTTTTTCCGCCTTCTCTTGAAGTAGAACAGGATCTTGCAAGAATCCAATAATCGTATCCACAAGCGGCTGCAATCGCTCTTCAGGCAACCGATCCGGCGGACCGTAGGTGCAGGCTTCGCTATCGTAGATTTTTACAAGCTCACCGTACCGACTGTCTGAACCAAGAAGATCGATCAGTCCCCCGACTCTGCTCGCAATGATCGGCTTTCCCATCCCCATCGCTTCGATACAGGCGATGCTCCGCGCTTCGGCGCTCGATGGAACGACCACTAAATCGGCATGTTGATAATACGAAGGCAATGTCTCGTTTCCCCGCTTTCCAAGAAGCGTGACATGGTTCTCGAGACTGAATTCTTTGATCAGCTCTTTGATAAATCCTTCCACACGTCCTTCGCCGATGGCGAAGTAATGAAAGTCCGAACGAATTTTTTTCACGAGTGCGAGTGCCTGTACGAAAATATGGATACCGTTCTTCGGCACCAGTCTCCGAACGCTGAGAATTTTCTTTGTGCCGGATGGAACACTCAAAAATTCAGCCGGTGCGGGAAGAGATGAATTCGGCGAAAAAATCTTCGCATCATATCCGTTGCTGACGAGAGTGATTTTTGCGCGCGGCACGAATGCTGCAGTCAGATCGAAAATTTCATCGCTTGTTGCAGTCAGATGAGTCGCAGTCTTCATCGAAACATGCTGACAGATTTTAATAAGAATCGAATTCAGAAACGTGGAACCTGCTTCCGGAACGATGCCCTTCCCCTGCTGCGACAGAAGCATCGGCTTGTGTCGCAACCTTGCAATCACGCCCGCAATCGCCGCGATGCGAAACGAGTACTGGCAGTGCACGATGTCGCACGCTCCGATCAGCTTCCAAAGCATCCTCCAATGGGCGAAAAGTCCCCGCGGTAAAAACGACCAGCGAAGTCTTACGATGCCTCCTTCATCATCCGTTATTTTCAGTGTGTTCGTGAACACGGTAACCTCGTATCCAAGTGCACGAAGCTCTCTCCGGAGATTATAGACACACACTTCCGCACCGCCGATGTGCGGAAAATAGTCTTCGCAAGTCAGAAGTATGCGCTTCATGCGATCGGACGAAAGTGTTTCTGATGCTGTTTCAACCATTCGTATGTCGAGAGAAGTTGCCGATCGAAATCAACCACCGGAGCGTAGCCCAAGTCCTTCACCGCTGTAGAAACATCCGCACATCTGGTTCTGATGCTGTCCCACGGACGAAACGGTTTCATCGCAATGCCCGCCTTGTTGCTGGTAAGTTCGTTGATCTTCCTTGCAAGCTCGACAATCGTAATCTCATGACCGGAACCGATATTGTAAATTTTTCCCTCCGCAACGGATTTCTCGGCGGCGAGGAGCGTCCCCTGCACGGTGTTGTCGACGAAATTGAAATCACGCGAGGTCTTCTCGTCCCCCGTGATCTCGAGGGCTTGCCTGTGCATCGCGCGCATGAAAAAGTTCGGAATAACATTCCGGTACCGTCCGGGTAATTCTCCCGGACCGAAAGAATTGAAGTACCGAAGGATCGTCGTATTCAGTCCGTGATGCTCATGATAGAAGCCCGTGAGGTATTCGCCGTGCAACTTGTTGATGGCGTATGGCGTATCGAGGTGAAAATCCTTCGTATCGACATCGTAGGTCTTGGAATTGCCGTACACGCACGACGAGGAAGCAAAAACGAACTTCTTCACATTGGCTTTCCTCGAATACTCGAGAACTTTGGCCGTTCCAAGACTATTCACTTCACAATCGATGATGGGATGATCGAGCGAGCTCTGGTGTGCAAAGTTCGCTGCAAGATGGAAGACGATGTCCTGCGGCCTGTCCAGAAGCGCCTGACGAAGGCACTCGTCACTGACGATGGAACGACGCAGATGAGTGACACGCGGATCGGCGACGATATCGAGCGAGAGATCCGGTGCACTCGAACTGAAATCATCGATGATTGTGAGGCTTTCAACGCCGCGCTTCAGCACCGCACGAGAGAGTGCAGCACCAATGGCACCGAGCCCGCCTGTAATGAGAACATGAGCCTGCTTGAACATGATGAGAACGCACTATACGCCATCTCCTGCTTTACTTCACCTTGTATATCTTGAGCAACAGAGAATTCATTCGCTCAATCGTGAACACCGGTTCCATCGGCAGAAGCGCATACTGTCCCGCTTCCGAGTACCGCGTGAAGAACATGATGTAGTTGGATTTCTCGGAACACTCGAACGTGAAATCTTCTCTCCACACGTACCATGTTGCAAGAATCCCTGCAGTCGGAACGCAAATAACAGGGTTATGGTCGGCATTCTTGCGGAGCCAATCCATCCCCTGCTTATAGGTAGGCCCCCAGTACTCGATCTGAAAGGTATGATCCAGATCGGATGGAATGAACGCTCGCACAAGTTCATTGCGATATGATCCTTCGAAGGGATGAACGATGATCACTTCATAAAGGAGTGATACAGAAACAATCGAAAGAAACACACAGAGCCAGAGAAACGGCTTCCGCATTGAACGTTCGACGAATTTCAGAAACGCATCGCACCCAAACGCCGCCGCCATCGCAATGGCAGGCAGGCAGAAGAAAAACTGCCGCATGCCGTCGTAACGGACGAGATTCGGTTTGAGACTGAATACGATCGGCACAAGAATCCAGAGAACCAGGAAGAGAAATGTCGCACCCGGGTTTGTTCTCCGGATATTCCGAATCATACAAAAACTTCCGATGAGAAAAGCGACGATCGTGATCAGGGGCATCACCATGAAATACTCAAGCGGTGTGTAGTACCACGGAAGATTTGCTCCCGCATACTCGGTACCGAGAAACAACACTTTCCCCGGCCAGAAATCGCGCGCGAAGAAAAAAATAGACCTCGGAATGAGCATCAGGTCCCCCCAAGCGGAAGGCCAAGCAGCAATCGTACCGATCATTATTGCAAGAATGGTCAGGAGCATCGTGACCAATGCCTGCTTGCGGGATGCAGCGGTCTTTTCTGCAGAGAAACACCAAAGAAGATAACTCATGCCGAATGCAGGAAGCATCAGAAGCGCACTGACCTTGAGTGCAATGCATACGCCGAAGAGAAAGCCGGTCAGACAGAAAAGATTTCTTCTGGATGTCCGAAAAGCGTGTACGAACGTCAGAGATGTCAAAAGCACCGCCGTCATCAGCGGAATATCCTTGGGATTGTAGTGAGCGTGTGCGATGAACGGCGGAAAGAAAACAAGGAAAAGAACGGACAGGAATGCGATCCGTCTGCCACCGAGAGCGTAAGCAAGCAGAAAAAGAAGTCCGACAGCACCGCTCGATACCAAAATATTCAGGACGTGATTCGATGCAACGAATGAAAGGAGATGCAGCAAGAAGATTTTCTCCGATAGCAGGTAATTGATGAAATAGTAGACAGGACCGTAGTGAATGCCATGTCCCGGCATGACCTCGAGAAAGCGGCGCTCGCCCGTGCGGAGGAAAATGTAAAAAATCTTGCCCCAGTTTCGATGCAGCGGCTCATCCCACGACACGCCGTAGTCGTTGATGAAGAAAAACTGAACAAGAAAAAATCCTACGGAGAGAGCAAGAGCAGTCAGCATCGTTGAATGCCGCTTAAAGAATGCAGTCGATAGGCGCATCACGCGACATCGTATCATGCCTTTATTACATGATTTCATTGCCCTTTCTTTTTACCCCCACCTGTGGCGCACGCCAGCCCTTTGGATGTCGCTTGCGAAATAAAAAAAGTGCGCGAAGCGTGGGTCTCGTGGGTTCCCACGCTGGAGCGCCACATTGAAGGGAAGGAGAGCTCACGAGAGGAAATCCTAAAAGGACTGCGCACCAAGCCTTTCGCTTCGCTCAAGAGCTTGTTGCTGGGAGCCGTCAAGGTTTCCTTTCGTGAATTACTGGTGCGGGTTCGTTGTTCCCGTTCTTGTCTCCTCAGTTCCCATCTGCCTGACCAATCTCTGACACAGTGCAAGATACGCAGGATCAGCTTTCTGAGGACATGCGCGGCTTCGAAGCTGTCCCCGAAGCGCTTCACGATCGGAGAGCGAGAGATCGTCCACCGTCAGTTCCCTCACGGACGACACTGAAGATGAGGCGGAAGAAGCAGGAACCGGATCACAAGGATTGACCGTTGCTGCGGACGAAGAAGTATCTTCGGTCGCGGAAGCGGAATTCTCAGGGGCGGCATGACGCTGTCTACGAGTCCGCAAAAACTCATCACCGTTAAAAATCGAAAAATCGAACAGTGTCTGCGGGGCATCGGCAGCAAAGAGCGGCAGAGCACCTGCAGTGAAGATAGGAGCCAGAATGGCAACGAGAGCCAGAGCCCATGACGGACCGTGCTTCGGGGCTTTCTTCGTCTTCTTCACAGATTTCTTTTTCATAGATGTTTGTGTGGAAGAATCATAATAGTATACATCGTTTCTCTGTTTTTTGCAAAGAATCTCTAACCTCTATCGTAGTCCTACCGCCTTCCTCACCTTATTCATTGTTGTTTCTGCCACTGCAGACGCCTTCTTCGCCCCCTGTAAAATCACCTCTCTTACGTAGTCCGGTTTTTTTTCAAGCTCGCTGCGCTTCCCTCGCATTGGAGCAAAGTAATCCATCACGGTCTCAAGAAGCATCTTCTTAGCATCTCCGTAGCCGAGTCCTCCCGCCCTGTATTTCTCCGCAAGTTTCTTCGCTTCCGAAGCAGTGAGAAAGAGCTTGTGCATCTTGTACACGGTACAACTATCGGGATCCTTCGACTCCTCCACACCCTTGGAATCCGTCACAATACCCATGATCGCCTTCTTGATCATCTTCTCGTCTCCGAAGAGAGGAATCGTATTGCCATAACTCTTGCTCATCTTTTGGCCGTCGGTGCCTGGGACAACTGCAATGTCTTCGCGAATGACAGGCTCGGGGAGCACCAGTGTTTCACCGAACGTATGATTAAACTTTGCGGCAATATCTCGGGCAATCTCCACATGCTGCTTCTGATCCTTCCCAACGGGAACATGCGTCGCATCGTACAGAAGAATATCCGCAGCCATGAGAACCGGATACGTGAAGAGTCCGACACTCGTTGCGATGCCTTTCTCTGCTTTCTCCTTATAGCTCACGGCACGCTCGAGGAGGCCCATCGGTGTCACGGTGGAAAGAATCCATGAAAGCTCGGTGTGCTCCGGAACATCCGACTGAAAGAAGAGCGTCCCCTTCTCAGGATCAAAACCGCAAGCGAGTAAATCCAAAATCGCATCGCTGCGATACTCATGAAGAAGTTTTGCATCATGCAACGTCGTCAGTGCATGGAGATCGACGATGAAGTAGAAACTCCGATCGGCAACCGAAATACATTCGACATTGGGCTTCATCGAACCGAAGTAGTTCCCAAGGTGAAGTCTGCCAGAAGGCTGAATCCCTGAAAGAAATCTCATATATCAAGCATAGCACGCTCTAAGACGATAAAACTATTGCACCAAAGGGCAGGAAAGCGGCCACAGGTGGGGGTCTACTGGCGGGTATTGGCCGCGACGCGTTTCTTTTGGTTCTTTTCTTGTCGCTCGGACAAGAAAAGAACATCACTGTGCTCCCTTCACCAGCTTCCGAATCTTCATGAGAACGCTCTCGAACATCGGCGGTAACGGTGCAATGATCTCGATCACGTTCCCCGTCATCGGATGCGGGAATGTCACCCGCGATGCATGAAGAAAAAAACGATGGAGCTTCAGGAATTTCCCAAATTCCTTGTTGGCTTTCGCTATACCGTACAGTTCATCGAGAATCAGCGGATTCCCGATCATCGAAAGGTGCTTCCTGATCTGATGACGCTGACCACGCTCGATCGTGACATGCACAAGGCTCACGGGACCCATCGCCTCCTCCACGCGGTAGTGACTCTCCGCGGACACTTTTCCCTCACCGCTTCTCGCGGGCAAACGGAAACTGATCACGCCCTCCGATTTCTTCAAGGACCCGAGGACGATCGCCTTGTATTCCTTCCGCCATCCCGTGAACTTCGATTCTAAAATTTTGCCGAGCACAGTCTTCGACTTTGCGAACACCACGACGCCGGATGTCTCGAAATCGAGTCGGTGGATCGTCTGCAGCGTCGGATACTCCTTCTTGAGAAAATCGAGAAGCGGCAATTTATCGAGCCTCCCCTTTCCCTGCACGACCAATTCTCCTGAAAGCTTGGCAACGGCAAGAAGCCATTGGTCTTCGTAAAGAATGCGTTCCTTTGCGATGGGCATGCGAGCATCATACACGTAACCCATGAGACTACTTCTCGACCACGGCTGCGGCAGAAACTTCGGAGATATAGCGATGCTCGAAGCAATCACACTGAAGCTGCGACATCTGCATCCGTCAGCTGCTATCCGAATCGTCGGCAATCCTCCTGTCTCAGAGAGCATCTGGAATGACGCTCGGATCGAACCGACGAACTGCTTCGACACAACCGGCGAAGGCTATGACAGACTGCACATCGCAGGAGGGGGAAATTTGAACGATCTCTTTGAGACCCTGCTGCGACAGAAATGCACACTCATGCAGTCGTTTCTGAACGAAGGAAAAACGGTGACGCTCTCGGGGCAACAGCTTGGTCCGTTTCGCTCGAAAGTGCAGGAAGAAAAACTCATGCAGATCTTGAAACAAGTCGCATGGATCGGGGTACGGGATACTGAGTCCCTGGCACTCTGCACCCGGTACGGCATCGAACCGAAGCAGTGCGAACTCACGGGGGACGATTCGCTCAGTCTTGCTCCGGCCGCGGCATCCAAAACGATATCGATCCTGAATGGCTATGGGCTCCAGCAAAACCAATTCCTAGCAATCAACGTACGAATCGGCACATACGTCCAAGAACACCGGAAACATCTCCCTGGGATCGGGACAATGTTCGAGGCTCTCTCGCAAAAGCTTTCGCTGCCACTCCTCTTCGTACCGATCTCGAGAAATCCGATCGATGACGACAAGAGTGCGGCGACGGAGCTTGCCAAGCACATGCGCACTCGATTTCAGGTACTTGAGACGGAACACAGCACCGTTTCTGACATCAAAGGAATAATCGGTGCCGCCACCGGATGCATCGGCACGTCCTGGCACTTTTGCACATTCGCAGTCACCCAAGGAATTCCTGCACTCTGCCTCCATGGCAGCAACTACTACGCGCAAAAAGCACGCGGTATCTGCTCCTTCTGGAATGATGATCGACTGGCAGTTCCGATGGAACATATGTCGGAACCATCCGCCATCGACCGCATCGCCGCGACTCTGAACGATCCTGAATTGCGCACCAAGCTGCAGAAGAGGAGCGCAGATGCCGTTCAGGATTGGAATGCCGTCATGGATGTCCGACTCCTTACATCTTCTTAAGCAAAGGCACACCAAGGTTCCGCAGGAATGACCGTATTCCAAGAAATGGAATTCGGAGTGTGATTCATAAGCCAATCCCATTTCTCAGGGCGATCTCCGAAAAGATCAAATCGTTTGATCTCCCTGCAACCTTTTCCCTGCCGACGGACGAGGAAGAGGACGCACACACCGACGTCGTACACCATATCGCGATAGACGTTTTCATCACGACGATTTCCATGAAAACGATCATGAGGATCTCCATGGAGATCGACAACGAAAATCTCGTCGAAATCCTGCATCATCGCGACCCTCATGCCCGCATGAGCATGGGATGCGAGCCATGCATGACGAACGACAAGTCCGATGACACCGGAGTCGGAACGTACGAGCAGATCGTGGCACAGGGCGATGAATTTGATGTATGCATCCGTATGAGCGTTGGCATCGAGTCCGCGCTCGATGCAAGGCGCAACATATCGCCGATACACGGCTGCAGCACCGTTCCCTTCAGGAAGGACATCTGTTGAATATTGATTAAACGGAGGTCCACAAAGGATCGCAAGCGGTCCGGAGACGTTTGCAAAAACAAGAGACTCCATCGCATTCCCGGTACGGCAACATGCACTCACTGCATCATCGCATCCGCTGCATAGCGCTCTCATGCGCAGATTGCACACGTGCGCAGCACAGGAAATGCGTTCCACTCCATGGAATTTTTCTGCGGATACCCCACCCGAAGGAGCAAATGATGCCGCCTCCGTAAGCAAATTCCCGCTCCCGCAAGCAGGGTCGATGACACGAACGCCGGGATCGGCGATACCGTCGAGATCGATCGAATGAAGCAACGCATCCACGGAGTGAACGAGGAATCGTGCAAGCGGAGCAGGTGTATAGAACGCTCCAAGCCAGTGGCGATCGTGCGTGCGGTAACCGGCAAGATACCGCTCACACACCGCCGAGAGAACATCGATCGATGCAGCTTGCGTCACTTCTCTCTTCAGAGCATCAAGATCAAGAGAAAAAATGATGCTCTCGTGCCTCCGGACAGAAAAAGAAACGCCGAAGAGCACGGACGCAAGAACGTCGAACACGATCTGTTCGGCAGCATCGATCGTCATCTCCGAGGAGAGTCGGCTGACATGTGCATGCACCTGCGTTGCAACGGCATCGATGGTTGGAAGAAGTGTGTCAGTCATGAATGTGCTGTCGGGATGTGAAACATGGAGTCTCTGTCACCGCACCAAACGTCCTGAGAACGCCCTGAGAAGCGAGCGATACACGAAGGTGATCGACGTAAAAAGCATACGCAGAGAGCGATAGGGAGCGATAGAGAGAACGGTTCTGCGAAAGCTCCATGATGCGTGTTGCATACTCCTCCACCGATGCGCACTGAGGAAAGAGGAATCCGCTCGTGCCGTTGGCAACGGCAGTCGCATTGCCTCCGACATCAGAAACCAGAACGGGAACCCCGTGACCGGCAGCATCGGCGATGAAGTGCGTGCAGCATTCCGCTTTGGAGGGAAGAAGGACGATGTGCGCCTTCGTAAGCTCTTGATGAATGTCGTCTGCAGTTCTTCGACCACGAAGAATCCGCAGGGAAGGCTCTGCAGGAAGGTCGGGGATATCCCCCATGAACGTGAACGCACTCTCGATACCCTTCTTCCGAAGCGCTGCATGGAGCAATGCGGCAAAGCTCCCGCCCTTCCTCACCCAATCGCTACCGAGAAACAACACGCGAAAAACCGAGTCCTCAGCGCGAGCATCCGCCCAACGACCGATGTTCGCTGCCGTATGTCTATCGGCACATGCAAGACCGGGGAAAATACCGAGAATGTCGACACAAGATTTCGGGATGCAGCGCCGCAGTACGGAGTCTGCCATCCACTGCGATGTGCAGAGAATACGGCTGCAACGTGCAAGTGTCCGAGTTTCTGCGGCGCGAAGCGAATCCATGGCACGAGGATTGAACGGAATTGCGTACGAACGGAGCATGTCGCTCGACAAACAATCCGACCACAGAACGACCGGAACGTGTGTCGTGAGAAAGCCGATCGCCCAGAGATTTTCGGGAAAGAAAACGACCGAGGGATTATGTCTTCGGATCGCTGCATCGATGCGATGTGCCCATGCACGAAGAACATCGGGGTCGATACTCGCGGGAAATGCCCCGGAAACACGACGACCATGAAAGTATTCCCGAAGAGATGCCTTGGCATACGCAAGATTCAGTGGAGGAGGAATATGTGTTCGTATCAAGGATATCTTCTCCTGCGAAAGCTCAGTCAGAAGCCTCGATGCAACCGAAATTTTTCCGAGCATGTAGCGAGGTCGTCTCTCCAAAGCCGACTCGTCGTAACTCGTGATGACTAGAGCGCGCATATGGATGAGCCGAAATGATTGAACGGTGAGGGGAAAACCCCATGCCTCCCTCCGAGGAAAAGATCATGCGGATCCATGTTCATGGCTCGAGCCCAACAGAAAACATCTGCGAGAGCACTCCGGTACTCATGAAACACTATGCGCATCTCGATCGACGCCGCAGAATCGAAGCGGTCGGAAAAACATGCATCGAAGAACGTAAAAGCATCCTGAAACATGGTCGGAAGCGTCGTCCGGACAGGGTCGATGTCGGGTGTCTCCGCAAAGGAAAAGCCTGTATTTGGCATCCTCTCTTGCGCACCGAATGCACAGTCACTCACAAGGGACCTCCAGAGAGCATGCACCTGCCACTGCACAAAGAACCATTCTTCGATGCTCCGCCTGCATGCTTCAAGCAACAACGCAGGCTTTCGTGCAGGACCAGCACGCACAATCGAGTTTCTTCGCGCTCTCCCTTGTGCGAGCCAATGCCTGCTTTCAGAGCCTCTGCCGAGGAGAAGCAAATCCACCGATCCGCAGTTGTAAACGGTCTGCAAGAAGAGCAGCGAAGATCGCAAAGAAGAACGATGGAAATCCGACGTTGTCACCGTTCTCCAAACGGTAGAATTCCAGAGGACATTCGCAAGAATCAACGACGCCCTCGTCGGTTCGAGCGCACGATCGAAGAGATCGCCTTCTCCATGAATGCAGCGCAAAGCATCGATACGATGGTCAATGAAGAGAATGCGACGAAGATGCGCAAGGCTCCGCGGAAGAATGAAGGCCTGATGAGTAAAGAAATACCGACCGCGGGCAATCGCATCGACAACCGCCGGTATTGCATGACGGAAAGAGGCAAGACGATCGTCTTCGACGACGAGACACACGTCGATATCGGAAATACCGGGCGACCTGATGTGTCCGAACGTACCGACCGCAAGGAGTCCGGGTATTCTCCGGACTTGATCGACGAACGAATCGAGAGCGGAAGCATAGTCTTCGCTGCTTACGGCCTCGAGATCATCAGACGGCTTCATTCCCTCGGGGAGGAGCTTTTGCGATGCCAAACGTGACGCCCGCCGCCGGAATGAAAAGAAATCGAAGATCACCCCCGCATCCTACCGCAAGAAGCGTAGGGTGCTGTTACACTGAAGTTCATGAAGATCGTCTCCATAAGCTGGGTCCGGAATGAAGCCGATATCATCGAATCCTTCGTTCGTCATTCATGCACGTTTTTGGACCGCATGATCATCATCGATCACCGCAGCTGCGACAACACACCGGAAATCTTGGAACGACTGCGGCAGGAAGGCTTGCCACTCGATCTAGGTCGAGAGGATTCCTTCTCGTACACACAAGGAGAGTCGCTGACGGCACTCCTCGCAGAATTGCGCTCGGATCCTCCCGATATCGTTTTGCCGCTCGATGCGGATGAATTTCTCCGGACCCGTGAGCCAAACACCCTGAAAACGATTCTCGAACAACTGCCAAAGAACATGCCTTCGCTCGTGCCGTGGCAAACGTACATTCCGATGCCGGAAGATGATCTACTGGAATGCAACGTTCCGCTGCGCATTCGCCACAGAAAAACTTTCGAGGTGCCGCAATGGTACAAAGTCATCATCCCGAAAACGCTGCTGAAGCAGAACATACGGCTCCCGATGGGAAGCCATACCGTCATCGATGTCGATACTGGAAAAGAAGTCGAACACTCCGTAGCAAGCAATCTCTTTCTCGCACACTTCCCAGTTCGCTGCGCAGACCAGATTGCAGGAAAGGTATTCGCGGGATGGCTGAGCCACACGGCTGACTCGCAGAAGACACCGGGGTCGATCTTTCAGTGGAAGGCAATCTTCGACGAACTGAAATCGGGAAAACAGATCGATGGGAACACACTCATGCGATTGGCGCTGGAGTACGGAACGGAAAAGCAATGGCAAGCACTGCCTCCGGAAGAAAAAAGCGGCAACACTCTGGGCAACCTCGCCGCATCAGACCAACACACCTCAGTATCGGAAAACATCATGTCTGATCCCATACCGGTCAATTTCCAACTGAAGCACGAAGTGAAGCGTCTACCGCCACTGCAGATACTTCTTGAGAGCGCGGAATACCTGGCACAGGAGATGGCGAGAATTACTCGATGAACGTCACGCCGTACATCAGCACCATGCCGATCACAATGCAGACCAATTGTCCGAGTGTCTTTCGAAGTTCGGTTTCTTTATGCAATTCGGGGATGAGATCGGACCCCGCGATGTAGAGAAGATTTCCCGCGGCGAACGGAAGCATCATGGGTCCGATTGCCGCCGAGGAAGACGAGAAGAGAAGAACGATCGCCGCACCGATCAGTGAGGAACTCGCGGACAATGCATTGAACAGAAGTGCGTTCTTCTTCGAGTATCCACTGTGAAGCAGAACGGCGACATTTCCCACCTCATGGGGAATCTCGTGGAGCGCCACAGCCAGAGCGGTCGAAATGCCGATCGGAATGCCTGCGAGAAAGCCGGCGGCAATGACGAGGCCGTCGATAAAATTATGCATCGATTCACCGACCAGATTGATGATGCCCATCGGATGATGGTGATGATGATGGTGATGCTCTCCCGAAGGCAAAACATGACAATGCCTCCAGTGAATGACTTTCTCGAGCACGAACGAGAAAAGGATACCGCCGAGCAGAATCACCAGACTCATCGAGAACGTCTCGGGCGTCTCCGCCAACTCCGGAATGATGTGAATGAAAACGTCACCGAGCAAAGCCCCAGTCGAGATGCTCACGAAATAGAGAAGCGACTTGCGAATCGTGTTCTCCTCGAAGAGAAACAGGAACATGCCAAGAAACGATAGTAGGCTGATGCCGATGACGGCGAAGAGGGTGTAGAGGATGACCATAGGGAATGGTGGACGATACTGGATTCGAACCAGTGACCTTTCGAATGTGAATCGAACGCTCTAACCAGCTGAGCTAATCGTCCAGAGGAGCTAACCATCAGCCTGGGCTGATAATCGTCCAAAATTTCCAAACGATAGTACTATGTTTTTCTGATTCCTGCATCTATCTCTCAAGCCAAAACCTGACTACAATCCCCCTGTGAACCGCACTCTCACTCTCATTTATTCGACATCCACCGGACATACGGAGTTTGTGGTCGATCGTCTGTGTATAGCCCTCGCGAAACGATTGCCGGACCTCCGGATTAACAGGCAGCGTGCCGAAGTCAGCACGCCGGAGGATTTGAAGAAAGGCACCGTGCTTCTCCTGGCATGCGGATCGTGGAATACGAACAACGTGGAAGGTCAATTGCAACCGCACATGCACGAACTTCTCACCATGAGAGCGGCCGGTGCCGATATTAAAAACATGCCCGCTGCCGCAATCGGTCTCGGAGATGAACGATACTTCTTCACGGCACGCGCGGCCGAAAAACTGACGGAGTACCTAACGGAACGTCATGCGAAACTGCTGCTCCCGACACTCAAAATCATCAACGATCCGTTCGATCAAACGGCGAAGATCGAGGCATGGGCGAAGGAATTCGCGGATGCGATCGAAAAACTGCCTGCCAAAGTCACAAACTCCAAGTCCTGAACCGCATGCCCCGCATCTCCCTCAAAATCGTCGGCTCCTCGGGACAAGGCATCGACTCGATCGGTGAAATCATGGCGAAAGCACTGAAGAGAAGCGGATACTGCGTGTTCGGGTACCGCGAGTACTCGTCGCTCATCAAAGGCGGGCACGCCAGTTATCAGCTGGATGTGTCGGATGAGAAAATCGAAAGCTCCGAAGTGGCCGTGAATGTCGCGATCACCCTGAACCATCACGGACTCGAGCAGAATCTCTCGGACCTCAAGCCCGGAGGCATGATGATTCACTCGACTCCCGACTGGAAATTCCCGAAGAAGGATCAGGAGCTGATCGGCAGGCTTAGTCTCCAAATCGTCGAACTGCCAATCGAAACGGTGCTGAGAAAACTCGGTGCAAAACCGATTCTCGGCAATGTGCTGCTGAGTGCTTTCCTGTGGTCCATGCTCGGACAGGATATCGAAGCGCTCAAGAAAATGGTCGGTGAAAAATTTGCGAAGAAGAAAGATCTCCTCGAACTCAACATGCGTTGCATCGAAGAAGGCTTCGAGATGCGAAAAGAATTCGCATCCATGACTGTCGCCATGCCGAAACCGCAGAAGAAATGGCAGAAGCAACTTCTCATCACGGGCAGCAAAGCGATGGGACTTGGAGCCGTGCACGGAGGCATGCGGCTGTATGCCGGCTACCCAATGACCCCGAGTAGTCCACTCCTCAGCTTCGTCTCATCAATACAGAATCAAACCGGAATCGTCATCAAACAAGCTGAGGACGAAATCACCGCAGCACAGATCGTCTCAGGTGCGATGTTCATGGGGACACGCGCACTGACAGCGACATCGGGCGGCGGATTCGATCTGATGAGCGAAACGTTATCCCTCAATGGAATTATCGAGAACCCGACGGTCTTCGTTCTGGCTCAAAGACCCGGACCCGCTACGGGGCTCCCGACATGGACCGGTCAAGCGGACCTTCTGATGGCAATCCATACGGCACACGGAGAATTCGCACGTCTCGTGCTGTCCGTCTCGGACAGCGACGATGCGTTCACGCTCATGAACGAAGCCTTCAACTTCGCAGAAGAATTCCAGATCAGCGTGATCGTGCTCACAGACAAGCAGATCGCCGAAGCGCTCTACACGCAAGAAGCGTACGACCTCAAGAAGACGAAAATCAAACGAGGACTTCTGATTACCGATTCGGAGAAACTGAAGAAGCTGAAGTCTGCCGACCGGTATGCAACGGACACAAAAAACGGTATCTCACCGAGATGGCTTCCCGGCGCGGACGCAGCAACGTACGTAGCGCAGGGCGACGAGCACAGTGGAGACGGAACGGTCGACGAGTCGGCTGCGAATGCGAAGGCACAACTTGAGAAGAGAATGAAGAAAATGGAAGCATTAAAAGCAGCGCTCCCAGAGCCGGAGCTCTTCGGTTCGCAGGAACCGGAAGTGCTTCTTGTCGGCTGGGGCAGCACGAAATCTGTCGTGCTTGATGTGCTGAAGTCCACTGAACTGAAAGATAAAAAGATCGGCTACCTCCACTTCACTCATCTCTGGCCACTCAAAACGGAGAAATTCACCGCACTCGCTACAGCAGCAAAGAAGAGCATCCTCATCGAGGGAAATTATCAGGGTCAACTCGGAATACTCTTAAAACAGGAAACAGGGATCGAGATCAAAGACAGAATTTTAAAGTATGACGGAAGACCATTCTTTTATGATGAATTGTTGAAAGCAATCCAAGAGAAAATGGAAACTCTAACCGCTAACCGCTAACCGCTACCTACTCGTATGTCCATCCCTCTCCAAACCTCCGGCGACCCCACGATGAAGGACTACCATTCCGATAATCGCAGCACTTGGTGCGACGGCTGCGGTGACTACGGAATTTGGGCTGCTATCAAGCAGGCACTCGTGGAACTGAAGATCGCCCCGACGCAAACACTCCTCTGCTACGACGTCGGCTGCCATGGAAACATGTCTGACAAACTTCTCGGATATCGATTTCACGGTCTTCATGGCCGTGTCTTACCATTCGCAGTAGGAGCCAAGCTCGCGAACCCAAAGCTCCCCGTTATCGCTTTCGGCGGCGACGGCGCGAGTTTCTCAGAAGGCATCGGTCACCTTGTCCATGCCGTACGCAGTCACTATCCGATCGTTTTCGTTCTCCACAACAACGGCAACTACGGCCTCACGACCGGACAAGCAAGCTCACTGACGCCGCAAAACCAACCGATGAACACGGCACCGAACGGTGTCCCAGAAGCGACGCTGAATTCGATGGATTTCATCTTCTCACTCGAACCCACCTTCGTCGCACGCGGATTCAGTGGTGAAATCAAGCAACTCAAAGAAATTCTAAAAGCAGCGATCGGTCATCGCGGATTTGCTTTCGTCGACGTTCTGCAAGCCTGTCCGACCTACAACCACTTCGCAACACACACGATGCTGATGCAGAAGTGCTTTAAGGTCGAAGACGAGAATCACGATGCAAGTGACTTCGCGAAGGCTCGAAAACTTGCCGTGGATACGAGCAAGCGCATTGCCACCGGCATTCTCTATCGCAACGAAACTGTCCCGAATTTCATCGAACGGCTGGTACCAAGACAGGGAAAGACGACGACTCCCGTCGAGGAAGTGCAGACATTTGATGTGAGCAAGCTGATGGAGGAGTTTGTGTGAACGGTCTACAATGCACCCATGCCTCTCAAGACAATTCTTCTGGCATCCATCCTGCTTACAGCGTGTACGGGAGCCCCACAGATTGCGCCGCAGAATGAGGTTCAATCTTCCTCTGCCGCTGCATCCGTGCAGCCGAATTGTAGTACCGGATCGTCGATACAGACTAAGTACAAACGTTTTGGCATCGGCGGCATCTCGGTAGAAATCCCGACAACGTGGAGCACGGTGTACATGGGAGATGTCGCGCCAATGACTCTTCCCGCAGACAACACATTCTGGATTCCCTTCGACAGCATCCGCTTCAGTATTGCGAAGGAAAGTGTCCAATTCGGCGATATGAACTGGAGCCAAATCGATATTGCTGAAATGAATCCATCAGTGATGCAGCAATGGATCGAAAGAATGCAAACCGACACAAGTGATCATCGAAGATTCGAATACTGGGAGAAAAAAACAATTGCAGGTACTTCTGTCAGTGTCGCACATGAACCGATCAATACCGATGGGTCGGTTGACAAGGGTAGCCCTGGCGGGACCTACTACTTCTTCACCAAGATTGGCTGGATTTTGCAGAAGCAGGCAAAATCAGATGAAGCTTTCGAAAAAGACTTCTTGCATATGCTGCGATCCGCTCGGATTAATCCATCGACATACTTTGGTCCTCTCAACGACCAAATTCATTTCTAGCCAGAAACAACCGGTGGATCCGAACCGCAAGCCGTACCTCCGGATGAAACGTCCCCGTAAGCACTCTCCCCTGCCGAACGAGAACGGGAATTCCCTCATGCTCAGCCAAAACTTCGACGCTCTTGCCAACTCGTGTGATCTTCGGTGCGCGGATAAATGACACGGGAATTTTCCCCTGAATGCCTTTCACTCTGATGTCTGCTTCGAAACTATCGAGCTGTGTTCCGTACGCATTTCGGTCGATGGTGATATCGATCAAGCCGAGTGACCTTGGTACATTTTTTCCTGTTACTTTTTTTGACAACAGTATCGCTCCGGCACACGTGCCATAGACAGAGAGCGTTTCTGCTTTCACGCGCTTCGCAGTCTCCTTGCCGACTCCTGTCTCCTCCAAAAATTTTGCAATCACCGTGCTCTCCCCTCCCGGAATGATGAGCGCACCGACTTTCGAGAGATCGGAGAGTGAGCGGACTTCGATCGCGGGCACATGCATTGAATGAAGCAGGGTAATGTGCTCGGAAAAATCGCCTTGAAATGCTGCAACTCCGACAATCATGCTCGCAGCATAGCAAATTTATATGCCTCGCTCCTGCATCCTGACCTGAAGGCCGCTGACCTCCAGACCCGCCATTGCTCCGCCTAGTCCCCTACTCACTTCCATCAGTTTTATGGGATCCTTGAAATGAGTCGTCGCCTGCACAATCGCCTTCGCCATTCGCTTCGGATCTTTTGACTTGAAAATGCCCGAACCGACGAAGACCCCTTCAGCTCCAAGCTCCATCAGGAGTGCCGCATCCGCAGGAGTCGCGATGCCTCCTGCAACGAAGGTGACGACCGGAAGACGCTGAGTTTTCTTCACAAGTTCAACGAGATCAAGAGGGACACGCTCCTCCCGCGCATAGGCCTTAAGCTCTGCCAATTTCATCCCCTTCAGAAGGGCAATCTCACCCTTGATCAGCTTCAGATGACGGACGGCTTCAACAACGTTCCCTGTCCCCGCCTCCCCTTTCGTACGGATCATGCACGCGCCTTCATGAATGCGACGGAGCGCCTCACCGAGATTGGTCGCACCGCAGACGAACGGGATCTTGAAGCGACTCTTCTCTACATGCGCGAACGGATCTGCCGGCGTCAAAACTTCCGACTCATCGATGAAATCGACTTTCAGAGCCTCCAAAATTCTCGCCTCCGCTGTGTGTCCGATGCGGATCTTCGCCATCACCGGAATCGACACCGCTCGCTGGATCTCTGCGATCAAAGAAGGGTCGCTCATACGTGCGACGCCACCTTGCGCCCGGATATCAGAAGGTACGCGCTCGAGTGCCATCACGGCACATGCACCTGCTGCTTCCGCGATCTTTGCCTGCTTTGCAGTCACGACATCCATGATCACGCCACCCTTGAGCATGCGAGCGAGATCGGCGCCGACCGTGTTAGCAATGCGAAACATACAAATTACAAATCAACAGTAGCTCCTGCGGTGACAAACTCGGGATCGATGCTCAAGCGACTCTCCTCCGGCAACACCTGATTCTGATACTTGCTGAACGGCTTCATATTGTATGGCGTTTCGGCTGGCGACGTCATCATCTCGAAGGCAAGCTGACAAACACGCATGCCTGGATACAGAGCCACCGGCAGACGGTTCAGGTTACTGATCTCGAGCGTGATCGTTCCGGAAAAACCCGGATCGACGAAACCTGCGGTCGAATGCACGATGATGCCGAGACGTCCGAGGGAACTTCGGCCTTCGACACGTACGACCAAGTCATCCGGAACCGTGATCTTCTCCTGCGTGACGCCGAGAATGAATTCTCCGGGCTGTACGATGAAAGGCTCGCCGTCGGCAATCGTAATAATGCGCATGTTTTGAGCAAATGTCTTCGGATTCTTCGGATCCAAGACCGCGTACTTGCTGTGCTCATAGACCTTGAACACATTCCCGAGCCTGAGATCCATGCTGCTTGCGTGGATGTAGCGGAAGAGCTCTGTCTGATCGGACTCTATCTTTACCCTACCGGACTCGATGGCCTTCTTGATGTCTCTGTCGGAGAGGATCATAGGCGGAGAGTATCACAGTCAAACCATGCGAGAGAATAGAAAAAATGCAACGAAGAGCATAAGCGCAAATCAGGAGAAAGGAGCTATACTTCTCCCCCCATGGCAACACTCGAACACTCGGAAGCCGATATCTCAATAGCGGCAGACGAGCAACGCATTGGCGTCGACATGAAAAGACGTGCTCAGGAAGTACGACGCTTCCGCGACGACTACAGAGCACTGATGGATCGAACCGGCTTCTCTTCAAAATCCAGCACAGCAGAAATCATACGATGGATCGACGAAATGGAGCTCACTGACGACCAAAGCAATCAGCAAAGCATACGATGGCGCGAAGATTTCATCGAAAAGAGCGGTGCACTCGTGATCAGTGAAGGTGAAAAACTGTTCACAGAGTTCACGACGGCGATGGAACAGGCGAAATCTTATATTTCTGCCGGATCCTACAAGCGCTGGTTCGACCGTCTGTACGACACGCGTGAGCAGAGCACATCTGCCTCATCGTTCGCACTGAAGCTGCGATGGGTACGAAGCGAACTCAAGCCTTTTGCCGAGAGATGGAAGCAAGTAGCTGAGGAGCGGGATGTACTCGTAAAAAATCCGGCCTTCGAGGACCTCCTGGCATTCGAGCCATCTCTCGCGGTTCTCAAAAACCGCGACGCCTTCCTCGATTTGCACTACGGCAAGAGGAAGGGGCTTCTGTCGCAAGCGAATGGGCTACTGCTGGCATCGAAGAACATGCAGACGGATCTCTACTCGAAAGCAAAAGAAAAGCTGCAGACCGCTGCCGGAGGAAAATATTTGGCAGATGGAAAGGTCGGCGTATGGCTCGAACGTATTTTCCGTTCAAAAGCGAATCCGAAAGCCATTGAACAATTCATCAACGGCTCTGGAGCGAATTCCCTCACCGGACTGATGCAGAACTGGTCGAGCGTGAAGATCAGATACGACGGCATCCGAAAGAAATTCAGCGAACGCTGGGAGCAGACAGGCATTCGCGGTTTTGAGCTCCTGAGTGAAACACAGTTCCTTTCGCTACACTTCACACAACGCCTCCGATATGTGGAACAGGCGGAAGACCGGCTCGATAACGCTCAGGATATCGACAATGAAGCGCCGGTGCTCATCAAGCTGCGACATGCAATGGATATCCGCGACTGGGATGAGGCTCTTCTCCTCGTGATGGAAGCCAAAAAAAATCAACTCTCCGAAAGAGACTTCCGACGCCTGAAGTCCATGGAAAGTTACGTCAATCAGTTCATGGGAAACGAAAAGAAAGAGCAATTGGTGAGCGCTCTTGAGGTAAAGAAGAGAATCGACATGCTGATTCATCAAGTACCGAGCCATCTGCAGCCACTCATACTGCGACTCCTCAGAGGCCCGCATGCCAACAGATCCATCCATCAGCTGCGGTGGATTCAGTACAACAACATCTGGTGCAGGTCACACGGATATCTTGATCAAGATCGCGCTCGCAAAGCATCGGATAAGGAGAATACGAAGCGCACGAAGGAGCGTGCGAAATCCGGATTGGATATCGGACGAAACGATGTCCTCAGCCACGAAACCGCGAACAGTGAATTCGTCCGCAAGGAAGAACACTCGAAGCACACGGCCACGGTGCTGAGTGTCAATCTGGACAGCTCGCAAGCACTGTCGACGACCGCAGAGATGATGGAGCGTGAGCAACCTCCAAATCGCCTTTACTGGACCACGCTCAACTGCTTCACGCAGGAAGGGCCGACCTCGGAAAGCTGGAACAGGGACTTCCTAACAATCCTCTCGGAGATGCGCAGTTTAACCCGCTCGATTAAATCGTCCGGTTACGCTTACAGATCACCGAATGAGCAGTTGCAAGCAATCTGAAAATCGATAGCCGCCTAGCATGTACACAATGCGGAAGTTTTGATAGGCTACAGAACCTATCGTACTTACCACATCCTTCCCCATGAATTCTTTCAGATACAACGTCTTCATCGTCGCATCACTTGCACTGCTCTCCGCTTGCTCCAGTAATGTGCAGACCTCTATCGAAGAACAGAATAGAAACCCTCTGACGGCATCGCGCTACGGAGATGAACTCGCCGATTCGATGGCAAACATGGTGATTCAGGAAGACTCCATATCGAAAGATCCAGCGATGAGGAAAATCATCGATGCACAGATCGAGCGAGGAAAAAGCATCGGAGATGACGCCCGCATGAAGCATCAAGAAGGCATGCGTGGAGGATTCGTGGAAATAAAAGCTGCCGTCATGGGATACGTCCTCTACGTCGACGATACGGTCTATTTCTCCCCCGATTTCCTGACTCCTCCGGGAGCGGACCTGCGAGTGATACATACGACGGTTGTCGATCCCAGAGACGTTGCCTTCCCCGACCCGACGAGCATCGATCTCGGCTCTCTCCAGAGCGTCTATGGAGCACAGCAGTACTCGGTGCCACATCAGGACAAGCCCGAGCTGTATCGAACAGTCGTGATCTTCGATAGAAAACTGAAAAGAATTTACGGGTTCGTGCAGCTATCGAAATAAGCGCTCTACAGTGGCGCGTTCCCGATCTTCAGAAGCACCTCATCCACCGCAGCACTGATCGCTTCGAGGTTGTTCGTCTGCACGCGCGTGCCGTTTACAAAGTAGCTCGGCGTCCCTTGTACACCGAGTCTCTCTCCCTCTGCTACGTCAACTGCAATTGCCTCTGCTTTGATCCCTGAACGAATGCAGCGATCAAACAGATCGGCATCAAGACCAAGAGTCGTACCCCACGCACGAATCGTATTGGAAGAAAGATCCTTCTGCTGGAGGTAGCTGAGCTCGACGAACTCCCAAAACTTGCCTTGATCCGCAGCACATTCGGCAGCCTGAGCAGCTTCGTACGCATAGGCATGAATGGCGCGAAGCGGAAAATGTCTGAATTCAACACGAAGGCGGGAGCCGTACTTTTCAAGCAGCGGCTGATTAATCAGCGTGTATGCGGAAGCGCAAGCAGGGCACTGGAAATCCGCGTATTCCGTCACCGTGACGATCGCCGTCTCGGATCCTTTCATCGTTCGAGTCGATTCAGAACTCAGCCCAGTCGTGTCGACGCCGCAAGCGGAGAGCGCGATGCAAAAGAAGAAAAGAGTGAGATATCGTCCTAAATTCATGGAAAAAGAAGGGAAAGTATTCAAATAATAGCAGAAAATCTGACTTTTCATTCTACATTCTACTGTTCCCATTCTGGTATACTCAGCGTCCGCAGGCAGGATGCCTGCTCTCTTCTCGCCATGGCTCTCTACCTCAAGTATCGACCGCAGACATTCGCCGACGTCGTCGGGCAAGATCACATCGTATCGACGCTGGAGCAATCCATCGGTCACGGTCGCGTTTCCCATGCATACCTCCTGTGCGGAACACGCGGTACGGGCAAAACATCCGTCGCCCGCATCCTTGCAAAAACCATCCTGTTGCAAGGAATGGAAAACGATCTTCTCCGAGGTCAAGCGACGAAAGGTATCGAGGAAGGATCATTCGTAGACCTCATCGAAATCGACGGCGCAAGCAACCGAAAAATAGACGATATCCGCGAACTGATCGAGAAAATCAATTTCACACCGAGTGTTTCAAAAGCGAAAGTGTACATCATCGACGAGGTGCACATGCTTACGAAAGAAGCATTCAACGCTCTCCTGAAGACTCTGGAAGAGCCACCGGAGTATGCGTTCTTCATCCTCGCGACGACCGAATTGCATAAAGTACCGGATACGATCCAGTCCCGTTGTCAGCGTTTTCTTTTCAAACGGGTACGCGATGAGGACATCATCAGGAGATTGCAGTACATCGCGGATCAGGAACGCATCATAGTCGACAGGGAAGCCCTGCGCGCCATTGCGCATCATGCACTCGGAAGCTTCCGAGACGGCATCGCACTCTTAGACCAACTTCGGTCACTCGAGAAAATCGGACTCACGGACGTCACCGATCGCATCGGAAAATCTTCGATTTCATTCATCGAAGATATCGTCACAGCACTCGAGAAACGTGACCAGAAAGCAATGAAGACAGTCGTTGCGCATATCGAAGAATCGAATGTACCAATCGACGCTGTCGCATCGGATCTTCTCGCACTCATCCGAACGCACCTGCACGATGCAATCGAAAAAAAGCAGGATACCGCATCCCTCCTGCGCATGATCGATATGCTTCTGGAAACCATCAAGAATATCCGCCTGTCCCCCCTGCCGGCACTCGCTCTGGAATCGACTCTCCTCTCTCTGTGCCTGGAATCGGATGAAACATCCGAAGCGAAGAAAAGCATCAAAACGGGACACGGCATCAAACTCAAGGTCCAAGCGCCGGAACAGATCCCTGGGGAGACACCGAAAATAGAAACATCGATGAAAAGCGCGCTCGTGGAAGCGCAGGACCTGACAGTCGCGGGTGTTCTCCATCATTGGCAAACGCTCCTCGACGCCGTTTCACCCGCATCCGTCCGGATGAGCCTGAAGAACGGCACTGTGGCAAATGTGGATGGCGACATGCTCGAGATCACTTTTCCGTCGGCATTTCACAGAGATCGCGTCGCAGAGACGCATGCCAGTCGCACTATCGAAGAGCAACTCATTAAGATGTTCAAACGCCCCGTTCGTCTTAAGCTGACATTGGAAAAAGATACCGCTCCACTCTCCGCAGGTCCGACAACCGATCTCGTGGAAGCTGCAGCAGAAGTATTTGGGAATATGTAGAAGAAACCAACGAAACCAAAGAATGCAAAGAGTCCAAGGAAGAAAAGTTGGTTCCTCGGTTTCCTTGGTTGCGTTGGGATCCTTTTCTCGTACGGCTCCTTACTCCATACTGGGCCCCATGGAAGCCAAAGCCGAACTCCGACGCGCCATCAAAGAACGCCTCTCGCGCATGAGCGAGAACGATCGAAGGGTCGAGAGCCAAATTATCCTCCGTGAACTTAGAAAAAAACTTCCCTCTTCGCCGCATACAATCGGCATCTACTCTCCGTATCTGGACGAACCGAATCTCACACCGCTCATCACAGAACTCCTGGAGCAAAAAAACGTTGTCTGTATGCCGAAATCCAGCACTCATTCTATGTCGATGCATCGTATTCTTTCGCTACAGGAAATCGGGCGCAATCCCACCACGGGTATCATCGAACCGATCATCGATCGACAGGTCGATGAAACAACGATTCAAACGGTCGTGGTACCTGGTCGCGCATTCACGAAAGAAGGAATGCGTCTCGGAAGAGGGAACGGCGGATACGATCGCTGGATACAAGAACAGCGGAAGAGAAATCCTGCGACTCGCTTCATCGGCGTGTGTTTCGACTGTCAGATCGTGCAGGAAATGCCGGTAGAAGGGCATGATGAAAAGATGGACCTTCTCGTGACACCACGAATGAAGATTGATACCCTCTGACTATGCCCACCTACACATCCCTCCAAGCTGCAGATCCCGATGTCTACCGCACCGTCATCGGTGAAATGCAACGCCAGAGAGAGGGTGTGGAACTGATCGCATCGGAGAACTACATCTCCCCTGCCGTCCTTGAAACGATGGCAACGGTCTTCAACAACAAGTATTCGGAAGGATATCCCGGTCGACGGTACTACGCAGGACAAGAATTCACCGATGCGGTTGAAACGCTGGCCATCGAACGCGCAAAGAAGCTCTTCGATGCGGGGCACGCCAACGTCCAGCCGCATGCGGGAGCACCCGCGAACGTCGCCATGTACTTCGCGCTGCTGGAGCCGGGAGACACCGTGATGGGCATGGATTTGAGTCATGGCGGACACCTCACGCACGGGCATCCCGTCACGTACCTCACAAAAATTTTCAAATTCGTACGGTACAAAATGAAAGACGTCGAAACGGGAGAAATCGACTATGACGAGATGCGCCAGGTGGCACTGAAAGAGAAGCCGAAGATGATCCTCGCCGGTTTCTCCGCCTATCCGCGCGAACTGAACTACGCGAAGATGAAGTCAATCGCCGACGAAGTGGGTGCTATAACGGTTGCCGACATGGCACACATCGCAGGAATGATCGCCGGAAAGGCGCTTCGAAATCCCTTCCATGACGGCTTCGACGTCATCACGACCACGACGCATAAGACACTGCGAGGACCAAGAGGAGGCATGATCCTCAGTCGTACCGAAGAAATGGGCAAGAAGATCGATAAGTCCGTCTTCCCCGGTTTTCAGGGCGGTCCCATCATGCAGATGGTAGCGGCCAAAGCCGTCGCCTTCGGCGAGGCGCTGAAGCCCGAATTCAGAGAGTATGCGAAGCAGGTGGTCGTCAACTCCAAGCACCTTGCGAAGTATTTCATGAGCCACGGCGTAAAACTGGTGACGAACGGAACCGACAACCACCTCATGCTCATCGACTGCGTGAAGTCTTGGAACATCGGCGGCGGCGAAGTCGAGACTCTGTTCGATTCCGTCGGTATCACACTCAATAAAAACATGATCGCAAACGACACGAGGAAACCGATGGACCCCTCGGGTGTCCGTCTGGGTACTCCGGCAATCACCACAAGAGGCATGAAAGAGAAAGATATGGAAACGCTCGCCGATTTCATGATGAAAGCCGTGCAGATCAAATCCGACGCCTCCGCACTGAAGAAGTTGCACAGTGATGTGAAGGCATTCTGTCTTCAATTTCCGGTACCGGGGATTACGGCGTAAGATTGCAGCATGAAAAAATCAGCTCAAAGTCTCGGTCATGCCGTACGCGGTCTCCTGCATGCACTGAAACACGAGAGGAATCTCCGCATGTTCGTTCTCGGCCATACTCTGCTTCTGCTGCTTGGAATAGTCGTGCGAGTCGATCTTCCCTCCCTTCTGGTAGCAACACTCGTTGCGGGGATCTTCGTAAGCATCGAACTCTTGAATACATCAATGGAACGCCTTGCCGACACGGTGGATGACTGCGAGAAAACAAGACTCGGAGGCCACTTCCATATCGGCATCAAGCAGGCGAAAGACGTTGCCTCTGCTGCTGCGCTGGTCATGCTGACTGTCTACGGGGTATGCATTGCCCTCATCGCACTACCCTACGTCCTGTACCTCTTCCTTAGGCCTTGAGCTTCTCCGTTGCAATCATCCTCGGCATTGTCGAGGGTATGACCGAGTTTTTACCGATCTCATCGACAGGACACCTCATTCTGACGCAGAAACTCCTTGCGATGCAGGAGACGGAGGTTTTAAAGAGCTTCGATATCGCGATCCAGCTTGGCGCAATCCTGGCAGTGGTATTGATCTACGGCAGATCAATCAAAAGAACACCAAACGTATGGCTTCCGATCATCACGGCATTCATACCAACCGCCGTTTTCGGGCTGCTCCTGCATTCGATTGTGAAAACCTATCTGCTGGGTAGCAGCACGGTTGTGACATCGTCTCTGCTCATCGGCGGCGTGATCATCATTCTCTTTGAGGCGTTGTACAAAAAAGAGATAGCTACTATTTGCTCGCTTGAAGCCATTCCTCTCAAGACCGCACTCACTATCGGACTTTGCCAATCTCTCGCACTCGTGCCGGGCGTATCGAGATCTGGAGCAACAATCATCGGTGGCATGCTGCTTGGGGTGGAGAGAAAAACGATCGTCGATTTCAGCTTCCTGCTGGCAATTCCGACGATGGCGGCTGCAGTAGGCTTCGATCTCCTGAAGTCCGCACATCTCTTCACCGCGCAGGATGCATCGACACTGTGCATCGGCTTTCTCGCCGCGTTCATCACGGCATACATCGTCATTCGTTGGCTTTTAAAGTTCATTCAGACTCACACGTTCACGGTGTTTGGTATGGAGAGAATTGTTGTGGCAATCGCTTTTTGGATTTGGCTTACGTAAAAAACAACGAGACAACGGAAGGAACCTCTCAAAAATCGCAGAATGCGAGGAAGCAAAACAAAATCGCGCGAGGCGTATACAGTATACGTTGAGCGCGATTTTGTTGCAGCTGACGAAGCAGCCTGCATTTTTCAGAGGTTCCTAGAAGCCAATCGTAATCGTCCCAATACTCGGATCCGAAAGCCCGGCTCCTCCGGAAGGGCTGCTAAGAGTCATATTCACCGTCTTACCGCCGAGGTTATTGTTGTTATTCAGGATGGGAACTGTGAATGTCTTGCTCGTTTCGTTCGCCGCAAAACTCAGGGTTCCGTTCACGGGCGTATAGTCGACCCCCGAACCTGCCGAACCTCCCGTCGTCGCATACCCCACGGTCACGGCACCGACGCCACCGATGTGACGAACGGTGATCGTCACCGATCCATCCGACTTGCTGACTGTATAGGTGCTGGAGCTAAACTTCAGGGATCCGGAACCGAGCGGAACACCTTCGTCATCATTGATGGTCACGACGGCGGAACTCACGCCGAGCGTCGCACCTCCTGTGGCGCCGGAAAGATTGACGGAGAACGTTCTGTTCCCCTCGACGGCACTGTTATTCGTCACGGCTACCGTGAATGTCTTCGTGGTTTCCCCAGCCGCAAATGAGAGGGTGCCGTTCGTCGAAGAAAAATCCGTACCGGATGATGCAGAACCGTTGCTCGTCCCGTAAGTGACTCCGACAGCTGTCGTCGTGATACCCGAGCGGACAACTGTCACCGTCATGCTTGAACCGTTCTCGGCAACCCCGTACGCCGTTGCCCCAAAGGAAATGGTAGTCGTTGCAGCCGCACTGGAAGCAGTGCCGGAGGAAGCGGACGACGGAGCATTCGGATCATTGATATTGAGCGTCACAGTGGACGGAGACGAGATCCCCACCGCTCCCTTCGCATTCTTCAGAACCAAATTGACCGTCTTCGTTCCGGTCGTAGACGTATCATTCATGATCTTCATGACGATTTTTTTGCTCGTCTCCTTCGACCCGAATGTCAGCGTTCCGGAAAGAGGCTCGAAATTCTTGCCGGCAACGGCCGTCCCTGCGCTGAAATCGTAATCGACACTGCCCGCACCCTGGTTTCCTCCCGTACGTGCAACGATAATGGTGATCTGCCCGATGGAAGCGGTCTTCTCGATATTATATCCGTTTGCATCAAAATGAACGTATCCACCAGGATTGTAAGGTAGTGGACCCGTACTGCTAGAGCTGCTGCTTGAACTCGTGCTACTCGAAGAAGATTTGCTACTTGAACTTGTACTGCTTGCGCTGCTGGTAGATACACTGGAAGACGAAGAGCTGGAAGTTGCAGGCGTAATGCCCTTGATCTCATCTCGGAGCCGTTTGAAGAGCACCGCAACCTGTGCGCGTGTCACGGGTTCATTGGGACCGAATTTTTCACTCGAAAGCCCTTTGATGATCCCGAGCTGCACCATCTCCCCAATCGCCTCATCCGCAAAGTGTCCTACAGGCACGTCACGGAAAACCGTGGAACCTTTGAATGCAGCACCGATGTGGCTGATTCCAATACCGAAGATGGTCCCCGCAATGAACACGGCAGGAATTGAGCGAAGCAAAAACTTCTTCATAGAGAGAGATGGAAGAGTAGAGAAAAAAGTTGTTCACATTGTGTGTTCAATACAATGGAAAAACAATTGCGATGTATGGAAATTGTGAAGTGATCGACAAGCGCCAAAAGACTTTTTTATTTTATTTTAAAAAATGCGCGAAGAAGCGGGTTTCGCGGGCCCCGCTTCTGGAGCGCCACATTGAAGGGAAAGAGAGCTCACGAGAGGAAACCGTTAAGGTTTCCTTTCGTGAAGTTTCGCCTCCGCTTCAACCATCGCCTTGCTCGGTGGCGGCACGCCGCCGCTCTTCTCGAGCTTTCCCTGCAGATCCTTCATCTTCCCCTCTTCTTCGCCTGAAAGTTTCTCAGTGATCGCCTTCTTCCGAAGCGCATTGAAATCGTTCGTCCACATCTCTCTGTCCCTCCAAGCACGGTACTCCTCGAGTTTCATGCCTTTCTTCTTCGCCTTCTCACGTTCCTCGACCTCTTTCTCCTTGCTCTTCTCCGCCTTCACCGCAACCATGCGGCCTTCCTTTGCGCTCTCCAACCATCGTCCGATCTTCTCCTCCACGACGGAACGCTTCTCGCAATACCGCTCTCTCGACGCTCTCCTAATGATTTGAAGACGTTTTGCATCCTGCTCCAGTTTCGGTGGGGCAAGCGTGGAAACTGAGAATGGCTTGCTCGCCATGCCGTTCACCATCAGCCGCATGTACGCATGGAATTTTGGCAGACTTAGGATGTCTTTCGGATCGACCATTTCTTCAAACTGCAGACTCATCTCTTCCGAATCGTCCGCTCCGACTTGGAAACACACCATGGAACCGACGTTGCCGAAGACCGCATCCTTGAGAGCAGTGCTCTTGCCGCCGTCGCCGATGAGGAGTTGTCCAATGTACTGATTCGCAAGGGTGAGATTCAAGCGATACTTTCTGGCCTCACTCAGGATCGTCGCAAAAGACTCGGTGGCGAAATTCTGGAATTCGTCGACGTACAGGTAGAAATCCCTGCGTTCCTTCTCGGGGATATCGGTGCGACTCATCGCATCAAGCTGAAACTTCGTCACGAGCATGGACCCCAGGAACGCAGAATTGTCTTCACCGAGATTTCCCTTGCTCAAGTTCACGAGAATAATTTTTCCGCTGTCCATGGCCTCGCGAACTGACAACTTGCTCGTCGTCTGCCCCACGATATTGCGAATCATCGGAACCGACAGGAGTTGGCCGATCTTGTTCTGGATGGCAGCAACCGCCTCCGTACGGTATTTCTCCGACCAGGCTGCGTACTCGTCCTCCCAGAAGCTCTTCACAAGACGATCCTCAAGGTGATCGACGATTTTCTTTCTGAAGGCATCGTCCGAGAACATGCGGAGGATTCCCATCATCGAATTCCCCTGCGATTCTATCAGCGCCAGAAGAGTGTTCCTGAGAATGTGCTCCATGCGGCCGCTCCACACATCGGGCCAGAGCTTCGTGAAGACGCTCATGAGTCCCGATACGACCAGAGGATACTGTTCGGGCTTGGACGCACTGAGCATGTTGAAACTGAGCGGGAATTCTTTATCCGCAGGATCGAAAAGCACGACATCATTGGTGCGCTCCGCGGGAACAAACCGAAGCACTGCTTCGATCAGATCTCCGTGCGGATCGATGACGGCGACACCCTTTCCCGCATGCACATCGGAGAAAATCATATTCTCGAGGAGCGTCGATTTTCCCATGCCGGTCTTTCCAATGACATACATGTGACGACGCCGATCGTCCGGTCGAATGCCGAATTTGGTTCTTCGACCACGGAAGACCGCTTCACCGAGGACAGTCAATTCATCATGTGCAGACAAGGCTTGCCCTGTGTCCGAGCCTGCAGGCGAGAGATACTGGGGCAGATCCACCGGAGGTTCGAGTTTCTTGCTGAGTACCCAATCGATATTCGGCGTCTTCACGAGTGCATTCGGAAAATGCCAAAGTGTTGCGATCTCCTCGACCGACAGAGCATAGGGATACATCGTGAATAACGGCTGTAAGGTCGTTTGACGTCGGAAGGATGTCGCACGGAATCCGTTGCAATTCGGGAGGGTGAACTGCCTGAAGCTGCTTACCATCTCCTGCAATTTCTGCTCCGCAGCCCCTGCCTGCTGCTCCGGCACGACCACCGAGAGATGCACGTTACTAACGAACATCAAACGATTGACCTTATCGATGACGGCGGAAACCGGATCCTCGGACTCGTGACTCCTGCGTGCGGATTTCAAGATATCCTCGTGCGTATCCATCTCACGATCCATGCCTCCGCCGGAGTCGGCGGTATTCGGGATGAAAGAGAACCATGCCCGAAAACCTCCAAGCACGATATTGAGAGGCAAATAAGCCCAAAAACGCCAGCCACGAGCCAGATGTACCGTCGCCAGAAATTTTGCGTACCATGAAAATTTCTTCGCCATTCCTTTCTCCATGAGCGGCAGAAACTTGAGCACACGCTTTCTGAATTTCGATTTCAACGGTCGAAAAACAATCTGCACGTGTCCGCGCATCGCAGGATGAGGATAGCGAACGAGAGTGGACGTGATGCCGGCAATGGAATCCAACGTTTGTCTCGCTATGAGGTCATCAAACTGGGGATGACGCTTGATCGGAAAAATTTCATGCTTGATCAGCTTCAGGTCGGTCGTCACCACCGTCTCTCCATTCTCCGGCTCCAATACTTTCGGATCCATCTCCTCGATGTCGATGTCGGGGTACTGAGCATAGAGCTGGCTCTCCACGAGCGGCAACGCACTGCGTGCTGCACGAACGAAGAAACAGATCTTGCCCTGATACGACCCTATTTCGAAACTGATAAGTGCATCGATTCCTCGGAGCGAATGCAGAGCCGCAATCGCAGGCTCGATATGAAGGGGCCCGCGGGAGCCGCTCTTGTCCTCCGGATCCGGCAAGGCAGGACGGATTCTGAGGACTGCCAGATCTGATGTGGGAGTTGCTATGGAATATCAGAAAAAGATTGAAGGGCTCAGGAATCGCGAATCAAATCCGCCACCATATCGAGCGCAGCGGCGTTGTACGCGTAATCCATGCGGACGGGACCAAGGATGCCGATCGCTCCGGTCTCGCCTCTGATCCGGTATTTCGTCACGAGCATGCTGCAACTACTGAACTGCGTGCAGAGATCTTTCTCTCCGACAAAGTACTGCACGCTGTCGTCGAGTGTGATGTGGTCGATCAAACTGGCGAGACGCTTCTCCAACACCTCGACCACTCCGCTCACGAACCTGCTGTCGGCGATGAACTCCGGTTGCTGCATGGCATTCGAGAGCCCGAGGTATGACACCTGCTCGCGGTGAGGAACGGTCGCGAAGCTCACATTCGGAATCATGTTCGAAAGCATGGCAACGGCTTCGTACGCGCGTTCACGATCCTTATGCTGGAAGTACTGCTCTTTCAATTGATCGAAACGCGACCGAACCGCACGCTCGTGGGACGACGGCTTCATGAACTGCTGTACGTACATGCGGTACCCCTGCACCGTCGGAACGCGTCCGGCAGACGTATGCGGTTGCTCGATATATCCCTCTTCGCCGAGGAATCGCATTTCATTCCTAATCGTTGCGCCCGACACGGGGAAAAGCCCCTTCTCGATGATATGGTGGGATCCGACCGGGATCGCCGTCTCGATGAATTGGTCGATGATGGCAGTCAGCAGCTTCGCCTGACGGATATTCATCATAATGGTCTTAGTATAGCGGAAAACAGGCAAAAAGGCGATGCAACCGCACCGTGGAAAAAGTATCGAGGCGACCTCTCTATTTCTTCACTTTCTTCTTCACAACAGGCTTCGCAGCACGCTTTACGGCAATTTCTTTCACCTCCTCCTGCTTCTTCTTACTTGCCTCTGCGACCTTGCGGAAGCGATCGACACGACCGGAAGCCATGAGACCCATGTACTTGCCCGTGTAGACAGGATGGCAGGCGGAACAGATTTCAACCTGCTGTACTTTGACCGTTGTGGGGATCAGGTACACCGCACCGCACGAACTGCACGTTGTTTTGGCGTCGGCATGGACCTGTGGATGGATACCTTTTTTCATAGAGCTGGGAGATTGTAGGGAAAGGCTTTGTGATAGGCAAGCGAAGTCATAAGGAGCGCATAGCGAGTAGCGGCTAGAATCTAATCGCTACGCGCTAACCGCTAGTCGCCTTCATAGCTTACTCTTCTTCGCCCGCCTCCTCACCCTCTGCACCCACCGCCGCGTTCGGATCATGCATGATCACACTCATCGATGCGACTTTATCGCCACCATCGAGACGCATCACGATCACACCCTGTGTGGCCCTGCTCCGAGAAGGGATATCCGAGAGCTTCATTCGAATTGTCTGACCCTGCTTGCTGATGCAGATGAGATCACCTTCATCTTTCTCCTGAAGCACGCATCCGCCGACGATATCACCCGTCTTCGCCGTCAACTGCGCAGCTTTCACGCCGCTTCCGCCTCTGCCCTGCAAGCGATATTGCGTGATGGGTGAAGATTTTCCGAGTCCGTTCTCCATGACGACGAGGAGCTGGCTATTGTCCGGAGACGACACGGCAGCCGCTTCCACCACCTTGTCTCCTCCTCCGACGCGGATTCCACGCACTCCGGCAGCAGCACGACCCATCGAGCGGACGTCGACCTCGGGGAAGCGAATGGACTTTCCTTTCTTCGTGAGGATGAAGATCTCGTCCTTGCCTCCTGTCGCAAGCACCCAACGAAGTTCGTCCCCTGCAGGAACCTTCTGCGCGATGAGTCCGGAGCGACGAATATTGTCGAATTCAGAGAGATCCGTGCGCTTCACCGTTCCTTTGATGGTCGTCATGAAAAGATGCGTCTTCCCTTCGAGCTTCGCCTTCATGAGAGATGCCACTTTCTCATTCGGCTGTAGCTGAAGCAGATTGACGATCGCCTGTCCTTTGGCAACGCGACTCGCTTGCGGAAGCTCGTAAACCGGAAGTTTGAATACGCGACCGGTGTTCGTGAAGAAGAGCAGATCGTCGTGGTTGTTCACGTTCACGAGGCAGAGAATTTCGTCTTCCTCTTTCGTCGTCATGCCTTTAATGCCCTTCCCTCCGCGATTCTGAGCGCGGAACTGAGCGGGGCTCAAGCGCTTGATGTAACCCTGCGACGTGAGTGCCACGATCATCGGCGCATTCGGAATCGTATCCTTCGCCGAGAACTCCCCGACCGGATGCGAGACGACGACCGTCCGTCGATCGTCACCGAATTTCTTCACGATATCGGCAAGTTCCTGCTTCATGATGGCATCGACGCGCTTCTTGTCTTTGAGGATCGCCTCACACTCCTTGATGAATGCGAGCGTCGCCTTCAGTTCGTCCTCGATTTTCTTGCGCTCCAGTCCGGCAAGGCGACGAAGCTGCATCTCGAGGATGGCGTTCGCCTGAATCTGGCTCAGCTTGAATTTCTTCATGAGACTCTCCCTCGCATCATCCTGCGTTTCGCTGCTTTTGATGGTCTTGATGACCGCATCGATGTTATCGAGTGCGATCGTGAGTCCCTCGAGGATGTGCGCCCGCTCCTTCGCGCGGTCTCTGTCGAACGTCACGCGCCTGGTGATGATCGTCCGACGATGATCGATGAAGATCTGAAGGAAATCGTGCAGATTCAGAAGTCTCGGCTGGAGCCCGTCGGCAAGAGCGATGCAGTTGTAACCGAAGCTCGTCTGCAGGTCCGTATGCTTGTAAAGCTGATTCAGGATCTTCTGAGGATAACTGTCCTTCTTGAGCTCGATAATGACGCGAATACCATCTCGATCGGACTCGTCTCTGATATCCGAGATGCCGACGATGATTTTGTCCGTGACGAGCTCAGCAACACGCGTGATGAGCACCGACTTGTTCACCTGATACGGAAGCTCGCTGATTCTGATAATGAAACGATTGCCCGCTTCTTCGATCTCCGCCTTGCCGCGACAGATAACGGAACCGCGACCCGTGAGATACGCCTGCTTCAGGACAGCTTTGTCGTAGACGTATCCGGCAGTCGGGAAATCCGGACCCTGCACGAATTCTAGAAGGTCTTCCACGGTCGCGTTCGGATGATCGGTGAGGTGCAAAATCGCAGCGACGAGTTCCTTCAGGTTATGCGGAGGGATGTTCGTCGCCATACCGACGGCGATGCCGACGGTGCCGTTTAAGAGCAGGTTCGGGATCGTGCTCGGGAGTACGGCAGGCTCCTTCCTTGTGCCGTCGTAGTTCGGTCGGAATTCGACCGTATTCTTCTCGATGTCCTGCAGGAGCTCGTCCGCCACCGAATGCATCTTCGCCTCTGTATAACGCATGGCGGCCGCATTGTCTCCGTCGATCGAACCGAAGTTTCCCTGACCGAAGATCAGTGGATAGCGCATCGCGAAATCCTGCGCCATACGGACCAACGCTTCGTATACGGGACTGTCGCCGTGCGGGTGATATTTTCCCAGCACATCTCCGACCACCGCTGCACATTTTCGAAATTTGGATCCTGACCGGAGCCCCATTTCGTGCATCGCGTAGAGGATTCTTCTGTGCACGGGCTTCAGGCCGTCGCGGGCATCAGGAAGCGCACGCGAGACGATGACGCTCATCGCATAGGAGAGATAACTCTCCTCCATTTCAGAGACGATCTGCCTGGGATTCACCTGACCGATCGGGCTCGTTTCAAGCGGAGCTTGGATTTGGTCGTCGTTTGGAGTGGGGGTTTTGGCCATGCAAAATTAACAAAAGTTGGAACGCGAGGAGAGTAGCAGAGGAGAGAGGAATGCTACACTTGACATAAAATATAAATATTGATGAGTGAAGTACCAAAGAGAATGATAAAGTGATGCCATGCTCTCCATCGTCCCCACTCCCATCGGGAATCTTCGTGATATCACCATCCGAGCGAAAGAAACGCTCGCTTCGTGCGATGCCATCATCTGCGAAGACACGCGCGTGACGGGACAACTGCTGAAACTTCTTGAGTTACCAAAAAAAGAATTCATTTCGTTTCACGGATACACGGATGAGGGGAAAGCGGATTACATTATCGAGAGACTGAAGAAAGGAGAACATCTCTGTCTCGTCTCCGATGCAGGCACACCGGGAATCTCCGACCCTGGCTACATCGTCGTCTCGCGCGTCCGCGCTGCGGGACTGAAAATAGAAGCACTCCCGGGACCCTCGGCATTCCTTGTCGCACTCTCTGCATCCGGACTTCCGATCAATCAATTCACCTACCTCGGATTTCTGCCACTCAAGAAAGGAAGGCAAACATTGTTGCAAACGTTTACGACAGAAGAACGCACGATTGTGTTTTATGAATCACCTCACAGAATCCAAAAAACACTCTCGGAACTCGCGACGGTTCTGGCGGATCAGCCCGAGCGCGCAGTCGTGATTGCACGAGAGCTGACGAAGCTACATGAACAAATTATTTATACAACTATTTCGGCTCTGGAAAAAGAAAGTAAGGCTATGACGGTGAAGGGGGAGTTTGTGGTTATCCTAGAAGGAGTGAACTAAAATTCGAGAATGACACGAACCAAGGGTAGGAAAGCGGCCACAGGTGGTGGTCTGCTGGCGGGTATTGGCCGCGAGCGTTTTTTTGTTCTTTTTGTCGCGACAAAAAGAACAAACTATCTTCCACTCAGTACCCCCAACGGATTCAAATGTGCTCCATTCTTCATCATCTCCAAATGCAGATGTGCCCCCGTCGTCATGTGTCCCGCACCGTGTGTCCCCGGCTGTCCTCCGCTCAACCCGATGATGTGACCGTACCCGACCTTGTCCCCCGCCTTCACGAACGACGCGGAGACATGACCGTAGAGTGAGGCATACCCGTTCTGATGCCCGATAAGGATATAGCTGTACCCCGTTCTTCCGCCGTCCTTCACCGCGAAGACGATCCCCTGCGAGACGGTGCGAATCGGCGTTGCCTGCGGAGTCGCGATGTCGATGCCTTTATGCGGAACATTGAAGACCTTCAGGTAATCCGGATCGAAGTACCCCGCAGTGACGGGACCGGCAACCGGCCACTGGAACAGCGGCGGCAGCTCGTTGAGTTCCGAAGAATCTTCGACCTTTTTGAGCTCCTGTTCTTTCGCACGGATGGATACTTCGAGTGCGGCCACTTTGGAAGCAACTTCGGCGATCTCGGTCGCAAGAATCCTGCGAAGGACGGATGCCTGCTCCGATTGAACTCTCTTCTGCACGTACTGCTTCGCAGCATCCTCAGGCACTCCCGTCTTCATGAGCGCGATGCGCTCACGTAGCTCGTCGATCTGCGACTGCAAGCCCGAAGAAACCGAAGGGAGTACCTCCGCTCCTGAAGAGCTGGCGGCGAGCTCTCGAAGATCGCGCTCCTTTTGCTGAAGCAGCAATTCGGATTCCTCGATGCGCTTGTAAATTTTCTTGTCGGTATTGCGAAGACTCTGCATCTCCTCGAACGCATGCTCACCTTCCTTTAGAAGAAGACTCATCGCCTGATCTTTCCTCTGCAGCGTCGTGAGGGTTTCCTGCAGCGACTGCAAGTCCGACTGCATGGAGGCAAGATCGCGACGGAGACCGCTCAGGGTTTCCTCGCGAAGTTCAGCATTGATCTGAAGCAGGCTGGCCTGCATCAGACCGATGCGCGCATTCACTTCCTGAGCTTCCTGAATGATGCTCTGCAATTCCTCCTGACTGAGCTGCTTCTTCCTCCAGCTGTCGTCGATGAGCGCCGTCTGCTTCTCGACAAGCTGACTCAGATGTTTCCCCCGCTCTTCAAGCCCGTCGACTTCCTGCATCAGGCTGCCGAGCACCTCCCGAATGCGCGTCTCCGCCCTGTCCGCCTCCGACACGAGGACATCGATTTGCAGAGCAAAACGTTTCCGTGTCCTCATGAGCGCGGCGTCCGCGAGCGACGCATCGACGCTCTCTCCAAGAGAGCCGCGAAGAATCTGTTTCATGAGGGATCCACCGGCTGCGGGACCGCTCTCGCGGAGCGCGATTTCTCTACCGGAGAGATAGCGAATGAACGACACAATATCGTCCTTCTGACTGACGGCCACCGATTCATAGAATCCTCGAGATTCGGCTGCCGCATGCAATTGGAGATTCAGGACGTCGATCAGTTTCTGACGATCGAGAATCTGCAGACGGTTGTCTCTGCGATCCATCGCCGCCTTCTCCAGATCGCGCTTTGCACTCGCGACTTTCGTATCGAACTGGGCAAGATTCTGCTCGAGAGCGGCTCTCCGTTTCGTCGTCTCGGCTGCGGAGTGCCAGAGCTCGTCGAATTGTCCCTTCATGTCGCGAAGCTCTTCGGACTGCCGGCTCAATGCTCCGAGCGGGACGGACACGCAGAGTGCCACTGCCAGAAGAACTGTTTTTGTGTGTGTTTGTTTGCCGAAAATCATCGAAACAGTATATCACAAAAAAAGGCGCGGTGCTATACTCCGCTCCGTGTTCTACGCACTGACAGGCACCGTGCGAAAGCTCCCTCTCCCTCAGCTCGCGGTCGATGTGGCTGGAGTCGCCTATTTGGTGTCGGTGCCGCATCCAGTGTGGGATGCGCTGAAAGACGGTGTGCAAGGAACATTGATGATCCATACGTACGTCCGGGAAGACCGATTGGATCTGTTCGGATTCCTCAGACCCGAAGAGCGTTCGCTGTTTGTGGAGCTCCTGAACATCTCCGGCATCGGACCGAAGATCGCTTTGGAACTTTGCTCCATCCCCCTGCCGATGCTACTTGCGGCAGCGGAGATGGATGACAGCGTTCAACTCACGAAGATCAAAGGTATCGGCAAGAAAACGGCGGAGAAACTCCTTGTCGATCTGAAGTCGCTCGTTGAAAAACACCCGGAGTGGAGAACGATGCAGGGAACGAATCTGCAAGATCGGCATGCGACATTCGATGCGGATGCGATCGCAGCCCTCGTGTCTTTGGGATACGATCAGGGAACTGTGCTCGATGCACTAAAGCGTCTTCCCGGCTCTCTCAAGAAAACAGAGGAACGTGTCGCAGCGGCCCTTCGATCACTTTGAACTTTTTACGTTCAACTTGTAACTTCTCCTCATGCTCACTCTCGACATCAAAGGCACGCTCGCAAAAGTGATCACGCCGAGTCACGGGATTCCCGATCAGGAATTTTCAGCCGTCCGTTCTTCCATTCGAAGGTATACGGAAGAATGGCTTTCCGAACGTGAAAAGGGGCAACATGGCTGGTCGATGAATCCCTACGACAAAGAGACCGTTGCAGCCGTGAAAAACCTGTCGGATACCGTGAAGAGCGAAAGTATCCAGACGATCGTCTGGATCGGCATCGGCGGATCGGGACTCGGCCCGAAGGTCATGCAGGAAGTGTTCGAATCGGCAACCACGCCGGCATTCATCGTCATCGATACGATCGATCCGGCAACACTTGATACGCATCTGAAGCTCATCGACTGGAAGAACGCGCTCATCGTCGTCGTCAGCAAGTCCGGAAGCACACTCGAAACGATGGCGGCCTTCTTTGCCTGCTACGAACGCTTGAAAGAGATCGTGAAATCCCGTCCGGAGAACCGCGTCATTGCGATCACCGATCCGGAAGGAGGTCCTCTCAAAGCATTTGCGGATGCTCATTCCGTACGCACGCTCGCCATTCCCCCTAACGTCGGAGGACGCTTCTCCATTTTCACTCCCGTCGGTCTCCTCGCTCTGGGACTTCTTGGCGGGGACATAGGCCAATTCATCCGCGGCGCCAAAGAAATGGACACGCACTGCCAGGAGACGACGCTTGCACGGAACCCCGCAGCATCCCTCGCCGCCGTGCAGTATTTGCTCGACACGAGGCGCAACTATCCGATTCGCGTCATCATGCCCTACGGCGACAGACTTCTCTCCATGGGACGCTGGGAGCAGCAACTGCTGGCTGAAAGTCTCGGCAAAGTCGACGGTTTCAACCCTATCCCCGTTGCGGCCATCGGCACGCAGGACCAGCACTCGCTCCTGCAGCAGTGGATGGCAGGACCGAGAAAAGCATGGCACCTGTTTCTGAGAGAAATCGACAAACCGAGGCTGGAAGTCCCGAGGAATCTCCCCGATGCCTTCTCCTACATCGGCAACAAGACGTTCGGCCAACTCCTCGATGCGTGCTACGAGGGAACCAGTCAGGCACTCACCTCCGCAAAGCGTCCGCACGTCACCATCTCTCTGCAGCGCTTAGACGAATACCATCTCGGACAACTCTTCTTCCTGCTCATGACCGAAGTCGTCTACCTCGGCAAACTCTACCGCATCAATGTCTACGGACAGCCCGCGGTGGAGATCGGCAAACAGATCACGAGAGGAATACTGTCGAAAGGACAGGCGTAAGAAACACCGATTTTTCATGGTACAATTTGGTCATCGCACCTAACCCCCCCCTCACCCTCACTCGTATGGCCCTCCCCCTCACCGACGCCGAATTTGAAAGCAAAGTCCTGAAATCTCCTATCCCTGTCCTCGTCGACTTCTGGGCTCCGTGGTGCGGTCCGTGCAAGGCCATGATTCCGGTCATCGAGGAACTCGGTACGCAGTACGCAGGCAAAGTGGCGTTCTACAAAATGAATGTGGACGAGAACACCGAAGTCCCTCAGCAGTTCAGCGTCATGAGCATTCCGACCTTCATCCTCTTCAAAGGAGGAGAAGCGAAGGACACGTTCATCGGCGTGAAATCGAAAGAAGATGTCAGCAAGCACCTCGACGCACTCCTCTAATCAGAACTCTATGCACATCCTCCAAGGTCTCTTCGGTGTCATCTTCGCCTACTGCATCATCCGCTATAGGGAACCACTCGGCGAGATGATCGGCGATCCGGAATGGGCGGGAAAAGTCGGAGGGATCTACAACGTGCTCATCATCGTCGGCGCCTTCCTCTTCCTCTGGAGTGTCGCGACCATCAGTGGAACAACCGACGTTCTCTTCTCTCCGATTCTGATGTTCCTGCCGCGCGGAGGGAATGGGCCGATTTGAAATAAGACACACCAAATTGGTGGAGCTGTAGGGAACTGGTGGGAACGAAACTTTGATCTGCTTGAATTGGCCAAAAAGTTCACAGAACTCAAA
>SXGT01507426.1_pt1 | contig 41224 bp, 35 predicted proteins | sample 3176221 | NCBI WGS metagenome assembly SXGT01 (sample SAMN11356862, study PRJNA531348) | freshwater metagenome | isolation source: freshwater sample F1-120 | place: China: Fuxian Lake, Yuxi | collected 2017-12-25
ACGACGAGTCCCGATCGTCACTTCCTCATCACCAATGGCGCCCACGTCGACCCGCTCGTCACCCAGCTCGATCGGTGGTACGAGTTCCTCGAGTTCTACGTCGCGAGGCGCGTCCCGAACCTCGACGACGGTTTCGCGGCGATCGTGGCGCCGATCGTCGGCGACACGGTCGGCATCGACGGCGTCCGATGGGCCCAGGATCGCTACGTCGGCATGGACTACCCGAGCGCGCTCGCGGCCTATCAGGCCGAGGGAGACCTACGAGTTCTCTTCGAGAACGGCTGGGGCGACCCCGCAATCCCGGGCGCGCCGGTCGGAACCTTCGAGCACACGTTCTCGCAGTGGCCCCCGGCCGAGACAGTTCCGACGACGTGGTACCTCCAACCCGACGGTCAGCTCGGCCCGGACGCCCCGACCGTCTCGGCGCTCGATCACCGCGCCGCGACTCCGTACCAGTACGACCCCACTGCCAAGATCGCGAAGACGATCGCCGGCGGCACCGGTGACGCCTGGCCGAACCTGCCCAACTACGACTGGCGGGCATTGCCCGACGGCAAGGCGCTCGCATTCGAGACCGACGCACTCGCGGACGACCTCGTCATGGTCGGCACCGGCCGAGTCGATCTCTGGTTGCGAACGACGGCGCCCGACACCGACGTCGAGGTGACGCTCACGGAGATCCGCCCCGACGGTCAGGAGCGCTACATCCAGAACGGTTGGTTGCGCGCCTCGCACCGACGACTCGACGACGCGAAGTCGACATCGTTGCGCCCGTTCCACACGCACCGTCTCGTCGATGCGCAGGAGATGCCGACCGGCGAGTTCGCAGAGCTCAACATCGAGATCTTCCCCTTCGCCCACGTGTTCCGCGCTGGGTCGCGTCTTCGAATCAGCGTCGAAGCCCCGGGGGGCAATCGCCCGGCGTGGACGCTCGATGCACTCGAGGCGGACGGTGTCGTGACCAACGAGGTCGCTCACTCGAGCGTGTACGCGTCGAGGGTCAGCTTGCCCGTGATTCCGGCCCTCGATCCGCCGGCCGCGTTGCCACCGTGCCCGTCGTTGCGAGGACAACCCTGCCGCGCGTACGTCGCGTCGAGCGCCCCGACCGATGTCGCCGCCGAGCAGGTCGACGACGACTCGGTGCGCATTCGTTGGAGTGCGCCGGCACGCTCGGGGGTGACGGGCTACTCGGTCGTCGACGTCACGACCGGCACGACCCACGACGTCACGGGCACCGAGTTCGTGATCGACGGATTGAGCCAGGGTGCGCACGCATTCGCGGTCATCGCCGACTTCGTCAACGGGCCTGGCGCCCGCTCGACCGCATCGTCGACGGTCGTCGTACAGGTCGACGAGGCCACGACCACATCCACATCCACGTCGACCAGTACATCGACGTCCACCGCGTCGACATCGACCACCGTCGCAGGATCGACGACCGTGAGCGGGCAAGGTTCGACGAGTTCGAGCGTTGCGTCGTCGACGACCTCGGGCAACAACGCGGGCAACGGCGGGTCGCTGCCGTTCACCGGCGCCGCGCTCGGTGGTCTCGCGATCTTGGGCATCGGATCGTGGTCGGTCGGTCGAGCGCTCCGCCGCCGCCGCCCGGAGCGCTGACGAGAACCGACGAGGGCAAGGTCGATCGACGAATCACTACGTCGATAGGGTGCGCGCATGCGCGTCTCTTGTTCGCTCCCGCCGTCGTCGCACACTCCCGAATACGCCGCGATCGCCGAGGGCCTCGGATACGAACGGGTCTGGCTGTACGACTCCCCCGCCCTGTACCACGACATCTGGGTCACGCTCGCTCGCATCGCCGAACGAACCAATCGCGTCGGCATCGGGACCGCCGTCTTGGTGCCGAACAACCGTCACCCGCTCGTGACCGCGAGCGCGATCGCGACGATCGAGGACCTTGCACCCGGTCGTCTCGCGGTCGCCATCGGTACCGGGTTCACCGGACGCATGGCCATGGGCCAGCCGGCCCTGCCGTGGAAGTTCGTGCGCGACTACGTCGCAACGCTGCGAGCCCTGTTACGCGGTGAGACCACCGAGGTCGACGGCGCGATGGTGCAGATGATCCACCCGCGCGGCTTTGCTCCGCCACGACCGATCGACGTGCCGATCGTGATCGCCGCGAACGGTCCGAAGGGCTTCGCGGTTGCGAAGGAGCTCGGCGACGGCGTCATGACGATCATGGGCGGCAACCCGGAGTTCGACTGGTGCGCGACGCTCGTCTTCGGCACCGTGCTCGACGCCGGCGAGACGCCGACCGACGCTCGCGTCATCGCCGCCGCGGGTGCTGCGCTCACCGTCGTGTATCACGGCATGTACGAGGGCAACCCCGAAGCGGTCGACGGACTGCCCGGCGGCGCCGAGTGGCGAGCGCGCCTCGAGGCCATTCCGGCCGAGGTTCGTCACCTCGCCACCCACGAGGATCACCTCGTCCGGGTCACCGAACGCGACGCTCCCGTGATCGACGGCAACTTGCTGCCCGCGTTCACCTGGACCGGCTCGGCCGCCGAGATCCGCGCTCGGGTCGAGGGAGCCGCGGCGTCGGGCGTCACCGAAGTGATCTACCAGCCGATCGGGGAGACCACCGCCGAGATCGAACGCGAACTCCAAGCGTTCCACGCGGCCGCGACCACCTGACGAATCGCCTTCGATCGCGCGGGCAGGTCCGTGGCAGACTCGCAGCATGGTCGCCACCGAACCGCAGGCCGAGAAGAAGGAACGCTGGACGTTCTCGTGGAAGCACCTTCACGACGAGGTCGTCACAACCGGACTGTGCACCGGATGCGCGGGGTGCGTCGTGGTGTGTCCGCACGACGTGTTGTCGTACGACGACCAGAACGGCGTCTACAAGCCTTGGCAGAACGAAGCCGAGTACGGCGGCCCGGCGGACTGCAGCCACGGCGACAAGGCATGTACCACGTGCACGCGGGCGTGCCCGCGCTTTCGTACGTGGGAAACCGAGATCGACACCTTCATGTTCGGGCGCGAGCGCGAGCCCGAAGAACATTCCGGTGTCTACAAGGACGTGATGCTCGCGCGGGCCTCCGACCCCGTACTCCACGAGGTTGGCCAAGACGGCGGGCTGGTGTCGGCGATCCTCGTGTACGCGCTCGAACACGACATCATCGACGCCGCGCTGGTGAGCTATCTCGAGGGTGACGGCAGCACCTGGAAAGCGATCCCCGGAGTCGCACGAACCCGCGACGAGGTGATCGCAAGCGCCGGTTCTCGCTACACCTACAGCGCGAACACGATGGCTTACATGGATCTCGAGAAGGAGGAGCAGCGCATCGCGCTCGTCGGGATGTCGTGCCAGTCGAGTTCTCCGCCCGCGATGAAGGCCCGCAAGGCCGGCAAGGCGGCGCGGCGCATCTCGCTGAACATCGGCTTGTTGTGTTCGAAGACGTTCGACGATGCGATCTTCGAGGAGCTCTTCGAGGCGAAGTACGGCCTGAAGAAGGCCGACATGCGCAAGATGAACATCAAGGGCGTGTTCCAGATCTGGATGAAGAACGGCGACTATCACGAGATCCCGTTGAAGGAGTGCCACGCGTGGACGCGTGAGGGCTGCAAGATGTGTCCCGATTTCGCGGCCGAACACGCCGACATCTCGACTGGAGGCATCGGCGCGTTCAACGACTGGACGCTGACGATCGTGCGCACCGACGCGGGACGCGAGTTGCTGCAGCGCATGATCGACGACGGCTGGGTCGAGACCCGGCCTGGCGACGACGACCCCGGCGCGATCGCGCTCATGCACAAGCTCGCGGCGAAGTCGCGCAAGCGCTGGCCGGAGTTCGCGGTCGAAGCGCCGCGCCGGCTCACGTCGTCGTAGGCGCGTCGCTCGTGGCGCGGGTCGTCGCGCTGGTCACTGACCTGATGGACCGTTCGCGCATCGGCGCAGCGATCGACGATGTCGTCTTCGTGCGCTCGCTCGACGAGGTCGAGATCGGAAACTTCGACATCGTCGTGATCGATCTGGCCCGATCCGGCGAAGCCGTGACCATCGCTCGCCACACTGCCCCCGAGAGTCGGATCGTCGCGTTCGGCCCGCACGTCGACGACGAGGTGCTGCGCCGGGCACAGGCGGGAGGGGCCGATCTCGTCCTCCCCCGCTCCAAGTTCTTCCGCGATGTCGCATTCGCGACGTTTGGTGCGGCTACTGACCGGTAAGTTACAAGCGTGTAACCCTGGGCGATTCGGTGAGTCCGAGCGCCCATGGCGGAACCCAACACCACCCACTCCCTCATCACCCGCATCGAACGGGCGGCCGAGGGAGACGGCACGGTCACTTTCTTGTGTTCGGCGGCCGGTAACGGCGACGTCGAGCGAGCGACGTGGGGCGAGGTCTACGAAGAGGCCGCCGCCATGGCGGCCGGACTCCAGGCCCGCGGCGTCGCACCCGGATCCCACGTCGCGATCCTCGGACCGACCACGCGCCCGCTCATCACCGCCATCGAAGCGACCTGGCTGTGCGGCGCGGCCGCCGTCATGTTGCCCTTGCCGATGCGACTGGCGTCGATCGACGAGTTCGTCCGCCAGACCCGGGCCCGGATCGTCGCCTCGGACGCGGTGATCGTCGTGATCGACGGCCAACTCGCCGAGTTCCTCGACCCCCAACCCGGCGACCCGCCGATCGTGCGGCTCGACGAACTGATCCCCGGCTACGGCCATAATCGTGCCGCCCGCTACGTCCGTCCCGTCGACGACCCCGATGCGCTCGCGATTCTCCAGTACACGAGCGGGTCGACGAGCGACCCGAAAGGCGTCATGCTCCCGCACCGAGCGGTCGCGGCGAACCTCGACGCCATCGTCCGCGCCGGGCGCATCGATCCGGGCATCGACGTGGGTGTGAGTTGGCTCCCCTTGTACCACGACATGGGCCTCATCGGTCTGCTCGCGATGCCGATGACGACCGGCCTGGATCTCGCGATCAGCTCGCCCCAGGACTTTCTCGCCGCGCCGAGTCGCTGGATGGAATGGATGAGCGCGTTCGGCGGAACCGTGACGGCCGGCCCGAACTTCTCCTACGTGCTCGCCGCTCGCTCGCTGTCACGCATGTCCGACCTCAACCTCGCGCCATGGCGCGTTGCGCTGAACGGCGCCGAACCCGTCGACCCGGACGCGGTCGAACGATTCGTCGCCGCGGGCGCTCGCCACTTTCTCGATCCGGGCGCGGTGTTCCCCGCCTTCGGGATGGCCGAGGCCACACTCGCAGTCACGTTCCCCGAACCCGGCCAGGGCATGCACGTCGACACTGTCGATGGGCGGGTGCTCGAACACGAGCGGTATGCGTCGGCATCGACGGTTGGTACCGACAACGCTCGCCGCATGGCGAAGCTCGGCCGACCGATGCACAACCTCGAAATTCGCATCGTCGACGAGGTCTCGGGCTCGCTCCTCGGCGAGCGCTCGGTCGGCGAGCTCGAAATTCGCGGCGACTCGGTGACCACTGGCTACTACCGCAACGCCGCGGCAACCGACGCGGTGTTCCACGACGGTTGGTTGCGAACGGGCGACCTCGGTTACCTCGTCGACGGCGAACTCGTCGTGTGCGGCCGCATCAAGGACGTCATCATCCTCGGTGGTCGCAACGTGTATCCCCAAGACGTCGAGCGCGCGATCAACGATGTCGACGGTGTGCGAGCCGGCAACGTGATCGCGTTCGGCACGACGTCCAAGCGCGGCCGCGAGTCACTCGTCGTCGTTGCCGAGACGAAAGAAGCCGAGAACGCGGCGATCAAAGATGCCATCAAAGACGCGGTCTACGGCTCGGTCGGTCTGCCGCCCGCCGACATCGTGCTCGTCCAACCCGGCACGCTTCCCAAGACGAGCAGCGGCAAGCTCCAGCGCTCCCTCTGCAAACAGCAGTACGGCACCGGCACCCTCCTCGCCGTCTAGACGAGGGGCCAGGGGTAGTTGCGGTAGTCGTCGTCGGCGATCGGGTAGTGCCCGGTCGTGAGCAAGCGCTCGAGGCGGGCGATCGTCGCGGTGAGTTCGCCCGGGGCCAGCAATTCATCGAGCGCGGTGTCGGAGCCGACCAGGCGGTCGCGCGCACAGGCGAGATCTTCGAGCACGGCATCGTCGATGCGGTCGCCGCCGAACTCCCAGATCACGGTGCGCACCTTCCATTGTTGGTGGAAGCACACACCGTGATCGATGCCGAATACGCGACCTTCGGCGGAACGCAACAGGTGACCGCCTTTCCGGTCGGTGTTGTTCGCGACGATGTCGAACGCCGCGAATCGGCGGAACGCTTCGGTATGGGCTTCGAGCAAGGTGAAGTAGTGCTCCTCGGGGTCGTGATCGATGAAACGCTGCAGCGAACCGAGTCCGTGCGGAAGGTCGTCGCGCAACACGGTGTCGGGAACGAGCGCCCAACCGAGCAGATCGCTGAGTGCGCACGCTGCGACCTCCCGACGACACAACGTTCCTTCGGGAAAGTCCCACAGCGGGCGTTCACCCCGCTGCGGCTTGTAGATCGCCAGCATCTCGCCGAGTTCATGGCGAACGTGAGTCATGAACGTCGCGTTCGACGACCACGGCATGCGGCCGATCGCTTCCACCTCGCCCTCTCGCAACACGACGTTCGCGACGTCGTCGTCGAGGTCGGCGACCAGCGGCAGCTTGGCCTGCTCCGAGAGGTTCGCCACCGCCGTTCGTCCGCCTCGCGAATCAGTTCGAGCGGGGGCACCAATGCCCGGTCGGGTCCATCGGTAATTCGCACAGTTGGCACAACGGCCGACCCGATTCGACGGCGGCCATGCCGCTGCGAGCCATCGCCCGGGCCTGCGAGCGGGTCGCGAACAGGCGAGCGACCCGAGCCTCGGGCGCGTCATCGGGCTCTTCGTCTTCGGGCCATTCCCGCAGTTCGATCACGACCCGCGCCCGGCGTTGATCCCACCCGATGCCCAGGACCCGAGCTCGGAAGTTCGGTACGGCCTCCCGAACCCCACCGTCGACTCCCCACTCGTCACCGGTCGGGTCGGGGTGCTCTTCGTCGAGTCGGTCGAGGAACTTCAACGTCTCCTTGGCGAGGATTCGAACCTGTTCCTTCTCGAGGAGCACCGAAACCACCTCTCCCGAATGCATCGCCTGCACGAGAAACGTACGCTCGCCCGGAACTCCGAACGCCCCCGCGCCGAGCGAGTCGAGTTGGTCGAGCTCGATGATCTCGGTCACGGCGAACTCGCGGGCTCGGGCGGCAACAGCTCGTCGAGCGATCCGGTGTCGTTGCTCTTCACGAGCATCACGCCGAACGCATGGAATTCCAGCACGGTGACCGACGCCGGCGAGACGTGAATACGTTGGAACAGATCGAGGTGCACACCGGTGTAGTGAGCGATCGCCGACTTGATCGGATCGGCGTGACTCACGACGACGATGTTCGAGTTCGCATGACGGACGACGAGGTCGTCGAGCGCCGCGATCATCCGAGCCTGCATCTCTTGGATCGACTCTCCGCCCGGGAATCGGGCACGCGATGGTGCGGCTTGCACGACCTTCCACTCGGGAGTCTTGGCGAGGTCCTCGATCTTTCCGCCAGTCCAGTCGCCGTACTCCGCTTCGATCACGCCGTCGAGCGCGACGACCGCGAGGTTGTGATGCGCGGCAATCGCGGCCGCGGTCTGCTGTGTTCGTTCGATCGGACTGGCATAGACCACGGCGATCGGGACACCGGCCAACCGCTCGGCCGTGCGCGCTGCCTGTTCGCGGCCCTTGTCGGAGAGATCGATGCCCGGCATCCGACCGGAGAGGATCGGACCGGTGTGCGCGGTCACCGCATGGCGAACCAGCAAGAGTCGGGTCGGTGGCTTCGGCGGCGCCGCGTCGGCGGACTCGGACGCGGTCTCGGTGTCGCTCACTCGTGCGATGCTACGAGAGACGCTCCCGAACTTGTCGTTCGTCAGGGTTCCGAGCGGCACCTAGATTCGCCGCGGTGACCAACGTCAACCTCACTCCCACCGGGCCGCCCGAGACCGTCCTGCTCCCCGAACCCGCCGATTCGCTCGCCGCGCTCGAACACGCGCTCGCCGCGCCCTTGGAGCAACGCAGAGACGCGGTGGCCGATGTCGTTGCTCGCTGGCCGACATTCCTGGATGCCTGGGCCCGCCTCGGCGAACTCGCCCGCGACGATGTCGAGGCCTACGCGTGCTTCCGGGTCGGGTACCACCGGGGGCTCGACAAACTGCGCCAGAACGGTTGGCGAGGCAGCGGCTACGTGCGATGGCGCCATGAGACGAACCGCGGATTCCTGCGAGCGCTCGACGGCCTGCGGACCTCCGCGGGCGCGATCGGCGAAACGGCCGAGGAGGCCCGTTGCGCTGAGTTCTTGGTGCAACTCGACCCCGAGTGGTCGCGTCGGTCGGGCTGACCGGTGCTCGGCGTGAGCAGCGCTCGACACACGCGTCCCGGTCGGTGCCCGATCGTTCGTAGACTCGGCGACTCAGCTGCGGTGGAGGTCGCATGAAACGCGCGTTGATCACAGGGATCACCGGCCAGGACGGCCGTTATCTCTCCGAATTCCTGACCGCCAAGGGGTATCAGGTCTTCGGGATGATCCGGGGTCAGAACAACCCCAAGGCCAAGCTCGTCACCGACGAGAACCCGCGTCTCGAGTTGATCGAAGGCGACCTGCGCGACCTCGGCTCGCTCATCGCCGCGCTCGAACAGGTTCAGCCCGACGAGGTCTACAACCTCGCGGCGATTTCGTTCGTGCAGCTCTCGTTCCGTCAACCCGAACTGACCGCCGAGATCACCGGGCTCGGCGTGTTGCGGATGCTCGAAGCGATACGCGTCGTCGGCGGAACCCAGAACAACCCGATGCGCTTCTACCAAGCGTCGTCGTCGGAAATGTTCGGCAAGGTGCGCGACGTCCCCCAGACCGAAGCGACGCCGTTTCACCCGCGCTCGCCCTACGGCGTCGCCAAGGTGTTCGGTCACGACCTCACCGTCAACTACCGCGAGGCCTACGACATTCACGCCAGCAGCGGCATCTTGTTCAACCACGAATGCGTTCCGGCAGAGACTCCCATCGTCGTGCGCCGCAACGACCTGATCGACATCGTGCCGATCGGCGAGATCGTCCCGCACCGTTCAGACCCTGCTAAGTCCAAGCGGTACACAAGCGACGGCGGCGGATACGAGATCTGGGACGGGTCACAGTGGTCGCGCTGCACCGCTCGTACTGCAACGTGGCACGACGAGGAGATCACCACGATCCACGGGCGCGGCGGCATCATCGAGGCCACGGACGATCATGTTGTGTTCTTGAACGATGGCGAGAAGCCCGCAGGCCAGATCGAGCCAGGCGACGATCTGCGACTCGCTGACCAACCTTGGGGTTCCGCGACGACAGTCCTCACCGAACAAGAATCCTGGCTGCTCGGAATCCTAGCGGCCGAGGGCTACGTCTCCGCCGACGGTCGGGGACGAATCACGTGCGGCGACGAAAGCGTCTTGAGCGATGCCGCCGAAGTGTGGCAGCAAGTATCGGGCGGGTGGTCAGTGAAGACCGCCGGCGCACAGTCGGCGTTCTCCGACCGTCGCACCCCAGCGCTCGAATTACGGGGCAACCGCTCTTACCTGCGCATGCTGCGCCATGAGCTGTACTGCCGCGACGGATCGAAGCGAATCCCCGTCCGCGTACTCAACGCTCCGCCCGTGCTCCAGATCCCATTTCTGACGGCATACAACCTCGGAGACGGGCTGAAAGCCGGACACGGTGTCGATCCATTCAAGTCGTTCCGGACCTCATCTCCCACGTTGGCCTGCGGTCTCACGTACCTCGCACGCACCGCATTGGGTCGAAGGGTGAGCATCTACCTACAGCCCGGGAAGCTCGGCAAACGTAGCTACCTCATCAACTTGAGCTCGGGGTTGACGCCAGGCAACAAGGGTGCCCATCTACGCCGACCGCAAGCCGAGGTTCGATCGGTCGATCACCATTCGTTCTCGGGGTGGATGTGCGACGTCGCGACCGAGTCGGGGCGCTTCGCCGCTGGTGTCGGGTTGGTCGTCGTGCACAACTCGCCACGTCGTGGTCATGAGTTCGTGACTCGCAAGATCACGTCGTCGTTGGCGCGCATCAAGCTCGGCCTCCAGGACACGATCAGCCTCGGGAACCTCGAGTCGCGACGCGACTGGGGGTACGCGGGCGACTATGTCGAGGCGATGTGGCTGATGCTGCAGCAGGACGAACCCGACGACTACGTGATCTCGACCGGCGAGACGCACAGCATTCGAGAGTTCCTCGATGTGGCATTCCACCTCGCGGGCTACGACTCCTGGGAGCCGTTCGTCAAGCACGACACGCGCTTCGACCGTCCGAGCGAAGTCGACCTGCTGATCGGCGATGCTTCGAAGGCGAAGGAGAAACTCGGCTGGGAACCGCGCGTCAACTTCGAGGGCCTCGTGAAGATGATGTACGAGGCCGACCTCGAGGAAGAGGCACGCGAAATGCGGCGCGACGCGCAGTAGCAGTAGCGCTCAGACCAGCTCGGCGGCTTTGCGTGCTGCAATCAGCGACCCATCCCACACTGGCGAGAACGGCGGCGCATAGGCAAGATCGAGTTGTGCGAACGCGTCGACGCTCATGGCGTTCCAGACCGCGACTGCGATCGCGTCGATCCGCTTGCCCGCGCCGATGCCGCCGACGATCTGCCCTCCGAGCATCCGGCCCGTTGATCGCTCGGCCACGATCTTCACCGTGATCGGATCGGCCCCGGGGTAGTAGCCGGCACGGGTCGTGGACTCGATCGTCGCGGCGACGTGGTCGATGCCGAACCCGGCGCACTCGCGCTCGGAGAGCCCGGTACGGGCGATCTCGATGTCGCACACCTTGGTGATCGCGGTGCCGATCACGCCCGGAAACTCGGCGTCGCCGCCCGAGACGTTGATCCCTACGACCCGACCTTGTTTGTTGGCGTGCGTGCCGAGCGCAATCAGCGCCGGACGTCCGCTGACTCGATGGTGCGACTCGACACAGTCGCCCGCTGCCCACACGCCGTCAACGTTCGTCGCCAGGCGCGGGTCGGTACTGATTCCGCCGGCGTCACCCACCGCAATGCCGGCCGCTACCGCGATTTCGGCGTTGGGTTCGATTCCGAGTCCGAGCGCGACGACATCCGCCGAGATCGTGCCCCGATCGGTCTGCACCGCAGACACTCGGCCGTCGGGACCGGCTTCGAATCCGACCACCGCGGTGGCGAGGTGCAACGCGATGCCGAGGTCGCGCATCGCCACGGCGACGCGGTGACCCACGTCGTCGTCGAGTGTCGCCATCGGATGGGTTCCGCGATGAACGATCACGACCGCGCAACCGCGGGCCAAGAACGCTTCCGCCATCTCGAGCCCGACGTAGCCGCCGCCGACCACCACCGCGCGCGGACGTGCCTTCGGAGCGGTGAGGTCGCCCCGAAGGTCGAGCGCGTCCGGAATCGTGTGAACGCCGTGGATCCCAGGGAGCGCGATGCCGGGAAGCGGTGGACGACGAGGTCGCGCGCCGGTCGCGATCACGAGTTGATCGAACGGTTCGTCGCGCTCGGAGCCCGCATCGAGGTCTCGGACCCGCACCGAGCGGCGCTCGACGTCGATCGCCAACACGTCATGTCGCAGGCGGAGGTCGATCTCGTTGGCCCGATGTGCCTCGGGGCTGCGCGCGATCAGGCGATCGACGTCGGTGATGTCGTCCGCGACGAAGTAGGGCAGGCCGCACGCGGCGTACGAGGAGTACATCCCGCGCTCGAAGGCCACGATCTCGAGTTGATCGACGGGTCGCCGGCGCCGCGCCTGACTCGCCGCGCTCATCCCCGCGGCATCACCACCGATGACCACCAGTCGCTCGCGCATGTCGGCAACGTAGGCCGGGCGAACCAACTCGACACGCCCGCGCCCCCGAACCCGCGCGCCCAGGTGACAAGAACGATCAGCGACGCGACGAGATCCGGTCGAGGGTGCGCTCGGCTTCGGCGACCACCGACCGGACGATGTCGCCCGCGGGGATCAGCGAGTCGATCGCGCCGACGCCTTGGCCCGCGGGGTAGCACTCGCGCTCGATGTCGACCTCGGTGTCCTCGTCACCACCGAGGTGCAGCACGCCCTCCTGGAGTGACGCCAGCATCTGCTCGGGGAACGGGCGCAGATCGCCCGGATTCTCCTCGATGTGTTGGGTCCACTTGCTCCGGATCGCCCGCATCGGCTTCCCCGAATAGCCCTTCGAGATCACCGTGCCGTCTTCGAGCGTTGCGAGCAGGCGAGCCTTGTAGCCGCGCACGGTCCGCGCTTCGGGTGTGGCGATGAAGCGCGTTCCCATCCACACACCGTCCGCGCCGAGCGCGAGCGAGGCCGCGAGTCCGCGGCCATCGAAGATCCCTCCAGCCGCGACGACGGGCACTCGATCGCCGACCGCGTCGACCACTTGGGGCACGAGGGGCATCGTCGCGATCAAGCCAGTGTGGCCGCCGGCCTCCGTGCCTTGGACGATCACGAAGTCGCAACCCGATTCGACCGCCGCGACGGCATGACGCACCTTCCCGCACATGCTCGCAACGAGGATTCCGGCCTCGTGCAGCCGTCCGATGATGTCGCGCGGCACGCCGAGTCCCGCGACGAACAACGAGGCCCGGCCCTCGATGATGAGTTCGACGCTGCGCGTCAGCGACTCGGGCAACGCGGCCAGGAGGTCGACGCCGAACGGCGACGAGGTCAGCGATCGCACCCCTGCCATCTCGTCGACCATCTGTTCTTGGGTCATCGGCGCGGCACCCAGCGTTCCGATTCCACCCGCCTCGCTCACCGCGGCCACGAGCGCGTGATACGACACGCCACCCATTCCGGCCAGCATGACGGGGTGTTCGATCTGGAGCAGTTCGGTCAGTCGGGTCTGCATGGGCAGGACCATAAACCGCAAGGCCGGGTAGCGTCACAACCGTGCCGGAACAGCCGCATCAGCCGCTCGTCGGCGTCATCATGGGCTCGGACTCAGACCTGCCGACCATGCAGGACGCGATCGACGCGCTCGCCGAGTTCGACATCGCCCACGAAGTGCGAATCATCTCCGCCCACCGCACGCCGCAGGCGATGTTCGACTACGCGCGGTCTGCGGCCGGGCGGGGTCTCGAGGTCCTCATCGCAGGCGCCGGCGGGGCCGCGCACCTCCCGGGAATGACGGCGTCGATGACCGCCCTGCCCGTCATCGGCGTTCCGGTTCCGCTGCACCACCTCGATGGGCTCGACTCGCTCTTGTCGATCGTGCAGATGCCGAAGGGGATCCCCGTCGCAACGGTCGCAGTGGGCAACGCTCGCAACGCAGGGCTCCTCGCAGTGCGCATCCTCGCGACGAGTCGATCGCCGTTGCGATCGCGAGTCGAACAGTTCCAGCGCGATCTCGAATCGATGGTGATCGACAAGGACGCCGCCGTCCGCAAGCAATTCGACACCCCCTGACTCAGCCCGAGACACGGCGCTCGGAAGTGCGCCGTGGTCAGTCGGTGGCGATGGCCTGCAGCACGTCGAGCCGGCTCGCTCGCCAGGCGGGATAGAGCGCAGCGACCAGCCCGCTGATCGCGGCGGCGACGATGAGTCCGGCGACGGCGACCCACGGGATCGAGAGTTCGGTGATCTGAAAGTCCTGCAACGATCGCGTGAGCGCGATCCCGAGCACGATCCCGAGTGCGCTACCGAGAATGCCGCCCAAGATGGCGACGATGATCGCCTCCCACACCACCATCCACGCAATCTGACTGCGGTGGGATCCGACCGCGCGCAGCAGACCGATCTCGCGCGTCCGTTCGATCACCGACAATGCGAGCGTGTTCAAGATGCCGAGGATCGAGATCAGCAACGTCAACAACATCAGTCCGACGAACACGGCCAGGAACAGCATCGCCTGCTGGCGTTGCTGAGCCTTCAACTGCTCGCGGTCCTTGACATCGACGTTGGGGTAGCGATCGCCGACGCGCTCCTTGACCGCCTGCAACGCGACGTCGAGCTCGGTCCCCGCCGCGACGCTGGCGATCACGAAGAAATCGTCGCGCTGCTCGTACAACGTGTCGTAGGTCGCGATCGAGACGACGGCCTCACTCAAGAAGCCCTGGGTCGCGAACAACCCCGCGATTGTCAACGATGCCGCCGGTTGCGCCGGGAACGATCCCGCGATGGTGTCGCCGACCGCCCAGCCCCGATCGAGTGCCACCTCCTTGCTGACCAGCACGCCGCCCGCCTCGAATGCGTCCGACCGGAATTCTTCGACGTTCATGACCAACAACGAATCGACGGCCTGTGGTTCGATCGCGGAGATATCCGTTCCGTGTCCACCGAGGGCGACCCGATCGCCGTACCGAATCGAAGTCGCGCTCGCGACCTCGGGAATCGTGCGGAGTTCCTCGCGTATCGCCGGCGTGAATCCGCCCGGACCCGAATCGCTGATCGTGATATCGCCGGCGATGCTGTCGTCGATCAACGTGTCGATCGAGTGAATCACGCTCGCAGTCAGCACGACGACCGCCATCGCAATCGCGAGTCCGATCATCAAGGCACTCGCCGTGATCGACGTCCGCCGCGGATTGCGAGCGACATTCGCCCGAGCGAGGCGGCCGTTGACACCCGCAATCCTCGCGATCGGCCCTCCGAGCAAGACGGCCGCGGGCCTCGCCAGGTGCGGACCCAGCACAACGGTTCCGAGCAGCATGCCGAGCGCCCCACCGCCCGCGACGAACAGCCCGTCGGACGTCCCGCTCTGAGCACCGAGCAACAGTGCCACGATCCCACCGACGAGCATGACGAGCCCGAGCAGCGTTCGGGTGGGGTTGATGACGGTCGTCACCGCCTCGACATCGCGCACCGCAGCGAGCGGACGGGTACGGGCCGCGCGGATCGCCGGCCAGACCGCGGCGACCATCGTCACACCGATCCCGATGCTCGACCCGACGATGACCGTTCGAACATCGAGCACGGCGTCGGTCGCACCCGGGTCGAAACCGACCTTTCGGAGCAGGCGCTGAATGCCCATCCCGACGAGATATCCGATTCCGAGCCCTACCGCCGACGCAACGGCGCCGATGACAGCACTCTCGGCCAGCACGGCGAGCACGATCTGGCGCGGGCTTGCGCCGAGCGCGCGCAGCAGTGCGAGCTCGCGCACCCGCTGCGACACGACAATGGTGAACGTGTTGACGATGATGAACGCGGCTACGAACAGCCCGACGTACCCGAACCCGCGGAGCACGTTGCCGAAGATCCCGATGAACGTTCCGAGTTCGGCAACTTGCTCGTTCGTGACCTGCTGGCCGGTGAGTACCTCGACATCCGGGGGCAGGACGATTTCGAGCGATCGCTTGACGGTCCGCGATTCGAACCCGGGCGCAACAGCAACCGCGACCGAGTCGAACTTGCCTTCGGCGTCGAAGAACTCCTGAGCCTGCGAAGTCTCGAGCATCGCGGCCTGCGCGGCCGGGAAGTTCTTCTCCTCGCCGAACCCGAGTACCCCGACGACCGTCAAGGTCTGACGACCGGCCTTGGTCGGAAAGATCACATCGACAGGGCCGCCGATCTTCAGCTTGCCGTCCTTGACCGAGTTGGCGTCGAGGAGTACCTCGCCGGGTCGCTCCGGGCCGCGTCCTTCGACGATTCGATACGGCGTCAACTCGAGCCGGTCGACGAAGTTCGTCGCAAAGACGGGACGGCCGGGCTTTTGCACGATCTCGCCGTCGGAACCGAGGATTGCCACGCCAGCTCGGAAGAGAATGCCCTCCGCGTCATCGACACCGTCGGTCGTGAGCACGATGTCGAGGACCTCCTCGCGAATCGCAGAACGCGAATCGCGTGGACCATCCGATTCGACGCCCGGTGGTTGCACCGCTCGTACCTGCAGATCCAGGCCGGCGTTGGCGACCGTGAACAGCCGAACGAATCCTGCATTGGTCGTGTCGGTGATGACGTACGTCGCGGTGATGAACATCACGCCCAGCATCACTGCGAGTGCGGTGAGCACGAATCGGGCTTTGTGCGCGAGCAGACCGCGCCACGAGACTCTCCACACGTTTGGCTACTGCTCCAGACCGCGAATTCGTTGCGTGATCGAGTCGACCGTCGGCGCATCGAGGTCGTCGACGATTCGGCCGTCCGCCAAGAACACCACGCGGTCGGCAACCGCCGCGGTGGCAGGATCATGGGTGACCATCACGATCGTCTGGCCGAGGTCGTCGACTGCGGTTCGGAGGAAACGGAGGATCTCGCCGCTCGCCCGCGAGTCGAGGTTGCCAGTCGGTTCGTCAGCGAAAATCACTGCGGGCCGATTCGCCAGTGCCCGGGCAACCGCCACCCGTTGTTGTTGCCCCCCAGACAGTTCGGTGGGTCGGTGCGTGAGTCGGGACTCCAACCCGACCGCCGCAATCACCTCACGGACCCACCCATCGTCGGGCGTCCGCCGGGCAAGTGACGCCGGCAATGTGATGTTCTCGTACGCCGTGAGTGTCGGAACCAGGTTGTACGCCTGAAAGACGAACCCGAGCCGATCGCGTCGCACATCCGTCAGCTGGCGTTCGCTCAGTGCCGAAATCTCGATGTCGCCGATGAACACCTGACCACTTGTCAAGCGGTCGAGTCCGGCGATGCAATGCAGGAGGGTGCTCTTGCCCGATCCACTCGGTCCCATGATCGCGGTGAACCGGCCCGCGGCGAACTCCGCGTCGACACCGTCGAGGGCGCGTACTTCGGTGTCGCCACTGCCGTAGACCTTCGTTGCTCCGACCGCGCGAGCGGCCGCAGTCGCGACGCCAGTCGTCATGCGTCCTCCTCGACGTCGATCGCCGCGTCGTGCTCCGTGATCCCGACGCCATCGGCTGGTTCGTGCTGTTCGTCGCTCATCGATGCCCGTCGACCTCGGCGCCCGAGTGCGACGAATGCAACGAATCCGACGACGGCAAGCACGACCGCGAGTAACGCGTTGAATCGAACGCCGAAGAGTTCGCTCGCGGGGTCGACTCGCAACAACTCCATGAAGAATCGCTCGATGCAATAGAGCGCGACATACAAGGCGAACGTCTGACCGCGACGGAAGGAGAACCGGCGCTCGGCCCACGACAGAAAGAAGAACAGCCCCAGACACCAGAGCGACTCATAGAGGAAGGTCGGATGGAAAGTGTCGAACGCGATGTAGTCCGCCGGTCGCTTGCCCGGGTCGATCTCGAGGCCCCACGGCAAATCGGTCGGTCGGCCGAACAGTTCCTGGTTCCACCAGTTGCCCCACCGACCGATGGCCTGCGCGACCGCGACTGCGGGGGCCATGGCATCGAGCACGATCACGGTGTCGAGGCGCTTGCGCTTCGACATCACGACCGCACCGACGGCGCCGCCGGCGACCGCGCCCCAAATCGAAAGTCCACCTTCCCAGATCTTGAGCGCGCCCGTGATCCCTTTGTCCCAGTCGTAGCCGGTGAACAAGTGGTACACGCGAGCGCCCACCACACCGGCGATGACGGTCACGGTCGCAATCTCCGAAATCGAACCTTCGGGCAGGCCGAGCCGACGAGCCCGTCGATCGGCGATCCGAGCCGCGACCACGACGCCGATCGCGAGCATGAGCCCGTACATGTGCAACGTGATGGGGCCGAGTTCGACCGTTCCCTTCGACGGGCTCGGTATCGAGGCAAGCAGATTCACGGCACTCACTTCACGCTGGGCGACGAACAATCCGTCAAGCTATCGCCGGGTCGGTCACACTCGGCCCCGGCAGGTCAAGATTCAGTCGAGTCCAGGACGACAACAACCGAGTGGAGGTCCCGTGCGCGCGAAGTTGACGATCGGGCTCGTGACCATCGCGTTGAGTGGCGCGGTCGTCGCCACGCCATCCGCGAAGGCCGCGACCCCGCCGACCGTCGGTGGCTGCGCGGTGTTTCCCGCGAACAACCCTTGGAACACCGACATCTCGACGCGACCTCGCCACTTCAACAGCGACCGGATCATCCGTACGATCAACGCGAACGGCGGCCGCTTCCTTCATGCCGACTTCGGCGGCAATGGCGAGTACGGGATCCCGTTCATGGTCGTCAACGCGACGCAAGCAACGTGGCCGATTCGCTACACCGCATATGGCGACGAGAGCGACCCAGGGCCCTTCCCGATCCCCAAGCGCGCGCCGATCGAGGGCGGCGCGACCTCCGACGGAGATCGCCACGTGATCGTGGTACAGCGCGGTTCGTGTCGATTGTTCGAGCTATACCGCGCGTTCCAACGAGGGAACCGCTGGGACGCAGACTCGGGCGCAACGTGGAGTCTGTCGTCGAACCGGCTCCGCCCCGCCGGGTGGACTTCGGCGGACGCCGCAGGTCTGCCGATTCTTCCCGGCCTGGCGCGTTGTTCCGACATGGTTGCCGGGCGCATCGATCACGCGCTGCGGGTCACCTTCTCGCGAACTCGTAAGGGGTACGTCTCACCCGCGCGCCACTACGCGTCGTCGATCACCAGCAGCGCCTATCCCGCGATGGGCATGCGTCTGCGCCTGAAGTCGAGCTTCAGTCTGAGCGGTTACACGGGACAGTCGCGCATCATTCTGACCGCGCTGAAGAAGTACGGACTCATGGTCGCAGACAACGGTTCGAACTGGTTCATCACCGGCGCCGCCGAGTCGTGCTGGAACGACGACGATCTGAACCAGCTGAAGCGAGTCCCCGGAAGCGCGTTCGAGGTCGTGAATACCGGCCCGGTCGTGACCAGTTGAGTCGCTACTTCAACAGGCGCGACATGCGGCGATCCGCGAGCAGCTTCCCCTTCGTCTGACAATTCGGGCAGTACACGACTTCGTGCGACTCGTACGACACGCGTGCGAGGTCGGTGCCGCATTCCGGGCACGGCACGCCGTGTTTGCCGTGCACGGTGAAATGCTCGCCGAGCTTCGGCTCGCTGAGCCCACCTTTACGTTTGCGTTCGCGTTCGAGTCCGTCGCGCAACACGAATTGCAGCGAATCGAGCAGGCGGTCGCGTTCGTCGACACTCAGCGACTTCAGCGACGAATACGGCGACAGGCGAGCGCGATGCAACACGTCGTCGGAATACCCGCGGCCGACGCCCGCGACCGTCCGCTGATCTCGCAGGATCGTGTGGACCCGGCGGCCGTCGTCGGACGTCCGCAGCCACTGCGCGAACTCCTCGGACTGCGGCTCGGGTCCGAGCTTCTCCATCGGCCCGTCGTCGCCGGGATCGAGCACCCACCAGCCGGCCTTGCGTTCGGTGCCGTGCTCACGCAGCAACACCGCGATGTCGTGATCGAAGACCCACCGGACGACCGAGCCCTTCGGCTTGGTGGATTTCGGCGGCGCCTCGATGTCGAGGCGTCCGGCCTGGGACAGGTGGAACGCGATGCGATGGTCGTTGTCGAAGTGGATCACGCAGTACTTGCCGCGCCGACCGACCGAGGCGATCAACGGGCCGATGACAGATTCAACGGGAGGTACTGCGGTCTTCAAGCCGGTGAACCCAAGTGCCGAAAAGGACCGGAGCGCATGTCCGGCCAGTTGCTCGTGCAACCGTTCGGCCAACGCCTGCATCTGGGGAAGCTCGGGCACACCCAGCACCGTAGGCGGCGTCGGGCCGGCCCGCATCTGGGTCGGATGACTCATGGCAGTGGGGTCACGGCGGGCGCGAAAGTGAGTAGAGGACAGAACCGGGACGTCGCCATGTTCAAACGTGTGAAGCAAGCAGGTCGTCATCTCGTCGGTGGCAAGCCGTTCGAGCACGCGTCGGGCGCCCACGACCCCGTGTCGGTGATCGCACAGCACAGTCTTCCGAGTGACCTCGAGCCGGCCGAGTTCGAAACCCCGCACGGTTACCGCGCCCGCACCGTCGGCGACGATCACCACGACGACCACCACGACCACCGTCTCTCCGCCTGACGTTGTCCCACCGATCGGCGGATGTCCCATGGGAGGGCGGCATGCCGCCACTTCGTGGGACACCCGCAACGTCGTGGGACAACACGCGGGCGAGGGTGACGGAACCGGGGTGGGTCAGGAGCGACGGCGTCGGGATTCCATCTTGTTGCGGATCTGCTCGCGTCGTTCTTGCACCTCGCGATAGGTGAGCGTCTCGACCGACGGATCGACTCCCATCGCGGCCTTCATCGCGTTCGGGTCGAAGACGGCCTGCGACAGGTCGATTCCCATCTCGGTCGCGAGACGTTCGCCGTGCCGGCGGGCGATCTCGCCGTGGACGAGTTCGATCTCGCCGATGATGTCGAGGTCGGGGGCGAGGGTCGCAATCGCGCCGTCGAGGAACATCATGTTCTTCACGAACAACATCAGTTCCTTCGGTGCGCGCGCGCCGTACCCGAGCAACTTCTTCGTGATCTCCTGGAGTTGACGGAGCAACTCGTCCGCCTCGAGTTTGGTCGGGTCGACGACCGGGCCCTCGAGGTCGAGGTCGTTGATCACCCGCTCGATGTCGACGTCGGGCGGGAACGCGCCGAGATCGCGCAACGCCCGGAGCTGTCCACGGACGTCGCCGGTCGTCGCTCCGAGCAACAAGAACAAGAACGCGCTGCGTTTCGCCTCGTCGAGCCGACCCGTGATTCCGAAGTCGAGCAGCACCGTTCGCCCGTCGGGACGCACCATCAGGTTGCCGCCGTGCAAGTCACCATGGAACACACCGAACAACATCGCGCCCTCCATGAACGCGACGAGGCCCGCATGCAACACCGCTTCGGTGTCGACACCGGCATCTTGCATTCCGACGACATCGTCCCACGCGAATCCGTCGAGCCGCTCCATGACGAGCACTCGACGCGTCACGAGTCGCGGATGCGGCCTCGGAACGATCACGGCGCGTTGATCGGTCTGGGCGAGCACGGCCGCGACATCGAGCATGTTCTGCGCTTCGAGGCGGAAGTCGAGTTCCTCGAGGATCGTGTCGGCGAACAGTTCGACGAGTGCAGGCGGATTTGCGAGCGCGGCCACAGGAATTCGTCCGACGAGTTTCGGCGCCAACCAGGCGAGCGCGCGAATGTCGGCGCGCACCAGCTGTCCGATGCGGGGTCGTTGGATCTTCACGACGACGTCTTCACCGGTGATGAGCGTCGCGGCATGCACCTGTGCGATCGACGCCGCGGCGATCGGCTCTCGCGAGAACGCGGAGAAGATCTGCTCGATCGGTTGTCCCAGCTCGGACTCGACCACCGATCGAACGTGGTCGAACGACTCCGCGGGCACGCGATCGCGCAACAACTTGAACTCCGCGACCAGCTCCGGGGGGAACAGCCCCTCGCCGCTCGAGATGATCTGACCGAGCTTGATGTAGGTCGGTCCGAGGTGCGCGAACGCGATGCGCAAACGCTTGGAGAGGGCGGCGCGGCGGGGCGATTGTTCGAGCCGGCGTTCGGTGAGAGCCCAGACCCCGAGCGCCCATCCGACGCGAGCGCACGCCGCAACGACCCGGCCGATCGGCGGGACGATCGAATGACGCAGCAGGGTCGGAACCTCGTCGCGCGCTTGTTCGCGCAGCGGGCCGAGTCCGCGCCGCCATGCGACCGACTCGGGGTCGATCACCCACGGACCGACGTCCGAGAAGCCGCCGTGGGCCAGGTCAGTCGACGTCACAACACCCGACGGTAGCGAGGGCTTGGCGTGGATCGGTCATCGCCAAGCCCTCGCACCGCTCGATCGTCACAAACCGGCGCAGCGACCGAGCCAGGGATCGGCACCCTGCCACCCGTAGAGGTGCAGCGCCATCGTGTCCTGATCCACGACGCTCGCCGCGGCGGGATCGACTCCGACGAGGTCGGGCCGACCCGCATGCTCGGCCGTGGAGTTCCAGGTCGAGCGCGAGAACTGATACGCGCCGCGGTAGGTGCCGCTCGGGTTGATCGCGTCGTACCCGTCGTCGTAAGCGGGCGGCGTGTGCGACGACTCGTGCGAGCGCGTGCACACCAGGAATGGATGCATATGGTCAACCGTCGCGGACTGGAGCGTCCAGAAATCGCGATCGTCGACCGCGGTGATCTCGACGGCCGACACTCCGGTGTTGGCGGCGAACGCCGGTCGGTGTTCTCCCGCTCGGTACGCCAGCACCGCGCCGGTGTCGAGCGCGATCCAATAGCCGCGACCATCAGGATCGGTCGCCAGCCCCACGACGTCGGGACCGATGAAGCCACCGGGATCACCGTCGTGGAACACGCGACCGAACTTGTGGACCTCGCCGCGCGCCGTGACGACGAAGTAGCCCAAGCCGCTCGGCGCGACTGCGATGTCGACGACACGATCGGTGCCGACACGGCCCCGCAGATCGCCGCGGTGCTGCGCCCGACCGAGTGCTTCGATCAATCCGTCGCTGCGGAGCGCGTACGCGCCGTCGCCGGTCGGCAGCGCCGAGATGGCGACATACTTGCGGGCACCGAGCGCCGGCCGCGGGCCGACCAGAGTGGGCGCACCGCCGCGAGCCGTCAACCGCCCGCGAGCCGTGAGGATCCAGAACCCATGCCCGGAAGGCGCAAGGTCGACCGCGGGGTTCATAGTCGGGTCGGTCGGCATGCCACGCCGACTGCGAGCGGCGCCGATGGTGTCGATCGAGCCGTCGGTCTCGAGCATCCAGGCACCGGTTCCCGACGGGTTCGCGATCGCGGCGACGTGTCGGTTGGTGACCCCGGGAACATCGAACGGCGGTGCCTCACGACCGAGCAACGCTCCGGGAGCGGCCGGGCCGTCGGCGACCGCAGTACCGACGAGGGTGAGGCCGAGCAGGCCGCAGGTCGCGGCGCCGGCCCCGAAGATCCGGGCGAGCTTGGTGACTCGACCCGTCTGGTGAAGAGGCTGTTGTGGCTGTTCGGTGAGCGCCTCCGCCTGCGCCTTGCTCGCGTCCCCCGCGAGCGAGGTTGCCCCGCTATGGGAGCGAACCTCATGGGTATCTCGACGTTGTCGGAAGCGGCGTCGATCGAATCTGGACGTGTTTCGTTGCGGGGATTGCATCGGGGGGACCTCCTCAGGTCACTGGGCGCCTCCGCGTGCGCCGTGGGTGGTCGAGCGGCTCCCGCTGGTGACGGGCTGGCAGCACTACGACCGGTAGGGACCGTAGGAAGCGGGGTGCGCAGGCGAGGAAAGTGCTGGCAGAATCTGGCAGGCATTTCACGATGGCGCAACCCCGGCGATCCCCAGCGGGTCGCCGATCGGAGCACTCGACCGGGGCTTTTCGGCCAATCGCCGAATCCCGCAAATGCATGAGGGACGACGCCGCCGGGACGCGGGCGCGAAGATCGCCCGATGCGCCGGATCGAATCGTGTCGACGGGACGCCGACGGTTGAACCCCGACTTCGACGCCGTCATCGTCGGGTCAGGACCTAACGGACTCACCGCCGCGGCGCGCCTCGCCCGAGCGGGACTTGCGGTGTGTGTGTTCGAGGTTGCGGACACGATCGGCGGCGGGTCGCGAACCGCGCCGCTCACCGAACCCGGCCATCTTCACGACGTGTGCGCCGGATTCCACCCGTTCGGCGCCAGCTCACCGGCCTTTGCCGAACTCGGCGTGTGGGATCGAGTGGAGTTGCTCGAACCCGACGTGCAGTTCGCCCATCCGCTCGATGGCGGCCGCGCCGGAGCCGTCTGGCGTGACCTCGGGCGCACGGCCGAGCACCTCGGGCGCGACGGCCAAGCCTGGCGACGGCTCGTCGGACCGCACCTCGACGCCTGGACCCGGCTGGCGCCCGAGCTCCAACGACCGATCGCGCACGTGCCCCAGGCACCCATCGCGCTGGCCCGTTTCGCTACCCGCGGGGTCAGATCGGCGATCCGGATCGGCTCGCGCTTCACGACCCACGAAGCGGCTGCGCTCATACCGGGTTGTGCCGCGCACTCGGCGGTTCCGCTCGAACAGCGACTCGCCGGCGGCCTCGGGCTCGCGCTCGCAGTGGCCGGACATGCCCGCGGTTGGCCCATCGCGCGCGGCGGCAGCCAGCGCATCGTCGATGCCCTCGCAGCCACCGTTGTCGAACACGGCGGGATCATCGAATGCGGGCGTCGCATTCGCAGCGTCGCCGAACTCCCGAGCGCGACCGCGGTGATCTTCGACACGAGCCCTCGGCAGCTCTCGTCGATCGCCGCGACGCGCCTACCGACTCGCTATCGCGCCCGCCTCGATCGATTCGTTCCGGGCGCGGGCGTCGTCAAGATCGACTATGCGCTGCGCGAGGCGGTGCCCTGGACCGCCGATGAGGCGCGGCACGCCGGCACGATCCACGTCGGCGGCACGATGCTCGAAATCGCCGCGGCCGAGCGCACCATCGCCGACGGAGGACTTCCGGCCACGCCGTACGTGTTGGTCGGTCAGCAGTCGATCGTCGACGACACCCGGGCGCCCGCGGGACGCCACACGCTGTGGGCGTACACCCATGTCCCGCAAGGGGTTGCCTACGACGACGCGGCGATCGCGGGAATCGTCGCTCGGGTCGAAGCGCAGATCGAACGTTTCGCGCCCGGCTTCGCCGACGTCGTGTCGTCGCGCCACGTCACGGGCAACGAGGCGTACGAGCGCTACAACCCGAACATGCACGGTGGCGACTTCGCGGGCGGCGCGCTGAACGTGCGGCAACTCGTGGCGCGACCGGTGCTGGCGTTCGACCCGTGGCGCTGCCCCGGCGACGCCCACCTCTACCTCTGCTCGGCATCGACCGGACCGGGTCCTGGGGTCCACGGCATGTGCGGTTGGCTCGCCGCGGGTTCCGCACTCCGACATACCTTCGACCGCGCGGGCGGATGATCGGACGCAAGACGCGATCGACTACATGGTGCGGTCGGCGCCCGCGAGCTCGGCGAGGAGATGGATTTCACTCGCGATCAGACTCGCGAAGTCGCCGAGGTGCAGGCTCTCGTCCTCACCGTGCGGTCGCGAGTAGGGATCTTCAGGACCGATGAGCAACGCGGGGATCCCTCCGAACGCGGCCGCGAACGGTCCGACGAACGGAATCGATCCGCCGATACCCATCGCGACGGCGTCCACCCCGAAACCCGCCCGCAGTGCGCGACGGCACGCATCGAAGGCAGGCCCGGTCGGGTCGGTGGTCCATGCGGGTGAACCTTCGTGCGCGACGAAGTCGATCTCGACACCCCACGGCGCGAACGACTCGATGTGCCGGCGCACCGCAGCCAGTACTCGTTCGGGGTCTTGGCCGGGCGCGAGCCGGAACGACAAGCGCGCCCGACACTCGGCCACGATCTGATTCGACGATCCCGCGATCGGGTGCGCGTCGAAACCGATGACCGTGAGCGCCGGTTGACGCCAGATGCGCTCGTACAACGGCGCCTCGGGATCCCCGATGATCTCGACGCCCGGCCGTAACCCGTACGCGCTCGCGAATCCCCGTTCGCCACCGAGTTCGACGATCGCAGCTCGTTCGACCGAGCTCGGTTCGACGATGCCGTCGCCGAATCCTTCGATCGTGACCGTCCCGTTGTCGTCGGTCATCGACGCGAGCAACCGAGCCATCGCCTGAACGGGATCCGGCACTGCACCGCCCGTGATGCCGCTGTGCAGCGGCCCATCGACCGACCGCAGCGTCACGTCACACGCCGCGAGTCCTCGCAACGAGTATGTGATCCCGGGCACGCCGACATCCCATTGACCGGCGTCAGCCAGCACGAAGACGTCGGCGCGCAGCTCGTCGACGTGCTCGCGCAGGAATGCTTCGAGGTTCGGCGAACCGATCTCTTCCTCGCCCTCGACGAGAATGCGCACGTTGCAGGGAAGCTCGCCGTGCGACGCGAGCCAGGCGCCCACGGCGTGCGCGTGCGCGACTGCACCGGCCTTGTCGTCGGCGGTGCCGCGTCCGTAGAGGCGACCGTCGCGTTCGGTCGGCTCGAACGGATCCGAGGTCCAACGGTCGATGCGACCCGGAGGTTGCACGTCGTGATGGGCGTAGAGCAGCACCGTCGGCGTGTCGGGACCGGCGTGCAGCCACTCGCCGATGACGTAGGGGTGTGAGCCGCGCACCCGTTCGACCCGACAGCGCTCGAGCCCGTGCGCTTCGAGCAGCGCGACCGTGGCGTCGGCGCTTGCGACCACATCGGCGCTCCGGGACGGATCCGCCGAGATGCTCGGAATCCGGGCCAACCCTTCGACCTCGGCGCGCGCATCGTGGGACGCGGCTCGACCGACAGTCACGGCACGTTCGACGACGAGGTCCATCCGGGGAGTTTCGCGCTCCGCGAGGCGACGCGATGCGACAGAATGCTCGGATCGCGCCGCGGCGAGACCAGGAGACCCGGGTGGATCGATCGACAGCAACGTTCGCACGACGGATCGCCCGGGTCGCACTGGCGACGTCCGTGGTCGCGTCCACCTTGGTCGTCGCGACCGGCACCGAGGCGCGGGCCGAGGGCGAGATCCGCGTCGAAGCTCACAGCACCTACACCGTCGACCCTTCGGCCGGCGTCGTCCACGTCGTGGTCGATCTCACGCTCACGAACCAGAAGCCGAGCTCGGGCGGCTACGTCTACTTCTGGAGTGAATGGGGAATCCCCATGCTCACCGGAGCGACGAACATCTCCGCGACGCGCGACGGTCGATCGCAATCGGTGAGCATCGAGTCCTCGGACAGCGGCGAGTTTCAGTTCGGCGTCGTCGACCTCAGCCCGAACATCTACTACCGCGACGTCGCTCGGATTCAGTACCGCTACGACCTTCCGAGTGGAGCGCCACGTACCGATGCGACGACCCGAGTCAACTCCGCCTACGCCGAGTTCTACGCCTGGCCGGTCGGTGACGACGGGCTCACGTCCGTACGCATCCGCTTTCCCAAGGCGTTCGAGGTCGACTGGCTCGGCGACTTCTTGACCGAGAAGAACGACGGCGACCACCGCCTCTACGAGTCGGGCGCGATCTCCGACTCGAACTCGTGGGGCGTGATCGTGACGAGACGAAACGATCGCGGTCTGAAGGGCGATCGGTTCCGATCCGGCCAACACGTGATCATCGTGCGCGCCTGGCCCGACGATCCGCAGTGGGCTCGATTCGTCACCACGACGTCGCGGCGCGGACTTCCGAAGCTCGAACGACTCGTCGGGCTCCCCTGGCCGAGCGACGACGATCTCACGATCACCGAGACGATCAGTCCCTATCTCTACGGGTACGCCGGCTGGTACACGAGTGACGACAACACCATCGAAGTCGGCGACGAACTCGACGCCGAAGTGATCCTGCACGAGATCTCGCACATCTGGTTCAACGACGAGTTGTTCGGTGATCGATGGATCAACGAAGGCTTCGCCCAGACCTACGCCGCGCTCGCGCTCGAAGGATCCGACGACGAGGTCGACGACCCGAAGCGCCCCGGCAAGTCGGCCAAGGGACGTCAAGCATTGGTCGATTGGGGCAACCCCTCGGTGCGCGAAGACGACGAGTCGCGGGCACGCGAGCTCTATGGATACAACGCCGCCTGGTACGTCATCGACACGATCGCCGACGAGATCGGTCCGAACGCGATGCGCAAGGTGATCATCGCCGCCGACTCTCAGCAGCTGGCCTTCCTCGGCGATCCCGACGCCGAGACGTTGAAGACCGACATCGAGTGGGAGCGTTTCCTCGATCTGCTGGTCTACGTCGGCGGATCGAAGAAGGCCGAGAAGCTCTTCACCGACTACGTGATCGACCGCAGCGATCGCGACGATCTCCGCGACCGCAAGCAGGCCCATCGCGAGTATCAACGACTCGTGAAGCGAGGGGGTACGTGGTCGGTGCCGCAGGTCGTTCGTGAGGAACTCACCCGCTGGGACTTCGACGATGCCGCGGACGCAATGGTGCTGAGCCGCGAGATTCTCGACGTACGCGATGAGATCGTCGACTCGCTCGAAGGAACCGGCGTCGAGCTTCCCACGTCGTTCGAGGAGGCCTACGAAACCGCCGACGACGACGAACTCGAAGCGTTGCGCGACACCGCCAAGGAGTACTTGGCCGCGGCCGAAGACATCGCGGCCGCCCACGACGCGGCCGACGCCGACAAAGGGGTCTTCGCGAAGATCGGCTTGTGGAAGAACGACTATCGCGACGAGCTCGACCGGGCCGACCGGCGGTTCGAAACCGGTGCGACCGACCAGGCGAGTTCCGCGGCCGCCGAGGTCGTCGCGACGCTCGACGAAGCCGACTCGGTCGGCCAACAGCGATCTGGGATCGCGGCCGGCTCACTGGTCGGGTTCTTGGTGATCGTGTTCGGGTTGCGGTTCCTCGTCCGACGCCGCCGCCGCAAGAAGCTGGCGCGGCGGGCCGCCGACGACGCGGCCGCCGAAGCGCGCGCCGCGGCGCTCGCGGCCGAGGTCGCCGCGGCCGTCACCGTTGCGTCGGCGCCCGTCGCATCGTGGGGTTCGCCATCGACCTGGGCGCCGCCTCGGCCCTCCACGGCGACCCCACCCCCAGCGCCGACCTCACAGGCCGGTGGGGAATCGCTCCTGGAGCCGCCGCATCCCGCGTAACCAGCGGTCGTAGTCGTCGGCCTTGCGTTTGAAGTAGTCGGCGACTTCGGGGTGCGGCAGGATCAAGAACCGCTCGTCACGCAAGCCCGCGGCCGCGATGGCAGCGACCTCGTCGGCCTCCATCATGCCGTCGACGCCCGCGACTCCGCCCTCGGTCGTGCCGGCGGTCATGTTCGTGCGGACCGCCTGCGGGCACAGCACCGACACCTTGATGCCCTGCGCGCCGTAGGTGATCGACACCCACTCCGCGAACGCGACCGCTGCGTGTTTGCTGACCGAATAGGTCGCCGACCCGATCTGCGTCAACAACCCCGCAGCACTCGCGGTGTTGAGGAGATAACCACCGCCGCGCTCGATCATGCGGGGCACCAGCGCCTGCGCGGCCCACACGTGGGCCATCACGTTCACGTCGAGGGTTCGACGCCACACGTCATCGGCGGCGTCGAGTCCGAACCCGCCGATGATTCCGGCGTTGGAGCAGAACAAGTCGATGGGCCCGTTCGCCGTTTCGGCTTCGTCGATGAGCGCCGCGATCGCATCGGCGTCGGTGACATCGCAGCGGGTCCAAACGACGCCGTCGCCCAACGGTTCGGTCGGCTCCACGACATCGGCGGCGACAACCGCTCGCGCGCCCTCGGACGCGAATCGACGGGCGAGCGCCGCACCGATTCCGCCCGCGGCGCCGGTGACGACCACGTGAGTATTGGTCAGTTCCAAGTTGCTGCTGTCCCTTCTTCGTCGACCGTGGTGCCGACCTGATCGACGGCGACCACGCGGGTCCGACCGGCGTCGTGTTCGCGAAGCGCCGCGACGATCGCGTCGGCAGTTTCGTCGTCGCACGCGAGCGCTCCGACGGTCGGGCCGGATCCCGACAACCACGCGCCCTGCGCACCCGCTGCTTGCATCGCGGCGAGCGCCGCGGCCGATTCGGGGACGAGCGGCAGTCGGTAGGGCTGATGCCAACGATCGTCGGTCGCGGTACCGAACGCGCTCGCGTCCCCCGCCGCCCATGCCGCGACGAACAATGCCGCTCGCCCGAGGTTGTGCACGGCATCGTCGAGCGACACCATCGTCGGCAGCGTCGTTCGCGACTGCTTCGTCGACGTCTCGCGATCGGGGATCCACAACACGACCCGCGGTCGGAACGACTCGGGCGCAGGGACGGCGATGCTGTGATCGCCCGCCGAAACGATCAGTCCCCCGTACATCGATGCCGCGGCATTGTCGGCGTGACCCTCCAGGTCGGCCGCGACGGCGAGCAGAGCTCGACGTTCCTCGTACCACGACGCACCCCGTTGAACCGCCGCGGCCACGACTCCCGCGACGCGAGACGCGCCGCTGAATCCCATCCCGCGGCCGGGAGGAAAGTCGGTTCGCACCGCGATCGATCCGGTGCCGCCACAGGCTCGAAACGCTCGCGTCGCGGGATGCGACTCGGCAGCGGCCGCGGCGTGGGCGTCGTCGACATCGATGGCGAGTTCGAGGTGCGGCGAGAGCGCGAGGCCGAGCGCGTCGAATCCGGCGCCGAGATTGGCCGTGGTCGCCGGCACGCGAACAACGGTCACGATGTCGTCTCCGGCGGCCGACCGACTCGGTCGGCGTACGCGAGTGGCAACAACTCGACGAGTTGGCCGTCGGGGTCGCGCACGAAGACGGCCGCACCGATGTTCGTGGCCTCGAGCACCTCGCCGCCGAACTCGACGACGCGCGCGCACGTCACGTCGAGGTCGCACGAGATCGAGATGTGCGTGAGGCCGGGTTCGTCCATGGCCCGCACCTTCGGCGCCCGTCGATGGTGCACCGCGGAGAACTCGAGCAACTCGAGGACGAGTCCGTCGCGGTGCAGGTAGCACGCTTTCATGCCGATCGGTTCCGCCAGGCCGAGGAGCACCGCGGTGCTCGCGTCGGGCGGTTCGAGCTCGCGCCAGAACTCGAATCCGAGCGCCGCTTCGTAGAAGCGGCGCGACCGGGCGAGATCGGAGACACACTGTCCGAGGTGGTTGAAGACGGATCGGGGCTCGGTCATCGCCACGATGGTGGCACACGGGCGAGCACCCGGGGTCACAACGAGACGACGACGATCCGGCTGAGGTCACGGCGAGGTCGACCTTTGGCGGCGAGGGGCACTGATCATCGCCCGAGACGTACCATTCGCGCATGCGGAGGTACTGCGGTCGACCGGGTTGCAGTGCCGTTGCCGCGGTGACGTTCAGTTTCGATGCCACGGCGCGGGTGGTCTGGCTCGACGATCTGGCGTCCGGCACGGCCCGGGCGGGCGACCTTTGCACTCGTCATGCGGACGCGCTCGTCCCGCCCCAGGGCTGGAGTCGCGTGGATCGGCGGGTCCCTCCGGTCGCGGTTGTGCCCCCGTCATCGGTCGCCCAGATCGACCTCGCGGCGCGCGCCAATTCGACGTGTGGGACGGCTGCGGTGGTCGCGGTCGAGACCGACGAACTGCTGCCGCATCGCGAACCCAAGCGAAAGCGCAAGCGAGCGCAACGCTGGTCGGACGTGCCATCGCTGTTCGACGACCCCACCGCCGCCCCTCCGGTGACCGCCGACGCACCAGTGCTCGAACTGGTCGACCCGTTGGAAGTCGATGCCGTCCAGGTCGATGCCGTCCAGGTCGACGCCGCCCAGGTCGACCCGACAGCCATGCTCGACGACGAATCGATCGACCCGCCCGAGAGGATCGACTCTCCCGAGGGCCAGTCGCCCGAGAGGATCGCGTCGCCCGACCTCGACGTGGTCGAGGCGTCGTCGATCGACGAACCCGTGACCGCCTGGGAACCCCGGTTCGATGTCGACGATCTCGGTGGCCTGCTCGACGCCAAGTCTCCGCTCCTGTCTCGAGCCTTCCGAGCCGCCAAGACCGCCGAAACCGACGACCCCTCGACCCCCGACGACGACGACGAGGTCTTCTGAAATTCGCGTTCTGACTGGATTTCGCACCCTGGTAGGTACATGAAATCCCGTCAGAACGCGAGAATCGGGTCGAATTCAGTGGCCGTAGTGCTCGAGATCGTGGAAGTAGTTGGAGAGGTCGGGGGGCCACCAGGTCGGTGAGACCGAGGTTTCGATGGTGCGGGGGTCGATCGGGCGGCGTTCGTTGCTGGCCTGGTAGACCGCGAAACACAACTGCAGGGTCTTGATCGCGAGTTCGCCGGTCATGTCGGCGGTTCCCCGGCCCTCGAGGAGCGCGTCGACGAACGCCTTGGACCCGTCGGTGAAACCCCGAAGCCAGTTCGCGTCGATGTTGCTGTGGTGCGTTTGCGTTCCGTCGGGGTGGTACACGATCACGGGCGCGAGGTCGAGCATCTCGCCGGTCGCGCGGGTCACCCACACGAATCCGTCGGGTCCTTGGATCTCGAAGAACTCGTCGGCGCCGTAGTAGCGACTTCGCAAGTGCATCCGCGGCGCGTAGGTGACCTCCATCATCCCGAGCAGCGTCTCTCGTTCGTACTCCCAGATCGCCGCGGTCGGAGCCTCGAAGAACGCGGGCGCCTTGCGGACCACCGCTTGCACGCTCGTGATGTCCTGATCGAACAGCCACAGCGCGGTCGTGTACTTGTGCACCATGTCGTCGAACAGGTGCCCGCCCGGCGATTGGTCGTTGAAGCGCCACACGTAGCCGCTCGGATCCAGGTTGTTCTGGAACTCGGTGTCGGTCGTGCCGACCACGGTCTTGATCCGGCACATCGTCGGCGCGCCGATCGCACCGCTTGCGATGATCTCCTTCGCCTTCACGAGCGGGGGATAGAAGACGTTGCACTCCGCGACCCGCAGCACCACGCCGGCGGCTTCGGCGGCGGCCACCATCTCGCGGCCGTCCGCCACGGAGTTGGCGAGCGGCTTCTGGCAGCTCACGTGCTTCCCGGCGGCGACCGCGGCAAGGACATGCTCCTTGTGCAGCATCGTCGGGGTGCAGATCTCGACCGCGTCGATCTCGTCGTCGGCGAGCATCGCCGCGAGATCCGTGTACACCCTGGTCGCGCCCCAGTCGTCGGCCGCGACTCGAGCCTTGTCGGCTCGGGAGTCGCACACCGCGACGACGTCGCAACGGGGGTGATCGAGATACCCCGCGACGTTGAGCGGTGCGATGTTGCCGGTTCCGACGACGCCGATGCGCACTCGTTCCATGCCCTGCTCCCTGAGATCGGTCGGTGCGCAGCTTTACGGGTCCGTCGCGCGCCCGCAAACATGCAGAGATGGGTTCGTCCATCGGGTTGCACGCGCCTCGCCTCGACGACGAATTGCGCGCGCTGGCAGTCGAGCTCGGTGACGATGCCGACCTCGACGGATTGGAAATCCATGACTTGACGATCGACGACCAGCTGGTCGTCCACGACGTCCGCGTCCAGCGCGGCCGGCTCCTCGGCGTGTCGTTCGCGGGCGCGCACCTCAAGGGCTTCGAGCTCCGCGATGTCGTGGCCTCGGCGGTCGACGCGGTCGGAGCCCGCTGGCCGGAGGCATCGCTCACCCGAGTCGAGCTGCGCGACTGCCGATTGTCGGGCATCGATCTCGCACAAGCGACCCTTCGGCACGTTCGCTGCGTCGGGTGTCGGCTCGACGCCGCGAATCTGCGCATGATCGACGCCGAACACATCGCGTTCGACGACAGCGAACTGGAAGAGGTCGACTTCACCGAAGCGCGGTTGCGGTCGGTGACCTTCACCGGCTCGCGGCTACGCCGCGTCGACTTCTCCAAGGCCCGCTGCGAGCGAGTCGATCTGCGAGGCGCGCGCCTCGACGAGTTGATCGGCGTCACCGGACTCCGTGGTGCAACGATCGGCCTCGATCAGCTCCTCCCCCTCGCGCCCGCGGTCTTCGCCGACCTCGGCATCACGATCGCCGAGGGCTGACGACGGCCTCAGTCGTCGAGCGCGGCGCGGGAGTCGAGCATGGCGGAGCGGTAGATGCCGCTGGCCATGAAGCTGGACTCGGCTTGGCGTCGGGCGTCGTACACGGCGGCGCGGACTTCGTGCGCGCGGCGGGACTCCGGTTCGGCTTGGACCGCCATCTCGGCAAGGTGACACGCCAACCGCAGGTCGCCGTCGGCCGCGAGCTTCTCGGCTCTCGTCGCCAGCGCGTCGGCCCCACCCGCAAGCTGTGCGACCTCGACCGCGACCTCGACGTCGCGCGCCGGCTTCAGGTGCGCAGGGTTGCCGTCGTACCAACCACCGTAGAGACGCCACAGATTGCGGACCACGAACTCGGGTTCGTCGTAGGTCGGTTTGAGATAGGGCTTGCTCGCCAGATCCGCCGGCAACTTCACCGAGTGGATCACGTCGTCGAGGCGCGCACCGCGGTTCATCATCGCCAGGGTCTGATCGTGCAGCGACTCCAGCGCCCGAGCGGTGTCGAGCAGCACCGTCCGGATTCGCTCGGTTCCCGCGACGGCCGGGCCGTGCGCCGGCAACAACAAATCGGGATTCAGGGCCGCCATGTCGCGCAGCGCGACCGCCCAGTCCCACGCGTAACGCTGCACCTTCTGCGGATTGCCCGCGTTCGGGAACTGCCAGATGAACAGGTCACCAACGCAGATCGCCCGACGTTGCGGCACCCACGCCCACGTGTGATCGTCGGTTTCGCCGCGTGCGTGGCGAAGGTCGAACGTGAGGCCGCCGACCTCCATGGCCGAAGCCGTTCGGTAGGTCAGTTCGGGATAGTGGAAATCGGTCGGCCAGGCCGGCTCCGGGAGCCGGAACTGACGCATGTTGATGTGGCCGTTGTAGCCCGCTGTCTGTTGATAGCGATCGAAGCGGGTCGGCACCGCCTCGTGGCCGACATAGCGGATCTTTGCGGCGCCACGCGCCTCGGCCTCGGCGTCGAACGTCTGCGCACCGGTGACGTGATCCGCGTGGCCATGCGTGTACACCGCGGTGTGCACCGGCGCCGACGACCACGAACGCAGCGATTCGATCACTCCGCCCGCGAACAGTTGATGCGAGACGTCGAAGACGACGAGCCCCTCATCGGTGTCGAACGCCACGACATTGCTGAACGCCTCGGCGAGCGCCACCCGCTCACCGACTTCCTCCGCCGGGCCGGCGGCCGCGTTCATCAGCCCGTGCATTGCGACGTCGTCGTTGCCATCGATCCAGCGCGCGGCGCGCTCGAGCATGCTCATGGTGTTGCTCCTTCGATTCGTTCGCCGAATAGTTCGAGCAGTTCGCCGAGGCCGCCGAACCGGCTGACGCGAAATTCCTCGGCCGCCCCGAGTCCGTGACGTGCGCCGACGATCTCGGCCTGTCGTCGCAGCAACGGGTCGATCACAGCACGCAGGTCGCCGGATTGCGCCTCGTCGAGCATCGGGATGCGCCAGCCGCCGGTGCGAGCCTGCAGTCGCAACTGATGGATCCAGTTCCGCAACGCGGGTTCATGACACAGCGCGGCCTCGATCTTGCGATCGATCGTCGTGGTGATGTCGACGACGTCGGTGACCCTCTGGACGTCACGACCGAACCACCATCGCTCGAACGCTCCGTGCGGGGTCAGCCCCGCGGCGAGGTGCTCGGGACGGTGTAGGTCAAACTGGGCGGTCCAGAAGGCTTCATCGGTCGCGGTCGCGACCGTCCAGTGATCTTCGTTGTCCTCGCCGAACATGGCGAACTGATCGAACGTCACGATCGCATACGGTCGATGTCGCCGCACCTGTTCGATGACGCGTTCGCGAATTTCGACCTCGCTCGCGTCACCGAGGGTGTCGGTCGGGTGGTCGAATTCGACCGTCTCGTCGACACCGAGTACTCGCATCGCGGCCTCGAAGCCGGAGCGATTCCGCGCGATCGTCGTCGCCTCGTCGAGGCCGACCGAATCCCACCGATCGTCGGTCACTCGCACGACGACGACGCGCCAACCCGCGTCGGACCATCGAGCGAGCGTGCCGCCGAGGAACAAGGTCGGATCGTCGGCGTGCGCGACCACGAGCAGCACTGCACGCCCGCGGCCAGGTTCGAAGTCGACGACCGTCGCCATTGGGTCGCAGCCTTGCACAGTCCGGCGGTGCCTTGGCCCTTCGGCAGCGCCTCTAGTCTCCGCTGCATGCGCGCTGCCCTGCTCGAACCCGCCGGTCGACCGCTCGTGATGGTCGACGACATCGCCATCGCCGATCCCGGTCCTGGTGACGTCGTCGTCGCGGTCCATGCGTGCGGCGTCTGCCACTCCGACCTCTCGAACGTCAACGGGCAATACCCGGCGCCGGGCCCGATCGTGCTCGGCCATGAGGCTGCCGGCGTCGTCGAAGCGATCGGAGCGGGCGTCACCTCGGTCGCGGTCGGCGATCGCGTGATCATCAGTCCGATCGCGACCTGTGGTCACTGTTATCAGTGTCTCCGCGGCGACTTCGGCGTCTGCGAGCAGGCAATGTCGGTGACCACCGGGACGTTCATCGACGGGTCGTCACCGTTGTCGCGAGGCGGTGCGACGGTGTTTCGCGGACTCGGTGTCGGTGGCTTCGGGGAGTATTCGCTCGTGCACGAGTCGGCCGCGGTGAAGATCCCCGACGACACGCCGCTCGACATCGCGTGCGTGATCGGCTGTTCGATCCAGACCGGTGTCGGCGCGGTGATCAACACCGCGAAGGTCACCCCCGGCAGCACGGTGCTCGTGATGGGACTCGGCGGGGTCGGCATCGCGATCGTGCAGGGCGCGCGGCTCGCCGGCGCAAGTCGGATCATCGTGAGCGACCCGGTCAGCGCGCGGCGCGACGCCGCGGCGAAGTTCGGCGCGACCGACGCCATCGATCCGACGGTCGACGACGTGATGGGTCAGGTCTTGGCCCTCACCGGTGGCGGCGTCGACTACGCGTTCGAAGCGGTCGGCAAGGGAGCACTCGTCGATCAGGCGATCTGGACCGTGCGCCCGGGCGGCATGATCGTGATGGTCGGCGCGGCTCCCATCGCCGATGCGGTCACGATCAATCCCGCCGTCGTCTTCATGGCGAGCGAGAAGAAGCTGGTCGGCTCGTTTCTCGGTTCGTGCAACAGCCGCCGCGACATTCCGAAGTTGCTCGGCTTGTGGCGCAGCGGGCATCTCGACTTCGAGGGCATGGTGACCCACCGTCGGCCGATCGATCAGGTCAACGAGGCGTTCGCCGACATGGAGGCCGGCGAGGGCATCCGCACCGTCCTCACGTTCTGACGACTCGCGGGTTTCGTGGCGACGTTTCTGCTGCTCCCTCCGAGCGAAGGCAAACGCTCCGGCGGCACCACGCCTTGGGACCCGGGCGACGACGCGCTCGGCGTTGCTCGCCGCACGGTGGCGAAGGAACTGCGAGCGTTCGTTCGTCGGTCGAGCGTCGAGCAGCGCTCGAAACTGTTCGGGGTCGGCGGCGAACACCTGGAGCGAGCGAGCGCGGCGGCGATGAGTGGCTGCGTCGGTCAGCCGACACTGCCGGCGGCACAGCGATACTCGGGAGTGGTCTGGGATCATCTCGATCTCGCTTCCGTGCCGGCGAACGCTCGTCGCCACGCGACGCGACACATCGTCGTGGTGTCGGCGCTGGCCGGGTTCGTGGCCGCCGGTGAGCCACTGCCCGACTACCGCCTCAAGATGAGCGCACGTCTCGGCCGGCTCGGAAATCTCGCGACGTGGTGGAGTCCGACGCTCGCCGTGATCGGCAAGGAGCGGTTCGCGCGACACACCGTCGTCGACCTCCTGCCCAACGAGCACCGCGGCGCGTTCGATCCGGCCGGGATCGCGAAACGCACGGTGCTCGTGCAGTTCGTCGCGCGCTCGGGTGCGCACGCGGCAGGACACGCGGCGAAGGCCGCGAAGGGACTGCTCGCGCGTTCGCTCACCACGGCACCGAAGATCGACCCCGTCGAGGTCTGTGCCGAGTTCGAGGGGGCCGGATTCGCCTTCGTCGACGTCACGCCCAGCGACTTCGGCGTGACCGTTCGCATTCGTGCGATCTAACCTCGCCGACGTGCCGACCTACGTGTATCGCTGTTCGACCTGCGACGACGACTTCGAACTCGACCGTCCGATGAGTCAGTCGTCCGCGCCGGCGAAGTGCCCGAGCGGACACACCAAGACGATGCGCAAACTCACGTCGTTCATGTCGGTCAATCCGAACGGCACCGGCCCGGCCGCGGCGCCCGCACCGGGTGGTGGCGGTTGTGGTGGTGCCTGCGCCTGCCACCCGCACTGAACCGCGCGAAATTCGTTTGGCGTTCGAACGCCGAGGTGCGACGATGGACTCGTTGCCCGCGACCCGCTGAGGAGGTGGCCATGAAGATCGAACTGCTCGACAGTGCCATGGCCGCCCGCGGCCGCAACCGGTAACCGAACCCGACTGCGGTTCGAGTCACCGTTCCAACGTATCGATCGCGACGTCGCGCGCGGTCGACGATCCTGAAGGACCCATCATGTTGCAACTTCATCCGATCTTCGCGCTCGAACTCGCGCGCGAACGTCGTCACCAGCTCATGCGAGACGCGCAACGGGCGCGCCTCAAACGAACGAAGCGCAGCGGCCGTCGTCGGTGATCCGACGGCGGCTGTTCCGCGTCCGCAACCGCAACGCGCACGTCCTTAGCAGTTCTTCACCGTGATCGACGCGGTCTTCGAACGCGAGTTGCCCAACGTGTCCTTCGCGCTGATCGGGACTGCGAACGAAATCGACTCCTGCGCGTCCGACGTGACGTCACCGATCGAGGTTGTGAGCTCCCACGTGTTCGTCCCCACTCGTCGACTCATGGCCTTGCCGAACATCTTCGCTTCGGCGACACCGGCGGGATCGCTGATCGTGACGGTGAACTTGACCGAGGGAGTGCACGGCGCTTCGAAGACCGAGTTCGGTGACAACGCACCGATACTCGGCCCGCTCGTGTCGGGCGGGGGCGGGACCGTCGTGACCACCGGTGCGACGGTCGTCACCGTGGTCGTGCGCGGCACCGTGGTCGACACGACCGTCGTCGGTGCGACGGTGGTCGCGGCCGGTTTGGTCGTCGGCGGCGCGGAAGTCGAGGTTCGTTCGGGGAGCGTGTACTCGGGGGGAACCGTTCGCTGCGTCGTGGTCGTTTCGAGCGGGATCAGGCCCGCAGGCAGGTTGGGAATCGTTTCGACGACCTTGCCCTCGTCGCTCCAGTTGAGGACGCCGTAGACACCGATGACCAGCAAGATCACGACGAGCGCGATGAAGAAGTAATCGACGTAACGTCGCCACTCCTGGTCATTCGATCGCCAGATGATCAACCCACAGCCTTCCCGCGTGCGCGGCCACTCCGCCACCGCTGCCGGGCCAGCTCCCGGTGCGACCCAGTCAGGCTAATGAGCGTCTCACGCGAACTGCCAGGCGCGAACCCGACGAAGCGGCTGATCCACAACCGTCGTGACGAATGCCGCCGCCGCGCCGGGCGATCCCGGCTCCGGGTCGTCAGTGATGGTGTTCGTGCCAGCACGGGTCGTCCGGTGCGGCCGGTCCGCTCGCCAACAGACACGGGTGGTGTCCGACGAACACGTCCATTTCGTGCAGCCAGCCGGGCGTGATCCAGGCGTGCAGCAGCCAGTAGTTGCCGAGATACACACTGGTTCCGTTCTGGCCGGGCAGGCACTGGCCGTCTCGGATCACCAATCCGGTGACGTTCGAGATGCACAGGTACTCGTGGACGTGCCACCAGTCGTTGTCGCCCGGAAAGCCTTCGGGCGGGTGTTCCGCGCCGTTCTCGACGAACCAACTCACCCCGACGAGCTTCGACCCCGGCGAGTTCCCGCCGTATTGCAGGAACGTCGGTCGGCGCGGATCGAACGTACCGGCGAGTGGATTGCCGAGCACATGGTGGGTGCCCATTCCCTCGGAATAGTTCACCGTGGCTCGCCACCCCGCTGCCTCGGCCTCGCCGCGCGTCGGCCACTGCAACGCGTAGAGCAAGGCGGCATCGAAGTCGGCGGCGATGGCCTGACAGTCGCTCCAGCTGAGGTCGCCCTTCTCGACGCCCATCTCGAGGTAGTGCTCGGATCCGGGGTCGCCCGGCATCAGCGTCGACGTGCAGAACCACGGACGGGTACTCGGGCTCGTCAGCTGGTGCTGCTCGGCCATGAGTTGGTAGCAGCCCCCCAACGACATCGTCGCCACCAACACGACGACGAGACGTAGGCCGACTCGACACGATTGTCGAACCTTCATGCGTACCCCGCTTCACAACGCCAATGGCGTCAACGATGTCACGGTAGGGGTTGCGATCACGGTTGTCGAGTGGGCGCTCGACGAACTCGGTGACGGGCGGCTACGCAGCCCGCTCGATGCGGAGATCCGCGAGTTCCCCGACGAAGTAGTCGCACTCCACGTCGACGCCGTCGCACTCGGGTTTGCCGCCGATGCTGATGGGCTGGTCGTTGTCGATCGGTCCGGTGACTTTGTCTTTCGACGCCCACACGCCGTCGACGTCGATGGTCGTCGCGGTCGAGGTGTGGCGGCAGGTGACCGTGTGCCAGTCGCCGTCGTCGATCCGCAGGTCGACCGACACGCCGACCGACTCGAATTCGCCTACGAAGGTGCAGTGCGCGACGCCGGGTCGGTCGCCGTTCGCGTTGACTTCGATCTTCCAGAACTGTGAGACGGTGTTCTGACCGTGCTGTACCAAGTTGTGCTCGCCGGCACTGGTCGTGCGCACGCGGACCGAGACGACGAACTCGGAACCGCCCACTGCGAAGTCGGGTGAGTCGGGGATCGTCGCGAGCCGGTCGGTGTCGGGGATCGTGGTGATCTCGGGGAATCGAAACGACTCGCCGGTAGCGCCCACCGCAGGTCCTCGAGTTCCGTCGTGGCCACGGCCGCTCGCGTCGCGGATCTCGCCAGGATCGGTGTCGCCCATCGGCCAGTGACCGAGAAGTTGGCGTTGTTCGACGCTCGTTGTCGGCGGCGCGGTGGTCGTGATTTCGTCGGGCGTGTCGTCGCCGCCGCAGCCGGTCGCAACCGCGACGAGCAGGGTCGCAACGATCAGAGTCCGTCCGCGCATGGAGCGGAGAGATAATCACATCACCGGGTTCGCGGCCGTTCGGGCCGCACGGCGTAGGCACCGGACTTCCTCGGGCCGCCACTAGCCTGAGTGCGTGGAACGCGTTGTCGTCAAGAAATCGATGCACGACGATGACGACGACCTCGAGTACTGGCTGAGCCGACCGATGTCCGAACGCTGGCGTGCGGTCGAGGAACTGCGTCAGACCTACTACGGGTGGGCCGATGGATCTGAGCCGAGACTTCAGAGAGTTCTTCGAATCACTCGATCGGAATGAGGTTCGCTACCTCGTCGTCGGCGGGTACGCGCTGGCGGCCCACGGCGCGCCTCGCTTCACGAAGGATCTGGACATTCGAACGAAGTGCTAGGGGAGACGCCCCGACCGACGGAAGAGAAGGTATCCCACCGGGAGAGTTGCCCCTACGAGGAGTAGAGCATGTATGACGGTTTCCAGACCAGACTTGAGAAAGAGGCTTGTGCCGAATGACAGGGTTGCTCCCATCTGGAGCCAGAACCCCGGCGCTCTCCGAATCGCTCGGAAGAACGCTCGGACCGATCGGTCATATTCGAACACCATCCGCACTGCACGCTGCCGCAACTCATCGGGGTATCGCGACCCCTTGCGTCTCGTAGCCATGACTCCAGCCTCTCAAGGAATGGAGCCTCTGAGGTGATCCCCGTGTGATGGTCCGGGTGTTGTGCGAGTCCGTTGCTCCATGATTGGGGCAGGAGGATGAGCATCATGGCCCGTAGACGGCATACGCCGGATCAGATCATCAGGAAGCTCGCGGAGGGCAACAAGCTGCT
>SXGT01310771.1_pt1 | contig 41215 bp, 30 predicted proteins | sample 3176221 | NCBI WGS metagenome assembly SXGT01 (sample SAMN11356862, study PRJNA531348) | freshwater metagenome | isolation source: freshwater sample F1-120 | place: China: Fuxian Lake, Yuxi | collected 2017-12-25
CCGATCTGCAGCGCCAGATCGAGTTCATCCAAAAAAGCGGCATCGTCACCGCCATGGTGGGCCTCCTGCAGGCCCCGCCGGGCACGCGCCTCTACGAGCGGCTCAAGGCAGAGGGCCGCCTGCTGGGCCAGATGTCCGGAGACAACGCCGACGGCAGCACCAACATCGTGCCCGCCATGAATCTCGAGGTGCTGCGCGAGGGGTACCGCAAGATCATGGGCCACATCTATGCCCCCGAGCACCACTACCAGCGCATCCGCACCTTCCTGCGCGAGTACCGGCCCCTCAGGACGAGACCTCCCTTCGAACGCGAACACTTCATGGCCTTCTGGCGCGCCCTCTACCACCTGGGCATCCGCTGCCGGGGACGCTTTCACTACTGGCGCCTGCTGCTGTGGACCTTCTTTCACCGCCCCGGGCAGTTGGCCCTGGCCATCACCCTGAGCATCTACGGCTACCACTTCCGCCGCGTCTCCCAAACCCATATCAGCTGAGAGCCCGCACATGGATCTTACCCGGAGAGGTTTCATGGCCAAAACCACCCTGGCTGCCGCCGGCGGCCTCGCCCTGAGCGAAAGTGCCTGGAGCGCTGCGGGCGTCGGCACGGCAGCGCGGCCGGTACTGGTCTCCACCTGGAATTTTGGCCAGCAGGCCAACGAAGCCGCACTCCGGGTGATGCAGCAGGGGGGCAGCACCCTCGACGGGGTGGAGCAGGGGATCTGGGTGACCGAGGCGGATCTCTCCAACTCGTCGGTGGGCATCGGCGGCACGCCCAATGCCGCCGGGGTGGTGCAGTTGGACGCCTGTATCATGTGGGGGCCGGGGCACAAGGCCGGCAGCGTGGCGGCCATCGAGGGCATCGCCCACCCCATCTCCGCGGCGCGGCGGGTGATGGAACAGACCAAGCACGTGATGCTGGTGGGGGAGGGGGCGCGCACCTTTGCCCTGGAGCAGGGCCTGGCCACCGCCCAGATGCCCACCGAGGAGCGGCGGCAGGCCTGGCTCAAATGGCAGGCCGAACAGGAGGCCAAGAAGAAGGCCCAGGGCCACGACACCATCGCCCTGCTGGTGCTCGACAGCCAGGGCCACCTGGCGGGGGGCTGCTCCACCAGCGGGCGGGGCTACAAGTTGCCGGGCCGGGTGGGGGATTCACCCATCATCGGCAGCGGGCTGTACGTGGACGAGGAGGTAGGAGCAGCCGGGGCCACCGGCATCGGCGAGAACGTCATGCGCTACTGCGGCAGCTTTATGGCCGTAGAGTATATGCGCCAGGGCCTGCACCCGCAGGAGGCCTGCGCCGAGGTGGTGAAACGCATCTGCAAGAGCGAGGGCCGGGCCGACCTGAGCATCAACTTCATCGCCCTCGACCGCCAGGGCCGTTACGGGGCCGCCGGCACCGACGAGGGCTTCCAGTACGCCCTCACCACCCCCGAGGAGAGCGGGGTCAGGGCGCCCCTTCGCGCACCTTGAGGACCTGATCGGCCGGCACGTCTTTTAATCGCTGCACCCCCCCACGGGGCCAGCGGATCTCGACCCAGTCCGCGCGGCGCTGGACGCCCAGGCCAAAAAACACCCGCCGGTCGCTGGAACTGAGGTACCCGCAGTTGGCCCGCACCTCGCGGGTCTGTTCCACCCCCCCTGCCCGCACCTGGATGCGGGCGCCCACCCCATCGCGGTTGCCATTCGGTCCCTGCAGGGCGATGCTGAGGAAATGGTTGCCCTCGCTGCCCTCGTTGCGCAAGAGGGTGCCGTGCGGCACGTCCGAGTCGGAGACGAAGAGGTCCACGTCCCCGTCGTTGTCGTAGTCGGCCAGCGCGGTCCCGTGGCTTACCCTTTCCACCAGCAGGCCTGGGCCGGCCTCCCGGCTCACCTCGACAAAGGTCCCCTTGCCGGTGTTGCGGAAGAGCAGGTTCCGCTGCGCATACGAGGCGGCGGGGTCGTATTCCTTCACATTGGCGTCGAGGTGGCCGTTGGCGACAAAGAGATCCAGCCAGCCGTCGCTGTCGGCGTCGAGGAAGTTGGCGCTCATGCCCAGGAAAGGCAGACTGGGCGGGCCGACCCCGGCCTCGTAACTGGCGTAAGAAAAGAAACCCTCGCCGTCGTTGTGATACAGCGCCAATCCCACCCACTGAAAGGTGGTCATGGCGATGTCCTGTTGGCCGTCGTTGTCGTAATCCCCCCAATCCGCCCCCATGGCCGATTCGGCTGCCCCCTCGTTGCCAAAGGCCACCCCGGCCATCATGCCCACCTCGGTGAAGCGACCGGTCTCTTGGTGCTGGTAGGAAAGGGCGGGCGGTGGTGCCTTGCCCAAGGAGAAGGTCAATTCGGTGTGTTGGCCCGGTCCCCCGTTGCGAAAGAGAAAATTGGGGGTCTTGTCGTTGGCCACGAAGAGGTCCGGGTCCCCGTCGTTGTCGTAGTCGGCGAAGACCGGCCCCAGCTGCCGGCCCTCGGTGGTGTAGAGGCCGGCCTCGCGGGTATGATCCACAAAGGTCCCGTCCCCCTCGTTGCGGTAGTACACCCCCGAAACCCCTGGGTACACCGCGGGCGGGCAGTAGGCCGGCACCCCGGCCTGCAGACAGGCCTTGTTTTTTTCCAGCGAAAAATCCAGGTAATTGGCCACGTACAGGTCCAGGTCGCCATCCAGGTCCACATCGGCAAAGGCCACCCCGGTCCCCCATCCTGGGTCGCCCACCCCGGCGCGCTGGGTCAGGTCGGCGAAGCGGCCGGTGCCCTGGTTCTGGTACAGGCGGTTGGGGCCGAGGTTGGTGATATAGAGATCCTGGTCCCCGTCGTTGTCGTAGTCGGCCGTGGCGACCCCCATGCCGTAGGAGGGGTCGCCCACCCCCGCATCGGCGGTGATATCCGCGAAAGTCCCGTCCCCCCGGTTGCGGTACAGGGCATCCACCGGCGGCTCGGGTCCCGGGTCGCGGTCCAGGTAGGTGCCGTTGACGATGAAGAGGTCCTGGTACCCGTCGTTGTCGGCGTCGAGGAAGGCCGCCCCCGAACCCATGGCCTCGGGCAGGTAGCGCGCTGGGCTGGCCCCGTTGACGTAGCGAAAATCGATACCGGCTTCCTGGGTCACTTCGACAAAACGAAGGGCCCAGGTCGGCAGGGCGGCCAGCAGCAGGGCAATAAGCAGCATGGCGGCTATCCTGGTGGGGGTGGAGCAGCAGGCCAAGAGGTAAACAAAAAAAGGATACACGAGAAAAAAAAATTTGCAAGGACAATCCGGGTCTCTATTATGCCTAGGTAAACGCGATCCTCTGCGGGTGGCCCTGTCAGGGGCAAGGCGCGGGCCACCCTCCCCCGGAAGGACTATGACCGAGTCGCTCCTGCCCCTCGAAGACCGACCGCGCACCTGGTGGGTGTACGGCCTGTTGCTTTGCCTGCTCGCGGCGATCAACTTCGGCAGCCTGTACGGCCATCTGCTCGACACCCACGACGCCGAGACCTTCGCGGACCATCTGCGCATCCAACAGGACTGGCACCATTTCTTTTCTCCCGACAAAGCCCAGGCCTCGGGCCGCCCCGTCGCCGAGGCGGTGAAGTACCTGGTCTTCCTGGTATGGGGCAACCACCCTGGCGCCTTCCATCTGCTGGTGGTGGCTGCCCACGTGGCGGCCTGCCTGCTGTGGGCCGCGGCCTGCCTCGGGCTGGGCCTCGACCTGCGGCTGAGCCTGGGGGCCGGCCTGCTCTTCCTGGTCAACGTCACCCACTTCCAGGTGCTGCACCACATCTCGGCCCTGGACTATCCCCTGGCGATGTGCTGGATGCTGGTGGGCCTGGGGTGTTTTGCGCGTGCCCGGCGCGGCGCCTCTCCCTGGTGGTGGGCCGGATTCGCCGGTGGGGTGGTGCTGGGGTTGATGACCCACCTGGCCAGCGGGGTGGTGGTGCTCTTCTGCCTGTACTGGTTGTGGCGGGAGGGGGGTGGACTGGGCCCAGTGGCCCGGCGGGTGCTGGTGCTCGGGGCCCTGCTGGTGCCGGTGCTGCTGCTCCTCTTGCACCTGACCTCCGCCCAGACCAGCACCTGGCGTTCCCTCGAACTCTATCGGGCCCAGGACCCGGCAACCCTGGTGGCGGGCATGGTCCGGGTGTTCCTGTGGTTCGTCAGTCGGCTGTGGACCACTGCCCACTGGCTGCCCCTGCCGGCCTACCGGCAGGCCCCCTGGGAACTGTATGCGGGGGCCGTGGCCCTCGGGGTACTGGTCTGGGTGCTGTGGCGGCGCCACTGGCCCCTCTCGCTGGGTGCGGCGTGGATCATCTGCGCCCTGCTGCCCTTTCTGCTCCTGACCGAGACCACCATCCGCGACCTGCCCGCCGGCCCCTCGCGCTACCTGTACCTGGCCAGCGCCGGCTCTTCGCTGTGTCTGGCCTGGGGTCTCCAGCAACTGGGGCGCTGGGGCCGGGCCCTGCCTCTGGGTGCGCTCGCGGCGCTCCTGGTCTCCAGTTATACCGCGCTGCGCCAGACCGAGGCGATCTCCTTCTACACCTCGGGCCGCAACTACATCGCCCACGGCCAGACCGCACCCGGCATCGCGCAGTTGCGGCGCGCCCTGGACCGCGCCCCGCAGGTCATTCCCCTGGAAGCGGTCTATTTCCGCCTGGCCAGCGCCCTGCCTTACACTGGAGAGGACCCCGTCCCCCTGTTGCAGCGGGCGCTGATGGAGTTCCCCGCGAGTACACTGCTCAACACCGCGATGGCGGTGGTCAGCACCCTTCGCCCAGAGCCCGAAACCCGTCGGCACGGCCTGGAACTGCCGGGACAGCTCGGGCGGGAGGCCGAAGCACAGGGCAAGGGCGAATCCTTCGCCACCAATGTGTCGGCGATCTACTTCAACCTGGGCAGTGGCCATTTGGTCAAGGGGGAGGCGCAGGCGGCCATCGAGGCCTTTGAGCAGGCCCTGGTGTTCACCCCCGCCAAGGAGCAGGCAATACGCGGGTTGGCCGGGGCCTGGACTTTGCGCGGAATAGAGCTGGGGGCACGGGGCGAGGATGAACAGGCGGCAACAGCGTACACCCGGGCACTAGCGCTCAACCCGGAGGATACCGCCGCCCACGTCAACCTGGGCTGGCTGCACTACCGGGCCGGGCGTTGGGAACAGGCCATTGCCCACTACCAGGCCGCCATGGAGCGCGACCCCATTGCCCATGCGCAGTTCAACCTGGGCCTGGCCCAATTGGCCGCAGGGGACGAAGCAGCCGCCCGGGTGTCCTATGCCGAGGCCATCGCCCGCTTTGGCGCTGCTGCCGGCGCAAAGATCGGGGCAGATCGCGATCTGCGGGAGCTGATCCAGGCGGGCGGCGGCGGCCCGGTGGCGGCCCAGTTGCTGGGCGCGTACTGGCCGACAACCGGGCCACCGTGAACGGCGGTCTCGGGGTGGCCACACTCGTCCGCCTGTGGGGTTTGGCCCCGGGTGCCGGCCTGGCAGTCCGCCGACCCCACCGCTGTCAGCTGGCCCCTGCTCTTTTCCTGGGCAGTGCTAGGGCGCCTCGCCGCGGGCCAGGCGGGCGGCGGCCTGGGCTGCCTGCTCTAGGTCGGGGCTGTCGGCCCCCAGGGCCAGGGCCCGCTGGTAGGCCGCCAGGGCGGCGGCGTACTCCTCGCGCAACATATGGGCGTGGCCCAGGCTGCTGTAGGCCAGGGCATAGGTGCTGTCCAGACGGATAGCCCGCTGGAAAAGGGCCAGGGCCTGGTCGGGGTGGCGGGTGCGCAGGTAGAGGTTGCCCAGGTTGTGGAAGGCCGACACCATGGTGGAGTCGCGGGCGATGGCCTGCTCGTACTTGATGCGCGCCTTGCCGAATTCCCCTCGCTGCCCGTAGAGCACCCCCAGATCATAATAGAGCCCGGCCCGCTCCGGATAGGAGAGCAGGCCGTACTGCAACTCGTCGATGCGGGTGTCCTGCTTTTCGAGGCGAGTCGCTAGTTGCAGCGCTCGCTGCCCCTTTTCCTGCTGCCCGGTGCGCAGGTAGGCATTGCCCAGGTTGAAGAAGGCTTTGGCCAAGAGCGGATCGACGCGTACGGCGCGTTCGAGGGGGACAAGGGCCTCAGCGTACCGCTTTTCCTTGCAGAGCATCGCGCCCAGGCCTGCGGCGGCAGCGGCGTAGGTGGAATCGAGGGCCAGGCAGCGCTGGTACGCCGACCTAGCCGCCGCCGCATCCAACCGCTTCTGCTGTGCCTCGCCCAGATTGTACCAGGTGTCCGCCCGGGTGCTGTCCAGGCGCAGGGCGCGCTGGTAGGCCGCCACTGCCCGGGGGTAGTCGCTGCGCCGGTAATGGAGCTGGCCGAGGCGGTCGTGAGCCAGGGTGTACTGCGAGTCGAGCTTCACCGCCTCCTGCAACTCGGCCATGGCCGCGTCGAAGCGCTCCATCGCCACATACACCGCCGCCAGGTTGTGGTGGGCCGCCACATGCCCTGGGTCGAGGGCGAGCAGTTGCTGGTAGACCTGCGCCGCGCGGGGGTAGTCGTCGTACTGGAAGGTGGCATTGCCCAGCGCGAAGAGGGTCGCCGGCTCGTTGGGCTGCAGGCGCAGGGCCTGCTCGAAGGTGGCGATCGCCTCGCCATAGCGGTGGTGGCTGGCCAGCTCCTGGCCGCGCTGAAAAAGCGCGGCGGCGGTGGGCTGCCCGGGCTGGCCGCTGGCCGGGGTCCGGGCAACCAGCGCGGTGCAACACAGGGCCAGCACCAGGTTGGCAGGGCGGCTGAGCATGGGCGTATTCCCGCGGGAAATGTATATTTTGAGGCCCCGATGCAGTACGCATAGAATATACGGTTTTACCCCACAAGACGAGAAGGAACCCATGAGGAACACACCTATGAGCTGGGCGCTGGCTGCCGGATTGCTCATCGCGGGCCCGGCCCAGGGCCAGGAATTGCCGGTGGCCCGTATCGGCGAGCACCAGCTAAGCGCCGCCGAATTTGTCCAACGGGCGCAGAGGATGCTGCGCCAGGGGTACGGCGACCTGAAGGTGCTGGACCAGGCCGCCAAGGCCAAGCTGCTCGACGACATGGTCGCGCAGGATCTGCTGATCACCGAGGGGCTGGCCCGCGGCCTCGACCGGGAACCACAGATCGCCGACGAGGTGCAGCGCCTCGAGCAGCGGGGGTTGATCGACAGTTTATACGCCCGCCAGGCGTTGACCGGTGAATTCCGCTCCACCGAGGAAGAGGAGCGCCGCCTGTTCATCGAGCAGCGGTACAACCTCGAATTCCTGAGCCAGCAGGTCGTCTGCGCCACTGAGGAGGAAGCCCGGGAAGCCCTGGAGGCGCTCAAGGCCGGCGAGCCCTTTGCCGCCCTGGTGCCCAAATACTCCACCCTCAAGGTCCAACGCCGTTTTGGCCCCGAGGGCGATATCGGCTGGTACCGCCTACCCGACCTGCTGCCCGAGCTGCAGGGGCCGATGCTGGAGATGAAGGTGGGCAGCTTCTGCGAAGGGCCCGTCAGCAGCGCGCTGGGCTACCATGCCTTTCTGCTCAAAGACCGGCGCGAGGTGCCTTTTGAGCAGTCCCGGGAGTTGATGGGCAAACTGGTGGTCGAGCGGCAGCGGGCGGCGGCCCGCGACCAGTACGTGACCCAGCTCCGGCAGCAGTACCAGCTGCAGGCCAACCACGAGGCTCTGGCCCGTTTGCCCACCTTACCCGCCGACCAGAAGGAGTGGGCCGGGGCGGATGTGCCGCTCTTCACCTGGACGACGGGCAAACTCACGGCCGCCGAGTACCTGGAGCGCCACCGCCTCGGCAAGGCCAGACATCCCTCCTCCTACGACCTGCCTGGCCTGCACAAGGCGGCCGACAATTTCGCCGGCCAGCAGATCATGATGACCGAGGCGCGCCGGCTGGGTTATGACCGCGACCCGGCGTTGCGGGGCCCCATCGAGAGCCGGCGCAACGAGCTGATCGCCGAGGCCCTGTACCGCAGTGAGGGCCAGGTGGCCAGCCCGATCGGGGAGGCCCAGGAGCGCGAGTATTACCAGGCCAATCTGGCCAAGTTCACCCAGGCCGACGGCAAGGTGACCCCCTTCGAGCAGCTGCAGAAAAGTATCCACACCCTCCTGGTCCAGCGCGAGCAGGCCCTGAGCATGGACCGCTTCATCGCCGGCCTGCGGGAGAAGTACGGGGACCAGATCGAGGTGCATCCGGAGCTGTTGGAGCAGATCGTCCTCCCGCAATAAGCTGCCATTGACGGCAACAAAAAAAGCCGGCCCTCCCACTCGGGAAGGCCGGCTCTTCTTTTTGTCGTTGGGGGTGCTATTTCTCGGTGCCTAGCCCGGCGAAGACGGTGATAAAGGAGGACAGTTCCGAGGCGGCCGGAGCCTTGGCCACATCGCGGCGGCTCCACTGCAGGCCGATGTTGGCGGTGATGTGGTAACCCTGGTAGGCGGAGGTGTTGGAGAGCTGGGCGGCCAGGGTCCAGGTGTTGGCGTCCTCCTCGTACCCGGCCGGCAGCGGGTCGGGACGGGTGCGGAGGTTCTGGAAGATCTCGTACTCGGTGCCGGCAGCCAGGCGCAGGTTGCTGCTCAGTTCGCGTTTGACCATGAAGGAGAGGATCTCCACCAGTTCCTGGCGTTTCAGCTCCTCGACCTGGGTGGGCACGGTGTTGTTGTAGAGTTGTTTCCAACGCGGCAGCAGGGACCAGCCCCGCAGCTGGGTGGGATATTCGCCCTTGTTGACCATGCCCAGGAAGCGCTGGTCGCGCAACTCGCCGTCTCCCTTGTCGCCGAGGTTGTAGATCTCGTGTTTGACCTTGGTGGTGAAGGGCAGAAACCGGTCGTAGTGCACCTCGAGATAGGTGGTGTTGATGAGGGCGTCGCGGGCCAGCAAGGGGTCGCGGGTGAACACCGACTCGCCGCGGGTACCCGGCGAATCCACCCACTGGAAGATATCGTCGGGCAGGTCGTCCTTCACCTGGCGCGGGTTGGCGATGAACCACAGGCGCAGGTGTTTCTCGGGGAATTCCTTCTTGAGGGTGAGCAGCAGGTAATTGACCTTGCTCTTGCGCGCCGTCAGCAGCAGGCGCTCATCAAGGTGCCCCGCCATCAGGCTGGATTCGGGGAAAAGTTCGGCGCCCAGGTACGCGTTGTACCCCCGATGGCCGCGTTTGTAGGGATAGTCGGCTTCGTTGTCGTCCTCGAAGCGGTCGATCACCGCGTTGTTGTTCATGTCCATGCCAAAGAGGAAAGCGGGCGGATCGACGTCGAAGCGCAGGAAGGGCTCGGCGTAGTCGGGCTGGCCGTTGAAGTTGCGGTTGAAGTCGGAGATATCGTCGTTGTCCTCGTCGAGGCCGGGGAAGACGGCGTCGTCGAAGGTCAGGTTGCGGCCGAAGCGGGTATTGGTGGTGGGACCCAGGTACTTGCGGTTCCAGTCCGGCAGCTCGTCCTGGTCGTCGTTGTCGTCGACGAATTCGTAGAGGCTCTGGTTCTCGTTGTCGTAGTAGACCGAACCCTGCGGGGTGGGGATGAAGGCGCTGGTCGAATAGTTTGGGTCGATGCTGAAGATCTCGGCGTACCCGCGCCAGGGATAGGTGTTCTGCTGGGCAGTCACGTAATAGGCTTTGGCCTTCTCGGTGGCCAGGGCCTGGCGCTTTTCGACGTTCTCGTTGGGGAAGCGCCGGTACTGGGAGTTGCGCACGAACTCGCCGCGCAGGCTGAAACCGCGCACGTCGTCCACGTCGAGGCTCAGGCCCAGCAGGCGGTTGCCGGTGGGCAGACCGTAGCGGAACTGGTGGTAACCCTGGTTGGAGCCGTCCTTGACGTTGCCGGCCGCCCGCAGCACCGGCAGGAAGACCGGGGTGCCCAGGAAGTTGGTCTGTTTGTTGGAGGTGATGCCCACCTGGTAGTCGTTGGCCAGCACCAGGCCGATCTCGACCACCTTGATCTGACGGAACTCGTCGATCTCGTCCTCGACGCTGGGGGAGAAATCCTCCAGGTTGAAGGTGAGGGTGACCACGTCGGCGCCGCTGGCCTCGATCACGCCGCGGCGGCGCAAGCCGCCCTCGATAGTGGGAATGATGTCGTCGGTGTGATCGACCCCGTCGATGAGGATGCGCCAGCGCGAGAGCAGGGCCCCGCCTTCGTTGTCCTCGGGGGAGTCGTCGGCGACGCGCACGATCACCGAGCGCACGAAGTCGGTATTCAGCGGGCCGCTCAACACCCCCTTCATCGAGTTGTCGCCAAAGGGCAGATCGGTGCTGCGGTGGGCGGCATTGACGAAGGTGAGCCCGAGGCGGGCGAAATCGCCGACCTGGGCCTGGCCGCGGACGCCGTAGAGGTTGGTGAAGGGGTCGGCGGAGATGGGCGGGTCGGAGGTGTTGTTGGCGACGATGCCGGTGTGGTTGAGGCGCGAGCTGATCAGGGTGACGCTGTACTTGTCGGAGAGGAAATCCCACTGCACCCCGTCGAAGCGCGGCTTGGAGAAGGTCAGGGGGCTGAGTGAGGTGCGGATGCCGTCACCCACCATCAGTGAGGTGTGGTACTGCCCAGCGTGGCCGGAGGCCACCACCAACTGGCGGAACCAGCGGCTGAAGTTGGGATCCTTGTAGATGGTGCTGCCGTTCTTCTGCGGGTAGTTCTCGGTCCAGTTGTAGATCTCCCAGCCGCGAGTGATATAGGCGCCGTACTGATCGTAATAGGGCACCCCTTCCAGCGCGATGGGGTTGTAGATCTCGTAGCTGTCGCGGGCGTAGTTGGTGTACTCCTCGGGCTGCCACCCGTACAGGCTGTAAAGGCGTTGCGGCAGGAACCACTTGTGCACCGTGGGCACCAGGGTGGAGGGGGCGATGCGGGTGCCGCTGGTATAATAGGGGTTGGCGAAGCCGGTCGCTCCCTGGGCGTCGGCCTGCCGGGTGACGGGGCCCAGCAGCGCCGCCAGGCAGCACCACGCAACCAATTTGCGGTATTTCATGTAGACCTCCCGATAGTTTCTGCCGCTGCGATGTCGATTCAGTAAACGACGCGGACCAGCCGGTAAAGGGTCTCGTCACCGGCGTCGGTTGCCAGATGGATGCGGGCCAGATAGAGGCCAGGTGGCACCAGCTGCCCTGCGGCACCCCGGCCGTCCCAGGTGTAGGAAGCGCGCCCGGCGGTTGGGGTGGCATTGGCCAATTCGCGCACCTGCGCCCCATCCAGGCGGTGGATGTACACCTCGGGCTGCCGCGCGGTCTTGACCACATTGAAGGCGAGGCGGAACTCCTCGTTGACCCCATCGCCGTTGGGGGTGCATACCGCGTTGTCGCTGAGGCGCTGGAAGAAGGAGGATGCCTGGGTCACCTCCGGCACATAGACCTGGTCCGAGCCCAGGGTGGCCGGCACCACGCCCTGGGTGTTGTCGGCCTGCGAGGAGTTGGCGACAAAGGCCTCGAAGACGGTGGGATTCTCGAAGACCCGGGCCTGGAAGAGCACCTCCACCGAATCCGCCTTGACCAGCGGCGGGGGCAGGGTCACCAACAGCGAATCCCCCTGCAACTGGCCCTGGGCCGCCACTTCGCGGCCCCGCACGCGGGCGCCGATCAAGCGGGCGTCGATACTGCCGGCGGGCAGGGAGATGAGCACCTGGTCAAAACCCAGATCGTTGCGGTCGGCCCGGTTGGGCTTGATCAGGTAGCGGAACTCCTGCAGGGAATCCAGGGCTGCCTCGCGGGGCAGGATCTCGCCGCTGAGGCCGTTGCCCACCACCGGGGTATTCATGACCAAGGTGAGGGATTGGAGCGAGGGCATGGCCTCGGGGTCGTCGCTGATGAGTTTCACCCGCACCCGCAGCCACTGCCGCGGGGTGGGCGAGAGGAAATCCTGCCCTGAGACGCGGTGGGCGGGGCTCCATTCGCTCCAGGTCGGGTCGCGGACCAGGTCATCGACGACCTCGCCGCGTTGTCTGGCCTTGGCGGCATCGTACTGCTCCTTGGTGACCTCCTGGCCGTTGGTCAGGTAGTAGCGGGTCACCTTCTGGAAACCGTTGCCGGTCTGGGTTTCGATTTCGATGCGGGTGTCCGGCGGGGTGTCGGCCTGCCATTTGAGGTGGCGGATACTGAAGGCATTGCCCAGATCCAGATCGGCGGACTCCAGTTCGACCTGGGCGGGGTACCCCTCGCGGTGGTAGATCAGCAACTGGGCGGCGCGGCCCCAGGAACCATTGCCGCTGGCCGGCATCAGCCGCCAGAAGACGTAGCGGGTCTGGCGGCTGGGGAACTGGAAGTCATAGAGCCAGCGTTTGGTGGTGGCGAGGTTCTCGACGCTGGACAACATCTCGTACTCGTAGGGCCCCTCGACCTCGGCGTCGGCGGCATTGCTGAAGGTGCCGTCCGAGGTGAGGAGATCGAAGGCGCTCCAGGCGGTCTGGCGTTCGCGGTCGTGGCCGTAGAGGTAGGGGGTCTCGCCCAACACCAGCGGCAGCCAGACGATGCGGTCGATGCGGAAGACATTGCCCAGGTCCACGCCGCCCCACTGGCCCCAGGTCCGCCATTCGGGGTTGGCGGCTGCCTCGATGGCCCAGTAGCGTCCGGCGATATCGCCGTCGATGATCCCCTCAGCCCCAGTGCCTTTGCCGCAGCCGGCGCATTTGCGATCCGAGGAGGTCCAGGACCTGCCGCCCCAGATCTCCGCTCCCTGTTTCACCCGGTCGTCGGTGGTCACTTTGACCGCCAGGTTGGTGCCGATGGTCTGCACCTCGATCTCGGCCAGCGCAGCGTCCACCGTGTAGCCCGTGGCTTCGAAGCGCACGAAACGCACCAGGTCGAAATTGAGGGTATCCCCGGTGACCATGAACTGCCCGGTGGCCCCGGCCGGATCGACGGTGTTGAGGGTGAACTCGACCACGCGGGCGGTATTGTTGTTGACCGGCCGGCCGACCCGGGTGAAGTAGACCTGCTCCGGAGAGGCTTTGAGCGGCATCCCAGGGCTGGTGAATACCGAGAAGAACTCGAAGGGACGGGCCCCGGTGGTGTCCGGGAAGACCAGGCGGATCTGGTCGGCCGCCACCGCCCGCCCCAGGTCCACCTCGACCCACCATTTCTCGATGGGGTCGGCCAGGTCGGGTTGCCACCAGGTCTGGAGGTTCTGGTCAGCGAGGCGGGCCACGGTGCCGGTACCCGAGGGGGTGCGCAGCGGCGCGGTCCCGTGTTCGCCGATGATACTGGCGCGGTACTGAGCCATGTCGCTCATGGCGTTGTAGGCGCGGCCGAAACGCTTGACCTGGGTGCCCTCGGGGCGCACCTCGATCAATCCTTTCGGATAGGACCAGGTGGCGAAGTCGGTAGTGGTGTAGGTCTGTTCCTGGGTTCCCCAGGCCGCCATTGCCAGGCTCAGGGCCAAAAGCAGAGGTGCTGGAATGCGCTTCATCGATCTGCCCCTGCGGAAAAGGCGCGCTTGCATATCAGTACACCACGGCGATCGGTTTGACACTGACGAAGGTGCCCCGGTCGACCTTCACCTTCACCTTGACCAGGTAGAGGCCGGGCGGCACGGGTTTGCCCTGATCATCGGTGCCGGCCCAACCGGACCGGTAGCGGCCCGCGCTGGTGTCGAGGGAACCGACCAGCGCCACGCGGCGGCCGCTCAGATCGCAGACCACCACCTCGACATGGACCTGATCCACCCCGAAAACCGGCACCTCTATCTGCGACTGGTCGTTGATGCCATCCCCGTTGGGGGTAAAAATCGGCGGCCGCACCTGCACCTCGCCCAGGACCTGGAGGTCCAACTGGGTGGTTACCACCTGGATGCGGTCGCTCTTGATCTCGGCACGGGCGTCACCGGCCTCGATGGACTGCGGCAGACTCGGGGCGGCCGGATCGCGATTGAGGATATTGCCACCAAAGAAAGCAGAGGGGTGGAACAGCGCACTGCGGAAACGCACCCGCAGCGAGGTGTCCGTCTTGAAGGGCTGCGGAAAAGCAAAGGCCAGGCGATCGGAGCTGGCCGGCAAGAGCGCGAAGTCAGTGCCCTCGACCGCGGTCTGGCCGTTGATCTCCAGGTCGAGGAAGCGGGTATCGGTGGGCACATCCAGTTCAATGCTGTCGAAGCCCTGTTTGGAGTTCCCGAGCATGGTCCGCAGGTCGTAGACGAAGACCGTGTCGACTCCCAGGGGCACCGCGATGCCCGCCGAGGGCGGCTCGGGTTGGCCTTCGAGGGAGATCTCGGCCAGCACACTGTCGGCCAGCAGCGGGGCGGTCTCAAAGGCGAGGCTGTCGAGTACCCCGAATGCCAGCGGATCGGCACTGGTGATCTCAAAGGAGAACTGGAGAAATTGCCGGCCATCGGAGGAGCGGATCTGGTCCCCGGATTGAGGGTAGGCAATGGACCAGGCATTCCAGTTGCCCACGTCGTCGGTCTGGGCGCCGCGGAAATTGGGCAGGCCCACCTCGACGCTGGTCTGCGGCGCGGTGGCGGAAAAATAGGCGTCGCGTTCCACCTCCTGCTGGCGGCCCAGTTCATCGAAGACATAATAGGTCTGCGGGTCGGCATCGGTGCCCGAACGGGTGCGCAGGGTGAACTGCACCGGGGCGGTGGGGTCCTCGATCACCTGGCCGGCGCTGGTGAGGCGGTATTTGGTGAAGCCCCAGGTCACCGCGCCAAAACTCACCGGCTGGCCAAAGGCGTGCGGCTGCGAGAGGTAACGCCCCTCGGCTGGGAATCCCTTGCCGAAGGCCTTGATCTCGGAGAGGATGCTGTTACTCTTCACGCCGCCGAATCGAAAGCGCAGGAACCGGGTGAAGCGCAGGGGGAAGTGCAGGCCCACCACACTCTGGTTGTTGGAGAAGGTGGAGGCCAGAACCTCGTCGAGGGGGTGATAACGGGCGCTGCTGGTGGAACTGGTCTCGTCCTCGTAGAGCAGCCACTCGACGGGCAACTCGGCGCGGCTGACCTCAAAGGCTTCGGGGTACTGGTCGCGCAGGCGCTGATTGGTATTGGTCAGGCCGTTCTGGGGCGGAAAGAAGGCGACACTGTCCACGGCCAGGGGCACCCCCAGATCGAGGGTGATCCAGGTCTCCGGGGCGATGCGGTTAGCGGCGGGTTGGGGATTGGTGAAGGCCGGGGTCAGCTCGTCGCCGTCCACCAGGGTGCGCAGGCCGCTGGCCTCGGCAGCCCCCCCGATCCACAGCCGCGGGTGCCAGCCCAAGAGCAGGGTATCACCTTCCATGCCGAGGCGGCCGCGGTTGAAGGACCATCTGTATTCGAAGAGATTGCGGGGCAGTACGGCACTGGAACGGACCCGCTCGCGCAGGATGTTGAGTTTGGCGGGAATCTCCTGCAACTGCACCGCCCCGGGACGGGTGGTGTCGTCCAGGGCGATCCAGCGCAGGGCCCCGTCGGCCCAGGCGGTGCCGCGGCTGCCGCCCACCACCCAGGAGGAAGGCGTCTGCTGGGCTCCAGTAGCCGAGGCCAGCGCCAAAAGCAGCGCGGTGCGCCAGGCGGTGTGTGTCAGAGTCCTGCCCATCAGTAGACCACCCCTATGACGTTTTCGGTGGAAAAGGTCCGGGCCTGGGCCTGGGCCTGTACCCGGCACAGATAGTTGCCCGGCGGCAGGAGCTGGCCGCCATCGTCCCGGCCGTTCCAGAGGAGCTGATAGGCGCCGGCCGGCTGGAGTTCCGAGAGCAGTTGGCGTACCCGGCGGCCCGACAGATCGAAGACCTCGATCTCCATCCGGATCGGGCCGGCGAACTGGATCAGGGAATAGGCGATCTGCGCCGCCTCGTTGACCCCGTCGCCATTGGGGGTCAGGATGGCCGGGGCCAGGGTTACCTGCAGGTCGGGCGCCGGGTCGGTGGTGAACACGGTCAGGGCATTGGTGAGTACCCCGTCGTTGGCGTTGCCGGCGGCCACCGGCTGCGGCAGGGTGCCGGCAGGGCCCAGCAGCCAGGCATCCACGGCAGTGTGGTGTTCGAGGGCCTCCTGCCGAAAAACCAGGCGGATGGGCTGGTTGTTCTGCCGGCCCATGGCCGGGTCGAAAAACACGGAGAAGCCATTCTCGTCGGTCTCGACCCGGGTCTCGGCAACCGGCACCGGGGGGGAGCCCATTTCGAGCGCGGCGAAGATCGGGGCCGGGAAAGAGGAGAGTTTTACCCCGGAGAAGCCGACCAGGCCAGCCTGGTCGAAGGCGGCGCGGATGTCGCAGGTAAAGGTGGTATCCACCCCGCTGGGCACGGTGGCGATGCCACCGGCGGGGGCCGGTTCGGCGGCCACCGCCACCTCGCCCACCGCCGCGCTGGCCAGCTGCGGCGAATATTCGAGCCTGAAGGCATCGAGGCGCATGGCATTGGTGGCGTCGCCAGTGAAGGAGATGCGGAACTGCAGATAGGTTCGGGGTCCCGGCAGATCCAGGTCGAAGACATAGCTGCCGGTGGCATCCAGTTCCATGGGGACCGACCAGGGGCTCCAGTTTTCGCCGTCGGTGCGGATACTGCCGCGGACGAGGTCGCGGATCGGGCCCTGCTCCTCGACCGGTAGCACCAGGTAGGCCTCACGGGTCACCTCGTTGAGCACCGCGCCGGTGAGTGGGTCCTGGCGGAAAAAGGCCAGGCGGGGGAGCTGGGTGTCGTATTCGGCGAGCGAGACCTCGGTTTCGGTGCCGGTCTCCCGGTCGCTGCGGAAATAATTGAGCGGCGTGTCATCGGCCCCGTTGCGCACCTGCACCACGCAGCGCGGCGCTTCCTTCCCCGCGCCCTGACTGAGCCGGGTGGCGTCGAGGTGCAGGCGGCCGTAGTTGACCGGCGTGCCGAAGGAGTGCAACTGCGAGGTATAACTCGAAACCGGCAGGTACCCTTCGCCATAGACCTCGAACTCGGCCAGGCTGAAGGGGGTCTTGGACAGATTCTTCAGCTGGATAAAACGGGTATTGGCGGTCGCGAACTCGAAGTCGACCAGCATGGTGTCGTTGTTTTCGACCCGCCGCAGGCTGGTGTAGGTGGGCCGGCGGCTGCTGTCGAAGCTCTGGTTGTCGCTGACAAACAGCTCGTACGCCCGCATGTACCCGTCCGGGTCGGTATCCTCCGGGTAGAAACGCACCCTGTTGATGGGGTAGGCGGCGCCCAGGTCCCAGAAAAAGGCCGTGCCGGCCGGGTTGCCAGAGGACTTGAAGATGGCTTCCGTGGAGGTGGTATCCTGGCCGTCGACCAACTTTAATGGCCCGGCGAGGCCATTAAAAAAGTTCGAGTTGGTCCAGGTGTGGGGCAACCCTCCCAAGGTGTAGTCTACCGGAGGATTGTTCTGCCACTGCTGCCCGGCGTCGGCCAAGAGGCGCGTCAGATTCTGCCCGGGGGTGATCTCCACGGGCTGCAGAGCACCACCCACGGAGACGGCGCCCACCTGAGTCTCGGCCTGGGAGGCCCAACTCAAACCGCCCTTACCCAGGTGCCAGACCTCGACCTGGGCGCTGCCGGAAGCCGGAGATCCCGCCTGGGCCAGGAGGCCCAGGGCCAGCGAAGATGCCAGGTGAAAGATCGTTTTCATGCGCTGCGCCATCCCCGTCGAGGGCTACTGTTGTTGCACCAGTTGCGGTGGCGGCTGATTGCCGCGGAACACATCCCGTTCGAAGGAGAAGGTGATATCAGTGGTCTCGGAAGGCTGGCCAGAATAGTCGAAGCGCACGGCGATATCGGCGAGGTGGGCCTGAAGGGACTTTACATCGTCGGGCAGCACCGGGAAAACCACGAAGCCCTCGCTCTCCTGGCCGCTGAACACTACCTCGGCCTTGTACAGGGTGCGCCGGAGCAGTTCGGTGCGATTCTTGAACTGTTCGCGGCCCTGACCGGTACGGCCCTGCCAGTAGGCCTGGTGGTACTCGTAGAGCTGGGCGAAACTGAAGGCCTGGTACTGGCGCTGGTTGGCCGTGGTCAGGGTGATCGCCAAGGGGTCGATGAGCACCTTGGGATACTCGTAGTTGCTCACCTTGAGGCGGAACACGGTGAAGCGGGGCGGGGTCCACTGATCACCTGGCGGCATCCAGTTGCCAAAGGTGTACGGATTGGTGGAGGCGGCCCCCTGCGTCGAAACGCTGGCAAATTGCCGGTTGAGCTGGGCATCACTCATGGGTTGCAGCGAGATCTCCAGCCGGTTGAGGGCAAAGGTGACCGAACCGTCGTCGTTGACCTCCACCGAGGAGGTCTGCTGGGCGGCCGGGCGCAGGGGACTGGCGAAGTAGCGACCGCAGCCTCCCAACACCACAACAAGTAGGCCCAGAATCCAGAACCTGCGCATAATTCCGTCCCAGAGGTGTATGCGGGTAAAAGAAACAGGCTGGCCAGAATCGCTTCCAGCCAGCCTGTTTTCCTTCATATCAGTAGTTCCCAGTATGGGTAAACTACATTTAGAACGAGCTCTTGATCCTACCCCAGGTGGTCTCTTCGACGGCGGTGCCGACGTTGAACTCGCTGAGGCGCAGCAGTTTGGCCAGAGCAAAGTACTGACGGGCAGTGGCCTCGGAACCGCGGACGGTCCAGTCATTGTTGAAGCCCGGATCGCCGTCTTCGACGAAGAAGACGAAGGACAGACCAGTGCCATCGGCACCGGCCTGGGCATCGAGGTTGCGCGGGGTGCTGGCGCTGGGGCCGCCTTCCTCGAACAGATCCCACACCGCTACGCTCCACTCGTAGTAGGTGTCGCCGCCGGTGTCCGAGGTCCACGAATCGAGGGCCCAGGCTTCGGCCGGCTCGACGCGCACGACGCCCAGCAGGTGGGGGGCTTCGCCGAACTGACGCCAGGCGGCCGGACCAGCACCACCTTCGCTCTCGGGATAGCGCTCGGTGAAGTTGACGGTGGTGTTGCCCGGCGCAGCCACGTATTCCTGGCTGTAACCGAGGGCGCCGCGGGTACGGCCGTGGTCCTGGGGATCCAGGATGAAGCCGATCATGTCGCCGTCCCAGCGCGAAACGTTGGTGCCTTCGTGGCTGAGGGTGTCGTCGTGGATCGCCATGTAGACGTACCAGCGATTGCCGGCCCAGCCCATCTTGGTGGTCACGTCGAGGTCGTCGCGGCTGGGCGATTGCCGGTCGCCCTCGTCCTTCCACTCGTCCATGGTCAGCACATACTCGGGATCGAACCAGGCCCAGTCATCGTCGAAGCCGTCGATGGTCATGCTGGAGGGGTTGGGGACCTGGAGCATGTAATACGGGAAACCGCTGGCGTTGCGGTTTTCCAACGTCGGCGGATTCCAGTAATCCTGAGCCTGGGCCGCACCGGCCAAGGCCAGGGTCAGACTCAGAATCGTCAAAGACTTGCGCATGCTTTGCACTCCTTGATTGGGTGGTGGTTAACAGGAACAGAAAAGAGATGAGCAGCGGCGATCTCACCCTCCTTTCCCTGGTTAGTTTTTGATCTTCACCAGCATATATGTACATACCAGCGACGCCCTACCGGCGTCAAGGGGGGAGGTGCATTTTATCTGGCAAGTTTGACCAATCTTACCGACCGTTTCAGGGGTATTTGCCGCGGATCCGCGTCGCTTCGGCCACCCGCGACACGGCCAGCATGTACGCGGCCAGGCGCATCGACACCTTTTCCTGTTGGGAGGTCCGCAGCACGTCGGCGAATGCCTGGCGCATCAGCCGTTCGAGGCGCTCGTTGACCTCCTGTTCGGTCCAGAAATACTCCATAAGGCCCTGGACCCATTCGAAATAGGAAACCGTCACCCCGCCGGCGTTGGCCAGGATCTCGGGCACAAGCAGAATGCCCCGGTCCGCGAAGACCCGATCGGCCGCCGGGGTGGTGGGGCCGTTGGCCCCCTCGACCACCATCCGGGCGCGGAGGCGGTCGGCGTTGGCCCCGGTGAGCTGGTGGCCCAGGGCGGCGGGGACGAGCACCTCGCAGTCCAACTCCAGCAACTCGGCGTTGGTCAGGGGTTCGGTACCAGCATAGCCCCCCACCCGCCCGGCCTCCTGGTCGTGCCGGATCACCGCTTCGATGTCGAGGCCGCCGGGATAGTACACCCCGCCCCACTCGTCGCTCACCGCAATCACCCGCGCCCCCGCCTGCTGGGCCAGCCGGGCGGTGGCCCGGCCCACGTTGCCAAAGCCCTGCACCGCGACCCGCGCCCCGGCGATGGGCAGGCCCAGATGGGCAAGCGCTTCGCGCATAGTACACACACAACCCCGGCCCGTGGCCTCCTCGCGCCCCCGCGAGCCGCCCACCGAGACCGGCTTGCCGGTGACCACGCTGGGCACCGAGTGGCCCACGTTCATGCTGTAGGTGTCCAGAATCCAGGCCATGGTCTGGGCGTTGGTGTTGATGTCCGGGGCCGGGATATCCTTATCCGGCCCCAGGATGATCATCCACTCCGAGGTCAACCGCCGGGTCATGCGCTCCAGTTCCCGCAGGCTCATCTCCTTGGGGCTGCAGATCACCCCGCCCTTGGCCCCGCCGAAGGGGATGTCCATCAAGGCGCACTTCCAGGTCATCCACATGGCCAGGGCGCTCACCTCGTCGAGGCTCACCCCGGGGTGGTAGCGGATGCCGCCCTTGGCCGGACCGCGCGCCAGGTTGTGGTGGACGCGGTACCCTGTAAAGACCTTCAGGCTGCCGTCGTCCATGGAGGTGGGCACGGCGACCGTGAGCGTCCGCTTGCAGTGGCTGAGCTTCTCGTGTACGTCGGGCTCCAGGTCGATGCGCTGGGCCACCTGGTCCAACTGTTCGCGGGCCATCGCCAGGGGGTTGAGCTCTTCGTCCATCAGAAAGATCCCTGTATTGACCACTGCAGCCGGGTGTCGCGGGCAGTGGCCTCCGGGTTCAGATAGTCGGTTTTCCAGCGCGACACCTCCAGGCCCAGCCGGTAGCCGGGCAGCAGTTCGTACTGGGCGTTGGCGAAGACGAAGGTGTTGGCGGCGCGGGCCTGGGCGACGGCGCTCAGATCCCGTTTGCGCACCTGGTCCCGGCCGCCCCCGGCCGAAAACGAGAGGACGGCCAGCTGATACTGGGCATTGAGCCACCCGCCCGAACTGCGCAGGCCCTCCACCCGATCGGTGTTGTAGATGGCCCCGGCGTACTGGCCCAGGTTGGAACCGGTGTAGCCTTCGGCCAGCAGGGCCAGCCTCTGGGTGAGGGCCAGCTTGAGGTCGCCGCTCAGCGACCAGTTGTTGTAATTTCGCCCGTCGGTGGCGCATGAACACCAGCCGTAATGGGCCGCGGCGCCCAGACTCAGCTTGCGGCCCGCCGGGCTGCCGCTCACCCCCAGTCGGGATTGCAGCGCCGGTTTGCCCGAACTCTCGCCGTCCACCAGTTTGTCGCCGTCCAGGTCCCCGCTGATGTTGCGCGCCGCGGCCACTCCCCAGTAGAAGCGGCGGGACTGCTGGTAGAGCTTCACCTGCGGGCGCCGGTAGCCGATATTGCCCGCCCCCCAGGCCACCGAGTAATTGAGGGTGGAGGGCACCAGCGGCGAGATCAGATCCGAACCCTGGCCGGCCTCCAACTGCAGTGGGCCGACGGGGACCGTCACGTAGGCATGGCGCAGCATTAGGGTGTTTTTGTTCTCCGGGCTCTCGCCGTAGAAGTCGAACTCCACCTTGCCCTTCATCGCCCCCCGCTCGACGTTGGCGCCCAGGCGGGTCTGGCGGGCGGTGAGGTTGAGCGTGGCGGTGGAGCCGGGTTTGGCGTAGAGGATGAAGTTGCCGTTGCTGGACACCCCGCTGTCGCGGGCCAGGTCCAGTTTGAAGTTGCCGTACCAGGTGATCCGAGTCTCATCAGCAGCGCGGGCAGGGGGTGCCCAGATTAGGCACGCGGCGCAGAGGGGGATGAGCGCCCATAGGGTTTTCATGATTGCCTTCCTGTAGGGGCGGATTGCGATCCGCCGCCACCGATATCGAGGTTAGGCTCTGGCCCTGGCCAGGCCCCAGACCACCACCGCGCAGCCGGCGGCGATGAAGCAGAGGATGCCGGCGAAGACAAAGGCCATGACATATTGCTGGGTCACGTCGAAGAGCACCCCGCCCACCACCGGGCCCAGGATGCCGGCCACCCCGTAGGCAGTGAAGATCCAGCCGTAATTGATACCCAGATTTTTGCTGCCGAAGTAGTCGGCGGTGGCCGAGGGGAAGAGGGCGAAGATGCCGCCGAAGTTCAGCCCCACCCAGGCCGAGGCCACAAAGACAGCGACGTGGGACTGCACGCTGACCAGCACCATGAAGGCCATGCCCTGGGCCAGGAACATCATCATCATCGCCCGGGGCCGATCGATCAGGTCGCTGAGTTTGCCCCAGAAGATGCGGCCAAACGCGTTGAAGAGGGCCAGGATGCCCACCGGCTCGACAAAACGGCCAAAGCCGCCCATCCACTCGGGTGCAAAGCTTTTACCCCCGAGGATGGTGGCCATCATCGGGGTCCACTGGCCGATGGCCATCAGGCCCGAGGTGGCCCCGAAGATGAAGGTCAGCCAGAGCATACAGGCCAGGGGAGTGTTGAGCATCTCGTGCCAGTCGGCATTGGCGCTGCTTCTGCCGGCACTGGCCTGGGGTGGGGTCCAGCCCGGCGGGGTCCAGCCCGGCGGTGGGTTGCGCAGCAGCATGGCGCCCAGCAACACCCCGCCGGCGCAGACAATGCCGTGCAGGATGAAGAAGGCCTGCCAGCCGATGCCGAAGCCCTGGCCCTTGGCGATGCCCAGACCCACCAGCAGGATCTGCGAGAGGCCCAGGGCCTCGCCGCTTTCGCCGGGCGGCAGCAGCAGGGCGGAGGCCGGCCCGGCAAAGAAGAGGGCGCCGGCGCCGAAGCCGGCCACCGCCAGACCGGTGATCAGGCCTTTCTTGTCGGGAAACCACTTGACCGAGGCGGCGATAGGACAGACATAGGCGAAGCCGATGCCAGCCCCGCCGACCAGGCCGTAGGTCAGGTACAGGGCCCAGGGGCGGGAGCCGTCCACCAGCAGCGCTCCCAGTAGGAAGGAGAGGCCCAACAACATGCCGCCGATGGTGGCCACCTTGCGGGGACCCAGCCGGTCCTGGAGCCGGCCGGCCGGGATCATGGTGATGGCAAAGCTGGCCAGTGCGAACGAGAACGCCCACTGTGTGGTGGACCGGTCCCACCCGAACTCTGCCTGCAGCGGCTTGACGAAGACGCTGAAAGCGTACACCGTGCCCAAAATCACCTGCACGATCAGCGCGCCGGCGACTACCGACCAGCGATTTACCTCTCGATGTGGCTCATCCATGGCGGCGGCTCTCCTGTGGAGTTGTCCAACTATTTTCCTGCATTAGGAGTTACATCAAGTTCTGTGCCAAGCAGAAAAACAGGATGGCACAGGGTTTGCCGCTGAGGGGCCAAAAGGACGGGAGGAGGACTAGCATGCCCCACGAGTGTATGACCCCCCGGGAACGCTGGCTGGCGGTGTTGAAGCGGGAAAGGCCCGACCGGGTACCCATGGATTACTGGGCCACCGCCGAGGCCACGGCCGCACTGAAAAAGCACCTGGGCTGCAGCGAGGACCAGGCCATGTACGACCGGCTGCACATCGACCGGGTCATCACTTTGGGGCCAACCTATGTGGGTCCCCCCCCGCAGGCCGGCGAGGACATCTACGGCTGCCGCCACCGCCTGGTCGACTACGGCACCGGGGCCTATTCGGAGTGTGTGTACAGCCCCCTGGCCCAGTACAGGAGCGCCGCGCAGATCGAAGCCCACTACACCTGGCCCAACCCGGACTGGTACGACTACTCCGGCATCCCCGCCCAGCTCAAGGGATGGGAGGCCTATCCCATCCGCGGCGGCGGCTCCGAGCCCTTTCTCCTTTACAAGAAGCTGCGGGGCGAGGAGCAGGCCTTCGTCGATCTGATCGAGCACCCGGAGATCGTCGAATACTGCCTGGGCAAACTCTTCGACCTGGCCTACGAGAACACCCGGCGCATCTACGAGCAGGTTCCCGGCCAAGTGATGATCAGCTATGTGGCCGAGGACCTGGGCAGCCAGGAGAGCCTGATGTTCTCGTTAGCACACATCCGCCGTTTCCTGCTGCCGGGCATGAAGCGCATGATAACCCTGGCCCACCAGGGGGGCGCCTTTGTGTTTTTCCACAGCGACGGGGCGATCAGGGAGGTGCTGCCCGAGATGATCGCGCTGGGCATCGACGTGCTCAACCCCATCCAGTGGCGCTGCAGGGGCATGGAGCGGAAAGCCCTCAAGCGGGACTTCGGCGAGCGGTTGGTTTTCCACGGCGGGGTGGACAACCAGTACACCCTGGCCTTTGGCTCCGTGGCGGAAGTGCGGGAGGAGGTGCGCGAGAACCTGCGTCTGCTTGGCGCCGGCGGCGGCTATGTCCTGGCCCCCTGCCACAACATCCAGGCTGTCAGTCCACCCGAGAACGTCGTCGCCCTCTACCAGACCGGCTACGAGGAGGGTTGGTCGGCTTGATTCAGAATCTGGGACCTCAGTGCCCCAGACTCCAGGGTTTTTGGGACGCGGGTGTCTCTCGTGGAGGCGGAGGTGCTCCAGAACCCTGGCTGTACCTGTATTTCGGGGCGCTGCACAGTCCTGGCATAGCGATTGCACGTACCTAGGCGGCCAGCACCCTGCTGCGCAGGGCCGGCCCATACCTCAAGGAGGAAAGACATGGCAGATCTACAGGGGATCGCCCAGAGTGTGATCAAGGGACAGGCAGCCAAGGTCGAAGAACTGGTGCGCCAGGCCCTCGACGAAAAGGTGCCCGTGCGCCAGATCCTGCACGAGGGCCTGATCGCCGGCATGAACGTGGTGGGCGACTACTTCAAGAACAACAAGTTCTACGTCCCCGAGGTGCTCATCGCCGCCCGGGCGATGAAGAAGGGCATGGAGATGATCCGGCCCCAGCTGAAGGCAGAGAAGGTCGAGCCCCTGGGCCGGGCCTGCATCGGCACGGTCAAGGGCGACCTGCACGACATTGGCAAGAACCTGGTGGCCATGATGTTGGAAGGCGCCGGGTTCGAGGTGGTCGATCTGGGTATAGACGTGCCGCCCAACCGCTTCATCGAGGCGGTCAAGACCCAGGGCGTGCAGATCGTCTGTATGTCGGCCCTGTTGACCACCACCATGTCGGGTATGAAGACGACCGTCGAGGCCCTCAAGGAAGCCGGGATCTCGGGCCAGGTCCGCACCATGATCGGCGGCGCGCCGGTGACCCAGACCTACGCCGACCAGATCGGGGCCAACGGCTATGCGCCCGACGCCGCCAGCGCCGTGGAAAAGGCCAAGGAGCTGGTCGCCAGCATGAACTAGCCACAGGGGGATGGGGGAACCTATGCGGACCGAAATCGACTACGAGCACCACAACGCCGAGGTCCGCCAGGTCTGGGAGGCCTACCACCGGGGCCAACCTCTGCGGGTGCCCATGATCCTGGGCATCAACCCCCGGTACACCGCCTTTGACCACCCGGCCAACCCGCGCCGCCTCGGATTCGCCGAGAACTTCGGCGACCCGGAGTGTAGGCTCACCCGGCAGCTCGAACACCAGGCCTGGGTGCGTCTACATGTGCCCCAGGATCTGGAGATGGGGCTGCCGGAAATGGGGTGGGAGGTCTATGTCGACTTTCTCAATTCCTACGAGGCGGGCTGGTTCGGCTGCCCGCTGCACTATTTCGCCGGCGAGGTGCCCGACACCCTGCCGCTGCTCCAGGGCGAAAATCACAAGTGGTCGGTACTCGAAAAGGGCCTGCCCGACCCCTTTGCCGGCGGCCTGATGGAGCGGAACTGGGCCTTTTACGAATACTTCAAACGCCGTCAGCAGGAGGGCTTCACCTACCTGGGCAAACCCCTGGCCCGGGTCTCGCCCGCCGGCCTGGGCACCGATGGCCCGGTGACGGTGGCCTGCAACCTGCGCGGGGCCGCCGAGTTCCTCACCGATCTGGCAGCCGATCCCGAATACGCCCGCCAGTTGCTGGCCTTTATCACCGAAGCCACCCTCTCCCGCATCCGCGCCTACCGCCAATACCTGGGCCAGCCGCTCAAGACCCAGGGCTGTGGCTTTGCCGACGACGCCATCCAGTCTCTCTCCATCGAGATGTACGAAGAACAAGTGTTGCCCTTCCACCGCCAGCTCGTCGAGGGCTTGTCCGAGCCGGGGGCCAACGCCATCCACCTGTGTGGCGACGCCACCCGCTTCTTTCCCTTCCTGCGCGACGAACTGGGCATATGCTCCTTCGACACCGGATTCCCCATCGACTTTGCCTGGGTGCGGGAAGAGCTCGGCCCCCAGGTCGAGATCCGGGGCGGGCCCTCGGTGATGTTTCTGGGCGCGGCCAAGCCCGCCCAGGTGCGGGAGGAGGTGCGGCGCATCCTGGGGACCGGCGTCGGTGGGGGCGGGCGCTTCATCCTGCGCGAGGGCAACAACCTGCCCCCGGACGTGGGGCTGGAACAGCTGTGGGCCATGTACGAGACGGTCAGGGAATTCGGCCGCTACTAAGAGCCTATCCGAAAACCCCGTTTGGGCTGCGCCCGACTGCAAGCGGCGCAACCGGCGTTGCCCTCAGTCGGCGTATTTATAGGTCAATACGCCTTTTTCGGGCGCCTTGTCTGCGCCGCTTTCGCGCGGGCTCGCTAACAAAGCAGGTTTCCGGATAGGCTCTACTGAAGAGAGGGTTATGTTCCTCAAAGTGATCGCCTGCGAGGTGGCCTTTCGCGAGATCTGCGCCTGCGCCGCCCGCTCTCCCAACCAGTTCGACCTGGACTTCCTCAGCCAGGGCTACCACGACAACCCCGAGGTGGGCATCCACCGCATCCAGGAGCGCATCGACGCGGTGGAGGAGGGCCGCTTCGACGGCATCCTGGTGGGGTACGGGCTGTGCAACAACATGCTCAAGGGCCTGGAGGTGCGGCACACCCCGCTGATCATCCCCCGCGCCCACGACTGCATCACCTTCTTCCTGGGCTCCAAGGAGCGCTACAAGGAATACTTCCTCGAACACTCGGGCACCTATTACTACACCGCCGGCTGGCTGGAGCACCGCCAGCGGGGCGGGGAGCGGCCCGACCGCAAGCAGGGGGCCGGCCTGGGCAAGCAGCGCAACTGGGAGGAGATGGTGGCCGAGTACGGCGAGGAGAACGCCAAATATCTGATGGAGGTGATGGACGGCTGGACTGCCCACTACAGCCGCGGGGTGTTTATCGACTTCCCCTTCACCCGCGACCTGCCCGCCAAGGAGCAGGCCCGCCAGATCTGCGCCGAACGCAACTGGGAGTACGCCGAGGTGGAGGGAGACCTGAGCCTGCTGCAGGCCTGGTTCGACGGCCCCTGGTCCGACGAGGCCTTCCTGATCGCCAAACCGGGCGAGCGCATCGCGCCCAGTTACGGCGAGGACATCATCCAGATCGAGTGGCCCCGATGAGTGTGTTGACCCTGCTTCCCGAAGGCCAGAGCGCCGAGGTGCCCGAGGGCCTGACCCTGCGCGAGGCCCTGGCCCGTCTCGGCGCCGAGGTGCTGGCCCCCTGTGGCGGCGAGGGCACCTGCGGCAAGTGCCGAGTGCAGATCCACGAGGGGGCCGCTCCACCTCTACCAGAGGAGCAGGCCCTGCTCAAGCCCGAACAACTGGACCAGGGCCTGCGCCTCTCCTGCCGGGTGCGGGTCGCCGGCTCCCTGAAGGTGGAGATCCCCGCCTCCTCGCGGCGGCCGGCCATGCGCATCCTACCCGGTGGCGTGAGCCGCCCGGTCCCCCTGGACCCGGCCGTGGCCAAGCAACTCGTCCACCTGGAGCCCCAGCAATTGCACCAGCCTTGGGCCCGCCTGGAGCACCTGCGTTTTTCCGGCGAGTTGCGCGCCGACCTGCGGGCCGACCTGGACCTCCTGCGCCGCCTGCCCTCCCTGCTCGACGGGGAGGCGGGCACCTTCACCGCCGTACTGCGCGAGGATCGCCTGCTCGACCTGGAGCGGGGCGACACCACGGCCCGCCTCTTCGGGGTGGCCCTGGACCTGGGTACCACCACGGTGGTGGCCTCGCTAGTGGATCTGACCACCGGCCGCGAGGTGGGCCATGCGGCGGTGGTCAACGGGCAGACCGCGTACGGCCACGACGTGATCGCCCGCATCAACCACACCATCGAGGGGGAAGCCCAACTCGAAGAGCTGCGCCTGGTGGCGGTGCAGAGCCTGCAGGAGGTGATCGATCTGGCGCTGGAAAAAGCAGGGGTTGGGCGCGGGGAGGTGTACGAGGCCACCCTGGTGGGCAACTCCACCATGATGCACCTCTTCCTCGGCATCTCGCCCCTGTCCCTGGGCCACCTGCCCTACGTGGCCATCTTCAACGACGCCCAGGAAATGCCCGCCCACCAGGCCGGCCTGCAGCTCAACCCCGCCGCCTGGCTCTACCTGCTGCCCGAGATCGCCGGTTTTGTCGGCGCCGACACCGTGGGCGCCATCCTGGCCACTGGCCTCGACGACGACGAGGGCCGCATCCGGCTGATGGCCGACATCGGCACCAACTGCGAGCTGGCCTTGCGCCACGGCAAACGCCTGCTGGTCACCTCCACCCCGGCCGGCCCTGCCTTCGAGGGGGCGCGTATCCACTGCGGCATGTACGCCGCCCCCGGCGCCATCGAGGAGGTGCATCTGGACGGCACCGTCAAACTCAAGGTCATCGGCGGGGGAGCGCCCCAGGGCCTGTGCGGCTCGGGCTTGCTGGACGCCGGCGCCGAACTGGTGCGCCACGGCATCGTCGACGAGACCGGCCGCCTGCTCGATCCCGAGGAGATGCAGAACCCGGGCTGGAAGGAGCGGCTGATCGAGCAGGAGGAGGACCGCGCCTTTGTGCTGGCCTGGCGGGAGGGGGAAGCGCCCCTGGCTCTGACCCAGCGCGACATCCGCGAGTTGCAGCTGGCCAAGGGCTCCATCCGCACCGCCATCGACTTCCTGCTCGAAAAAACCGGCCTATCCCCGTCCGACCTCGACGAGTTCTGCCTGGCCGGTGGCTTTGGCAACTACCTCGACGAACACAGCGCCCTGCGCCTGGGTCTGCTGCCGGCCATGGACCCAGCAAAGATTCACTTCGTGGGCAACGGCGCCCTGGTGGGGGCGCGCCTGGCGCTCATCTCCAGAGACCTGCGCCAGCGGGGCGCCCTGGCCGCCCGGCAGGCCGAACACCTGCAACTGGCCGGCACCCCGGATTTCCAGATGCGCTTCGCCGAGTCCATGCTCTTTACAGGTGGGGCACAATAGAAGGAGTTCTGTTATGGCACTGATCCGCATCGGCGAAGCCCTGCACTGCCACCTGCCCACCGTGCGCGCCTCGGGCCGGCGCTGGCTGCAGGGCGATGCGCTGGACCGCGAGGCCGGCGAGCGCCACCTGCTAAAACTCATCGAGGACCAGGTCGGGGCCGGGGCCACCTATCTCGACGTCAACATCGACAACTTCCTCATCGACGCTAGCCTGGGCCGCGACAGCGCCCTGCGGCTGATGGAGCACATCCTCACCCTCGTCGAGCGCCATGGCAAGGGCACCCCGCCCTGCATCGACAGCTCGGACCCGGCGGTGCTGGAGCACGGCCTGATCTTCTACCACCAACTGACGGGGGGCCGCTCCAAGCCCCTGGTCAATTCGGTGACCGCCACCCGCCTGGACGTGCTGGCCCTGCGCCGGCAAATCCCCTTCTCGGCGGTGTGTATGCTGCTGGAGAAGGTGGGGGACCAGACCGGCTTCACCGATATCGCCGGCCCCGAGGTGTACCATGAGACCGCCCGCTACCTCTTCGACAAGGCCATTGCCGCCGGCTTTGCCGCCGACGAGATCTTCTTCGACCCCACCGTCGGGCCCCTGGGCGCCGACGTGGTGGGCTACACCCGGCGCACCTTTGAGGGCATCCGCGCCATCCGCAACGATGCCGCCATGGCCGGGGTACACATCTGTCTGGGCCTGTCCAACTGCTCCGACGGCCTGCCCCGCCGCCTGGCCATCAACCGGGCGTACCTGCGCCTGGCCATGGAGTACGGGGTGGATGCGGCCATCTGCGACGCGGTGCAGATGCGCGAGGACGACAAGGTAGACGGCAAGATCCTGGCCCTGATCCGCCGCATCGTCGAGGACACGGAGGCCGACGCCCTCACCCTGCTGGTGGATTTTGCCCAGGGCCACGCCCGCACCCAGGCGCCGGCCAAACGCCAAGCCCTGCCCGATCACTTTGGCCAGGCCCTGGCCGACCCCTCCGGGCCGCCCATCTACATGCTCGAAATGGCCCCCTCCGAGGACGGGGTGGACCTGATCATGGAACTGGCCGCACAGGCCTGCAATACCCCCTTCACTTTTAGCATCACCGACACCCCCGGCGGCCACCGCGTCCCCGGACCGGACACCATCGGCCTGGAGGTGGGGCGTATCCTCAACCGCCAGCCGGTGGTCAACCTCTCCTGCAAGAGCGCCGACCGGGTAGGCCTGGCCCAGCGGGCCATGGGCATGTATCGCCAGGGCCTGCGCCACGTCTTTGCCGTCACCGGCGACTACTCCTTCGAGGGCCGGGCCAATTTCGACCTCGACGCCGTCACCCTCGTGCTGATGCTGCAGGGCCTGCGCCGGGGCCTGGATTTTCCCTCCCTGCTGCCCCGCGCCGGGGGGGCGCTGGAAGGATTGACCGCCGGGGCTGCGGTCTCGCCCTTTAAGTACCAGGAGCCCGACCTGTGGGGGCAGTACCTCAAGATGTGGAAGAAACGCCAGGCCGGCGCCGCGTACTTCATCACCCAGTTGGGCTACGACCCCAAGAAGTTCCAGGAGTTGCAGCTCTACAACCGGCGCTCCGGCATGAACGCGCCGCTGATCGGCACCGTGTACTATCTCACCCCGCAGTTCCTCAAGGTGCTCAACCGCGTGCACGTGGCCGGGGTGGTGGTGCCCGAGGACCTCAAGAAGAAATACCAGGGCCGGCTTCTGCCCAAGAAGGAGCGCTCGCGGGTGCAGAAGATGGGCTTCGGCGACCTGGCCGAGTACCAGCGCAGCTTCTCGATCCGGCGGGCGGCGCTGCTGGCCGACCTGCTGGTGCGCGGCTTTGGGTACCGCGGCATCGACCTGGCCGGCTTCACCCAAATCGACGACGCCCTCGAGGTGCTGTCCACTATCCGCGAGCTGGAGCAGCGTCCCTGGCGGGAAACCCTGGAGGAGTTCAGCGCCGGGGACGAGCAGGGTCCCATGAACCTGGCTCCAGAGAAGGCGTTCTACCTCTTTCCCGAGGGTGAGGACGGCCTGCTCGTGGACGGCCCCATCCAGCAGGCCCCGCGCCAGGGGTACGAACAACCCAGCGGCGGCATGGACCTCTTGCACAAACTGCTTTTTCGCAAGGGACAGGGACTCTACCCGCTCTTGGAGGGCATGGTTTCCGGAAAGGCCGATTCGCTGCGATTGCGCCTGATGACCCAGGCCGAGCAGGTGGTCAAGACCGCCACCCTGGGCTGCGAGATGTGCGGGGACTGCCGCATCGCCGACCTCTTCTACCGCTGCCCCGAACCCACCCAGGGCTGCGCCAAACACCAGCTCAACGGCCCCTGTGGCGGGGCGGATCTGGCGGGCAACTGCGAGGTACACCCGGAGCGGCGCTGCTACTGGAACGGGGTGATCGAGACCGCCCTGCGCAGCGGCCGCTTCGACGAACTCTATCCCCTCCAGTTCCCCAAGGACCCCTCCCTGCTGCACACCTCCTCGTGGCGCAACGAGGTGCTGGGCCTGCGCGCCGAGCCGCTGGACCTGGGCGTGCCGGCCCGCTGAAGGGAGAAAGCGATGACCAACCGCGAGCGCCTGCTGGCCATCATGGATGGCAAGAGCCCGGACCGCATCCCCTGGATACCCCGGCTGCAGCTCTGGCACACCGCCCACCTGTGCCAGCATACCCTGCCCGAGTGTTTTGCCGGCATGTCCCTGCGCCAGATCGAAAACCGGCTGGGTATGGGCACCCCGGCCCGCGAGGGGCAGATCTTCGCCGCCGAGCAGCGCGGGGACGTGGAGGTGCAGAGCCGGCAGGAGGGCGAGAGCACCGTGTACACCTACCGGACCCCGGTGGGACAGGTGCAGAGCCGCTACCGCAGCTCCGCCGAATTGCAGAAGGTGGGCCTGCAGAGCCTGGAGGTGGAGCACCTGATCAAGGCCCCCGCCGACTTCGCCGTGGTCGAATACCTGCTCGAACACACCCACTATATCCCCACCTACGAGAAGTACCTGCAATACGAGGCCGAGATCGGCGAGGACGGGTACCCCCTGGTGGCGGCCGGCGACTGCCCTTTCCACCATTTTCTGCAAAAGCTGGCCGGATACAACAACGCCTATTATCTTCTGGCCGACTGTCCCGAGGAAGCGGAGCAGCTCTTGCGCACCATGGAGGAGTTGGAGCGGGAGCGGGTCTGGCCGGTGGTGGCCGCCTCGCCGGCACGCCTGATCCTGCACGGGGTTCACCTGGATTCCAATATCACCCCGCCGCCGCTCTTCAGCCGGTACATCACCCCGTACTACCAGGATTTCTCCGACCTGTTACACGGGCACAATAAATTGCTGTGTATGCACGCCGACAACGACTCGCGCCTGATCCTGGGCCACCTGCAGGAGGCGGGTTTCGACATGGTCGAGACCTTCACCACCGCCCCGCAGGTGAGCTGCACCCTGGAGGAGGCCCGCCGCTTCTGGGGCAGGGAGATGATCATCTGGGGCGCGGTGCCCTCGGTGATCCTCGAACCGGCCTATACCGAGGCCCAGTTTGAGGCGCACATGCGCGGCATCTTCCGCACCGTCGCGCCCGGCGACGCCTTTATCCTGGGGGTGGCCGACAACGTCATGCCCGGGGCCCTGCTCAACCGGCTGGAGCGCATCGGGGAGATGGTGGAGGCGTGGGGCAATTATCCCGTCGACGCGGGGTGTGTCATCTGAATCAAGCAGCCATGTGGCGCGCCATCGTTCCCGCGCCCTGAGAAAGGATATCCATGCTCACCGACCTGGAGATTGCCCGCTCCATCCAGATGCGGCCCATCAGCCGCGTCGCCGCCGACCTCGGACTGCGCGAGGAGGAGGTGGAACCCTACGGCCGCTACAAGGCCAAGATCCGCCTCGAAACCCTGCAGCGCCTGGAGGGCAAACCCTGCGGCAAGTACGTGGTGGTCACCGCCATCACCCCCACCCCGCTGGGCGAGGGCAAGACGGTCACCTCCCTGGGCCTGGGGCAGGGCCTGGCCGCCATCGGGCAACAGGTGGTCACCGCCATCCGCCAGCCCTCGCAGGGCCCCACCTTTGGGGTCAAGGGCGGGGCCGCCGGGGGCGGTCATGCCCAGGTGGTGCCGATGGAGGACTTCAACCTGCACCTGACCGGCGATATACACGCGGTGAGCGCCGCCCACAACCTGCTGGCCGCCGCCCTCGACGCACGCCTGTTACACGAGTCGCGGCTGAGCGATGCCAGGTTGAAAAAGGCGAAGCTGCGCCGGCTCGATATCGACCCCTACAGCATCACCTGGCCGCGGGTGCTGGACATCAACGACCGCGCCCTGCGCAAGATCCTGGTGGGCCTGGGCACCGAGGAGGACGGCCGGCCGCGCCAGACCGGCTTCGACATCAGCGCCGCCTCCGAGGTCATGGCCATCCTGGCTCTGGCGGCGGATCTGAAAGATTTGCGGGTGCGCCTGGGCCGCATTGTGGTGGGCATGAACACCGAGGGCAAACCCGTCACCGCCGACGACCTGGGCGCGGGCGGGGCCATGGCGGTGCTGATGAAGGAGGCGCTGCAGCCCAATCTTTTACAAAACCTGGAGGGCGGGCCGGTGCTGGTCCACGCCGGGCCTTTCGCCAACGTCGCCCACGGCAATAGCTCCATCATCGCCGACCAGATCGGCCTGCGCCTGGTGCCAGATGGCTATCTGGTCACCGAGAGCGGCTTCGGCTCCGAATGCGGCATGGAGAAGTTCGTCGACGTCAAGTGCCGCTACTCGGGGCTCAAGCCCGACTGCGCGGTGGTGGTGGCCTCGGTGCGGGCTCTCAAGATGCACGGGGGCGGGCCCCGCGTCGCGCCCGGCAAACCCCTGGACAAGGTCTACGGCCAGGAGAATCTGGACCTCTTGCGGGCCGGACTGGCCAACCTCGAGGCCCATATCGGCATCGTGCGCCGCTTCGGGGTGCCGGTGGTGGTGGCGGTCAACCATTTCCCCTCCGACAGCGAGGCCGAGATCGAGCTGGTGCGCCAGGGGGCCCTCAAGGCCGGGGCCGCCGAGGCCTGCCTGAGCCGAGTATGGGCCAAGGGTGGCGAGGGGGGCCGCGAACTGGCCCAGGCCGTGGTGCGGGCCTGCCAGCAGCCCTCGGATTTCAAGTTCCTCTATCCGCTCGAAGCTTCCATCCAGGACAAGATCGAGACCATCGCCCTCAACCTGTACGGGGCCGAGCGGGTCGAGTACTCCCCGGTAGCGCTGGAGAAGATCCAACTCTACACCAACCTGGGTTTCGACCGCCTGCCCATCAACATGGCCAAAACCCCGCTCTCCCTCTCCCACGACGCCAACCGCAAGGGCGCACCCCGGGGCTTCACCTTCCCGGTGCGCGATCTGCGGGCCTCCATCGGGGCCGGCTTCCTCTACGCCCTGTGCGGCGAGATCCAGACCATGCCCGGCCTGCCCTCGCGCCCGGCCTTTATGGAGATGGACCTGGACGAGGCGGGTAATATCCACGGGTTGTTCTGACCAACCGGCGAGGCTGCCGGCTTCTAGTCCGCTTCGATCTCGATGAAGGGGGCCACTGCCCGCACCCGGCCGCCGATACTGGCGTGGATGGCGGCGCCCAGTTGGCCCTCGGGCATCTGGGCCACCAGCTGCCCGGCCCGCACCTGCGCGCCCACCTGCACCACGGGTTGGGCCGGCCCTCCGGCGTGTTGTTTGAGCGCCAGGTGCACCCGCCCGGGGCTCATCTGCACCTGGCGCATGGGGGCCGGGGCGTCATAGCTGGCCAGCCCCAGGCGCTGGATCAGCTGCCTGAGGGGGATGCGGCGCGATTCGTGCAGGGGATGGGGTTTGGGCGGGTCGGCGGTCACTGCGGCGCGGGCCTGGTCCAGCAGGCCCTTGAGTCTGATCTGCCGTTTGGACTGCTGGCAGGCCTCGCGCGGGTAGAGGTCCTCGGGGCAGGCGTAGAGGGTACACAGACTGCATTCGCAGCAGAGCAGCCCCATCTGGTTCCAGAAATCCTCCCCCGAAAGGCTGAAGCCCAGGCTGCGCATCACCTTGTGGGGCTCCACGTGGTAGCCCAGCAGGTAGCGCGGGCACAGCTCCGTACAATAAGAGCACTGATCACATGCGGACTTGCCGATGCGGTGCATCGAGGTCTCCGGCCTTTCCTTGCGCAGCACCAGCGAGTGATCGGCCGGCAACACGATTAGTCCACCCGTGGTTTTCTCCACACATTCGTCGAGATTGCGCGTCAGCCGGCCCATCATCGCCCCGCCCACCAGCAGGGCCACTTCGCCCGCAGGGGTGCCGCCTGCCAGCGCGATCAATTCCCTGAACGAGACCCCCACCGGCACCGCGCCGCTGAAGGGTTGGCGCACCGCCCCGGCCACGGTGAGGTACTTGCGGGTCACCGGCACACCCTGCTGCGCTGCGGCGATGTTGTAGAGGGTTTCGACGTTCTGCACCACGGCGCCCACCGGGTGGGGCAGGCCGCCGGGGGGGATCAGCCGGCCGATGGTCTCATGTACCAGCACGAACTCGTCGCCGGTGGGGTAGAAATCCTCCAGCAGGTGCAGCTCGACCAGGCGGCCGGGTAGCACCCGTTCGAAGGCCTCGACCGCCTCGGCGTGTTTGGCCTTGATGCCGATGATGCCGCGCGCCGCGCCGCAGGCCGCCATCACCGCCTCCATGCCCTCCACCACCTGGGCCGCGTGACTGGCCATCAGCTCGGCGTCCTTGTGCATCAGCGGCTCACACTCGGCGCCGTTGGCGATGACGAATTCGACCCCGGCCCCCAGCTTCACATGGGTGGGGAAGCCACCCCCGCCAGCGCCCACCACCCCGGCCTGGCGCACCTGCTCGACGAGGCTCATACACTCTCCCCGAAGAGTTCGCGGGAAGGGTTGGGGAGCACCACCTTGTTGACCAGCAGGCCGCGCCTGGCCACGTGCGCCGACCCGGCCTCGACCGCCGCCTCAACCGCCGCCACCTCGCCGGCCAGCTTGAGGAAGGCCTTGCCGCCCAGCGCCATGGCCATACGGATCTCCAAGAGCTGCACCGAGGCGGCCTTGACCGCCGCGTCCGCCCCCTCGATGAGGGCGGCCACCGAGAAGGACTCGATCAACCCCAGGGCGCCGTAGGATTCGAGGATAACGGTGCCCGAGAGCGCCGGAAAAACCGCCTGATCGATATTGGGGATGAGGCAGGAATCGATGACCGCCGCCCCGCCGGCGCCCATGCCGGCCGCCAGGCTGGCCTCCACCGCCGCCACCTCGCCACCGACGAGGATCAGGTATTTGCCCGAGCAGATGGTGCGGTTGATCAGCAGCTCGACCGCAGCGGCCTTGAGCAAGACGTCGGCCACCGCAAAGCCGGCGGCGATGCTGGACAGCTCGATCAGGCCGATGGCCGTTCTTTTCATATCTTCTTTCCCGCTTGGGTTCCGGGCAAAAAAATAGCGCCTGCAGCAGGTGCGAACAAGGACCAGGGCCGCAGGCGAGTGCAGGGGCGGGGGAGCCGCCCCTGGAGGGGAGGTTCAGAAGCGGTAGGTGGCCACCATGCCGATCAGGGTGGCGATGCCCAGGATGAGGACCAGGACATAGGGATCTTTGATCAGGGTGGAGAAGGTATGTTTCACGATGGGCCTCCAATCGAGATGGCCGCACCCGCAGGGGCGGCCGGTGTTCAGAAGGTGGTGCCGTACCAGACCAGGAACAGCCCCCACATCAAGACCAGGAATCCGGGAACAGCGAGGTTCTTCAACTGGAGCGAAGGTCGTGTTTTCATGGTTTACCTCCTTGGCTAACCAGGCGGCAGAACAGGTCAGGCCGCCTTAGTTGCGCGAGAATTCGACCAATACTTCCCCGTAACGGGCCCGCAGTTTGTCCAGGGCGTGGTCGCGGATCTGGCGGATGCGCTCCCGGGTCAGGCCCATACCCTCGCCGATCTGCTCCAGGGTCATGGGTGGCTGGCCGTCCAGGCCGTAGTAGCGGCGCAGGATTCGGCTCTCCCGCTTGTTGAGGGTCTCCAGGCAGCGGGCCACGGTTTCGGCGAGGATGTGCTCCTCGAACTCCTCCTCCAGACCGGTTTCGCCGCCGGCCAGCTCGGAGATCAGGGTCTTGTCCTCGTCCGGGTACAGGTACGCGTTGAGCGAGATATCCGACTTGCCGGCCTGGAGCGCCCGGGTGGTCCGGCTCAGGCTGATGCCCGCCCTGTTGGCCATCTCCTCGGCCGTGGGGGTGCGGCCCAGATCCTGGGTCAGGCCAACGGCCTCCCGTTCGAGTTTCTTGAGGTCGTTCATCTGGTTGACCGGCGGGGGGATCGTTTTCTTCTGGATGGCCAGGGCCTTGAGCATGGCCTGGCGTATCCACCACACCGCGTAGGTGATGAACTTGAAGCCGCGGTTCTCGTCGAAACGCCGCGCCGCCTCCAAGAGCCCCAGGTTGCCCTCGGAGATCAGTTCGATCATCGACAGCCCGTACCCGGAATATTCCTTGGCCACACTGACCACAAAACGCAGGTTGGCGGTGACCAGTTTGTTCAGCGCCTCCTCGTCGCCCTGGCGGGCCTGGCGCACCAAGGCCCCTTCCTGGTCGCGGGTCAAGGGCTGGTAGTCTTCGATGCTCTGCCAGTAGAGGAATACGGGGTCAGTCAGCTCTTTTTCCGAGTGGCGGTGGTTGGGTCTGGAGGCGACCATATTCAACTCCGAGGTGGGGAAGATGGGGGAAGCTGTCCGTTGAGCAACGGCCTATCAAATTGCGTGCCATTGCGGGAGGACCGGGAAGGTGGCCGCCAATGCCTCCCCAGTGCCCCGCGCGGCCAGAGGGCGCCCCGGTGGGAAAACACCTTGGAGACTCCTTTGACGCACCTGGCGCGGCGAAAGACCGCGGCCTGTCGGGACGCCGAGGTCCCGGGCGCCGCGATTGCGGGACAGCGGGGTCCCATAAAAAAACCCCGTTCGCCATCGGCGCAGCGGGGATCGCTTCCAGCGGCGATATCGGCACGGGATTTGCCCCCTGTCGGGCCAGGAGTCCCTCCCATGGTTCAGCACGCCCACACCACCGGCACCTACGACACGGCTGCCCGCGCCGTCTGGCTCATCTTCGGCCTCAACCTGGCCCTGTGTGTCGCCAAACTCCTGGCCGGCTGGAGCGGCCATTCCTTCGCCCTGGTCGCCGATGGCATCAACAACCTGGGCGACGTGGGCATCTCGGTGGCCCTGCTGGCGGGCATCTGGCTGGCACGCCGGCCGCCGGACTACAACCACGCCTACGGCCACGGCAAATTGGAGCAGGAGACCTCGCGGGTGGTGGGGTTGGCGGTGCTGGTCACGGGTGTCTTTGTGGTGATCGAGGGGTTGGGTCGGCTCGACGATGACCACGGCCCACCGGAACCACTGGTGCTACAGGTGGCGGTGGCGGCGATCCTGGTCAAGTGGTTTATGTACTTCTACCAGCGCCGGGCCGCCACCAGGCTCGGCAGCGGGGCCCTGGCCGCCGACGCCCTCAACCACAAGCTCGACATCGCCGCCACGGCCTGCGTGCTGGCAGGCAGCGGTGCCCTCTGGCTGGGTGGTCCGGCCTGGGCGCCGGCCGACGATGCCGCTGCGGTGGCGGTGGGCGCGCTGATGTGCTGCACCGCCGGGCAGGTGGTGTACCAGGCCAGCAGCGAATTACTCGACCACATGCCGCCCGACGAGATGCTGGCGCAGATCCGCGCCATTGCCTGCGCCTACCCCGGGGTGATGGGGGTGGAGCAACTGGTGGGCCGCAAAGCGGGCATGCACTATCTCATCGACCTGCACCTGGAAGTGGCCGGCGGGTTGCAGGTGCGCGCCGCCCATTCGCTGGGGCACCAGGTCAAAGCCCGGATCATGACCCAGGTGCCCCAGATCCAGGATATCGCAATCCATATAGAACCAGCCGACGAGACAATAAAGGAGCCGAGCCGCGATGGCCACCGAAGCTGAATCCATCTCCCTGACGCCCGTTTTCAAGGCCAAAACCCTGGAGGACGCCAGGCAGCGGGCGCTCCAGGGGCGGGCGCTTAAATCCCTCTTCGAGCCCTCGGCCATCGCCGTCATCGGCGCCAGTCGCCGCGAGGGCAGCGTGGGCCATTCGGTGTTCAAGAATCTGCTGATGAACGGCTACACCGGCACCCTCTATCCCATCAACCCCAAAAACCCCAGCATCATGGGGGTCAAGTGCCACCAGAGCGTGCTGGACATCGCCGACCAGCGCCACCTGGCCCTGGTGGGCACGGTGTCCGAGGGGGAGCGGCAGGTGATCATCGCCGTGGGCCGCTACCACCTGGACCCGGCTACCAACTGGGCCGACTGCGCCTTCATGGTGCGCGACGATTGGCAGGACAAGGGTGTGGGGCGCTACCTGCTTAGCCGGCTCATCGAGATCGCCCACCACCGGGGTATCGAGGGCATGAGCGCCGACGTATTGGTGGAGAACACCCGCATGATGCACGTCTTCCACCTCTGCGCCCCCGGCCCCATCCAGAGCCGTTTCGAGGACGGGGCGTACCACATCTCCTTCTCGCTCGAACCAGGCGAACACCACCGTGCGTGAGGCCCGGTGGGGTGCTTACTGGGCTAGGAGATCGGGCGTACAGCGGGGGGCGCTGGTTTTGGGAGCCAGCGGGGAGATGCGGGTCAAGGGGGGATGGTGTGGCGCTATTCCTCCCGCACCAGTTGCGAGGCGTGCAGGCCGTACTTGGCCAGCAGCCGGTGCAGGGAGCGGCGGTCGATGCCGCTGTGTTCGGCGGCCCGCGAGACATTGCCGTGGTATTTCTGCAGCACGTCCTCGATATAGCGCCGCTCGACGTCCTCGATGAGCTGGTCCTTGGCCTCTTTGAAGGGCAGGCTCAGCAGGAAGGTCTGCGGGGCCTGAAAGTTGTGCTCGGCCGGGCGGATCTGCGGCGGCAGGTCCTCGGGCTGCACCGCCTCGCCCGAAGCCAGGATCACCGCCCGCTCCAGCACGTGCTCCAGCTCGCGGATATTGCCCTTCCATTCCCCCTTGAGCAAGAGTTCCATAGCCGGCGGCGAGATGGCGTTGACCGACTTCTGGTGCTGGCGGGCATAGTGCTGGAGGAAGTGGTTGGCCAAGAGCGGGATGTCGTCGCGCCGGTCCTTGAGCGGGGGAATCTGGATGGTGAAGGTGTTGACCCGATAGTACAGATCCTCGCGGAACTGGTTGGACTCCACCTTTTCCTCCAGGGGCTGGTTGGTGGCGCAGATCAGGCGCAGGTCCACCTCGCGCTCCTGGTTGCTGCCCAGCCGGCGGAACTTGCCATCCTGCAGCACCCGCAAAAATTTGACCTGCAAAGGCATGGGCAACTCGCTGATCTCGTCGAGGAAGAAGGTGCCCCCATCGGCGGTCTCGAGCAGACCGGGTTTGGCGTGTGCCGCCCCGGTGAAGGCCCCCCGCTCGTAGCCAAAGATCTCGCTCTCCACCAGGTGCTCGGGCAGGGCCCCGCAGTTGATGGGCACAAAGGCGTGGGAGCCCCGGCTGCTGTTGGCGTGGATGCTGCGGGCGATCAGTTCCTTGCCGGTGCCGCTGGCCCCGCAGACCAGCACGTTGACGCTGGTGTCGGCGATCTTCTTGATCAGCTCGAAGATCTGCACCATGCCCTGGCTCTTGCCGATGATGTTGTCGAAGCTGTAGCGCCGGCTCAGCTGTTCCTTGAGGGTGCGGTTCTCCTCGCGCAGGGTGCGGGCGGCCAGCACCTTCTCGACGACGATGGCCAGGTGGTCGGCGGTGAAGGGCTTGGGGATAAAATCGGCGGCGCCCAGGCGCATGGCGGCCACCGCGTCCTCGATGGTGCTGTACGCGGTCATGATCACCACCTGGATCTCGGGGTGGTGGGCTTTGATCTGCTGCAAAAGCTCCATGCCGTCCATACCGGGCATCTTCAGATCCGTGAGCACCAGCTGCGGTTCCTCGGATTGGAGATAGTCGAGGGCGTCGCGGCCGTTGCTGGCCACCGCGCTCTGGTAGCCCTTGCTGTTGAAGAGCCGCTGGCAGCTGACGGCCAGGTCGGTCTCGTCGTCGACGATGAGGATATGGGCGCGCGCCATAGGTTCGTCTCGTTTCGCTAGATCAAGAATTCGGCAGGGCGGGCAGACAGATGGTGAAGCGGCTGCCCCGGCCCGGTTCGCTGTCCACCTCGATGGTGCCCCCG
>SXGT01201639.1_pt1 | contig 41170 bp, 26 predicted proteins | sample 3176221 | NCBI WGS metagenome assembly SXGT01 (sample SAMN11356862, study PRJNA531348) | freshwater metagenome | isolation source: freshwater sample F1-120 | place: China: Fuxian Lake, Yuxi | collected 2017-12-25
ATTTTTATCCCTCTACCCCCTCTCCCTCGCTTCGTGGAGAGGGGGTGCCGCGCAGCGGCGGGGGTGAGGCTGCGTGGGTGCCGCGGGCCTTGGCATGGGCTGCGCGATGTTATGCGGGAGGCCGGCGACGAGGAAGACCCGATGAATCCCCACCTCCAACAGGTCTACACCGGGATGATCCCTCGCTTCTTCTCGGGGCGCTCCACCCTCTTGTGCCTGGAGAGCTCGAGGCCCCACGCGATCGTGCGCCGGGTGTCCCTGGGATCGATCACCTCGTCGACCAATCCCCAGCCGGCCACCTTGTAGATGTCGATGTTCTTCTGGATCTGCTCGGTGACCATCTTCTTTACCTCGGGGGGAGGCTCCGCGCCGCCGAAGAGCTTCCTGGCGGCGATGCCCACCATCCCCTCGGCGCCCATCACGCTGATCTCGGCCGTGGGCCACGACACGATGAGATCCGGCTCGTACGCTCGCCCGCACATCACGTAGTAGCCGGCCCCGTAGGCCTTGCGCACGACCACGGTGATCTTGGGCACCGTCGCGGCGCTCATCACGTGGAGGAGCTTGGCGCCGTGGCGGATGATGCCCGCGTGCTCCACCTTGGAGCCGACCATGAAGCCAGGCACGTCCTGGAGGAACACGAGCGGCACGTTGAAGGCGTCGCATATCTGGATGAAGCGCGCGGCCTTGTCGGCGGAGTCCACGTCCAGGATGCCGCCCAGCCAGTTGGGCTGACTGGCCACGATGCCCACGCTCCTCCCCCCGACCCTAGCCAGGCAGGTGATCACGCTGCGCGCCCACCTCGGCTTGATATCCAGGATATCGCCGTGATCCACGATGGCCCGTATCAGCTTGTACATGTCGTAGGGCTTGCGCGCCGTCTCGGGAAGCAGATCGAGGAGCAGCTCCTCCCGGCGGTCGACCGGATCGGTCACCGGGAGCTCGGGGGGCTGCTCGTCGCAGCTCGATGGGAAGAACGAGAGGTACTTCTTGGTCGCCGCGATGCAGTCGGCGTCGCTCGCGAACTCCCCGTCACCCACCCCGGACACCTCGCAGTGCACCTTGGAGCCCCCCAGCTCCTGCTCCGAGATATCCTGCCCGGTGACGGCCTTGACCAGCGCCGGCCCCCCCAGGGCCAGGCTCCCCACGCTCTTGACCATGGGCACGTAGTCGGCGAGCCCCGGGATATAGGCCGTGCCCGCGGCCCCAGGGCCCACCATGGCGGCCACCTGGGGGACCACTCCGCTCATGTGGACCTGCTCTCGAAACAGGTGCCCCGTGCCCGCGAAGAGCGAGATCATGTCCGGGTGGCTGGAGCCAGGATCGATGCGGGCCCCCCCCGAGTCGACCAGCCAGACGATGGGGCAGCGCCCCCGGAGGGCCATCTGGCGAAGGCGGGTGACCTTCTCCTCGCCCGTATAGCCGATGCTCCCCCCCTTCACGGTAAAATCATAGGAGGCCGCGCAGACCATACGCCCCTCGACCTTGCCAAAGGCGGTGACGACCCCGTCGGCCGCGGGCTTGTCGTCCCCGCCGGGACCGGCGGCCAATCCCATCTGGGTCCCGTGGGCGCCGACTTCGAAGTACAGCCCGTCGTCGTAAAAAGCCGAGAGGCGCTCCCTGGCCGTGAGCTTCCCCCGCTCGTGCTGCTTCTGTATCCTCTCGGGCCCCCCCATCTCGCGCACCCTGGCGCGACGGGCCTCGAGATCCGCGACGAGCTCACGCATGTTCATGGCAACGACTCCTTCGGTATCCCGGTAGATCGCATACTTTCCCCTCGCCCGCCCCTTGCGAGGACGTTGCCTCGTGGCCTTCTCCCTGTGAATACCCCCTCACGACGTGGAGGAGACACCCACAGGTGTCCAGATGCGAGACGGCAAGGACGTTCACTTCCCTGTCCAGACCGGCTTGCGCTTCTCCATGAAGGCCATGAGGCCCTCCCGGGCGTCGTCCGTGGCCAGGCACTCCCCCAGCTTGGCCCGGAGCGCGGGCAGGGCCTCCGAGAGCCCCAGATCGTCCTGCTCGGCGAAGGCGCGGAGGCCAAGCCGGAGGGCCGATGGGCTCTTGTCGCAGAGGCGCGCGGCGAGCCTGTCCACCACCAGGTCGAGCTCCTCCGGGGGGCACACCCGGTTCACCAGGTGCCGCGCCCTGGCCTCCTCGGCCGAGAGCTTCTCCCCGAGGAGCATCATCTCGAGGAGGAGGCGGCGGGGCACGTGACGGGCGAGCACCGCCATGATCATCATCGGGAAGAGGCCGACGTCCACCTCGGGGGTCCCCAGCCTGGCGTCGCTCGAGGCGATCGCGAAGGTCGACGCGGCGCAGAGGCCCAGGCCCCCGCCCATGGCGTGGCCGTTCACCCTGGCCACGATGGGCTTCTCGTAGCGCATCATCGCCAGGAGGAGATCCGCGTAGTCGCCCTTGAGGGGCAGGGGGTCGTCCTGCTCTCCTGCCGTGATCGCGGCGAAATCCCCGCCCGAGCAGAAGGACTGGCCCTCCCCTGTGAGCACCACCACGCGCACCCCGGGATCGTCCTCCCCGTCGGCGAGGGCCCAGAGCAGCTCGTTGATCATCCTGGGGCCGATGGCGTTCCGCCGCTCGGGGTAAAAGAGGGTGATCCGCAGGACAGGCCCCCCCGAGGAGACCCGGATCTTGCCATAAGGGCGCTCGCTCATGCCGCGCCTCCCTGACGTACCTCGTCCAGGCGAAGGATCTTCCTGGCCTCCTCCACCGTGGCGACCTTGCGCCCCGCGTCCCTGGCCATGCGCACGGCGACCTCGATCAGGTCGCCGTTGGAGCGCGCCATCTCGCCGCCGGGCAAATAGAGGTTGTCCTCCAGCCCCGCCCTGATATTTCCGCCAAGCACCAGCGCGGCTGCGATCATCCGCCAGCCGCACCTGGATATGCCGATCACCTCCCACTCGCTCCCGCGGGGCATGATCCTGGTCTGGAGCTGGAGGCTCTCCACCAGGGGCGGGATGCCGCCGAGCACGTTCACGATGAACGAGAACTGCAGGGGCTCCTTGAGCAGGCCCATGTCCAGGAGGGGCCAGATCCCGTGGGTGTGGCCGGTGTCGAAGCACTCCAGCTCCGGCTTGACGCCCGCGGCGTTCATGGCCGTAAGGAGCTTGGTGATCTTCTCGTAGGTGTTTGGAAACACCATGTCGAAGACGAAGGCCTTACGGTTCTCGGAGTACTTGGCATAGTTCATGGTGCCCATGTTAAGGGCGCCGATATGAGGCCTGGACTCGGTCAGGTACGCGCACTGCTCCGACACGTCGTCCAGGAGGGTGCCGGTCGAGAAGTTGAGCAGGATGGGGCAGCGCGCCTCTATCTCGGCCTTGATCTCGGCGAAGACCGCCGGGCTGAAGGTGGGGGAGCCGTCCGCGTGGCGGGCGTGGATGTGGACCACGCTGGCGCCGGCGTCGTAGGCGCGCTTGGTCTCGTCGGCGATCTCGGCGGGCGTGTACGGGATCCCCGGGCACTGCTTGCGGTTGGCGAGCACGCCGGTGACGGCGCAGGTGACGACGCATAGATCAGGATCGCGCTGGAACATGGTCAACCCTCCGGGTCCTTTGCCTTGGCCGCGGCAGGAGCACCCTCGCGCTGCTGCGACTGGTCGCGCCGTACGATGGCGTTCACCTTCTTCGAGACCTTCAGCAAGATACGCAGCACGTCGCGCACCTCGTCCTTGGAGAGGCTCGAGAGGGCGCTGCGCAGCACCTCCATGGGCTCGAGCGGGATGTCCTCCGCCAGCGCCAGGCCCTTGGGCGTGAGGCGGATATGCACCACCCGGCGATCCTCCTTGGACCTCTCCCTGAGGACGAGCCCCTCGCGCTCCATGCGATCGATGATGCCGGTCACCGTGCTGTTCTGCGCCCGGATCCGCTCGGAGAGCTCGGAGAGCGACAGATCACCGATCTGCTCGAGGATCTTCACCACGGTGAGCTGAGGCCCCGTGAGCTGGGCGCGGCGCGCCAGCTCCTTGGTGATGCGGCGGCTCTCCGTGTAGAGATAGATGATCGTCTCGAGGATCTGCTGGACGTCGTCTTTGAGGCTCGGCTCGATCGGGGACAAGGGACTCTCGCGCAGAGGGAGCAAGGAGGCCGGGGCCCCCCAAGAAAACTTCGTACGCGAAAGAATCGTTCCCCCCACGCCGGGAGTCAACACCCAAGGGTAGGGAGGGCTCTCAGGGCCGGGCGTTCAGGGCCGGGAGCTTCTCGCCGTTCCCGTGGCCTCCGGCAACGGGAACGGCGTGGACTCCCTCTTTGACAGAAATTGCAGAATCTTCGTACCCTGTGCTCCGTGAATACAAATTTGCTGTCGAGCCTCCTGGCTTACGCGTCCCCCGCGCTCACCGTCGTGGCGGGCCTCCTCGTGCTCCTGTTCGTCGTCCACAACTGCGTCGCGATCGCCAGGGGCAACGAGATCATCACGCTCGAGCGCCGGTGGTTCGGGGCGCAGATGCCGGACGGGAGGACCGTCGCGCTCACCCACGAGGTGGGCGTCCAGGCGCGCACCCTGGGCCCCGGGGTCCACTACCTCATCCCCTTTATTTACAAGACCCAGAAGCACCGGTTCATCGTCATAGGGATGGACCAGGTGGGGTTGGTGCAGGCGTGCACGGGGGCGGCGATCCCTTCGGGAGAGTTCTTCGCCAAGCCGGTCGAGTGCTCGCTCTTCCAGGACGGCGAGGCCTTCCTACGCAACGGCGGGGAGAAGGGGCCGCAGGTGCTCATCTTGCCCCCCGGCGAGCACCGGATCAACCCGCACCTCTTCACCGTCGAGGTGACGACCGCCGTCATCGTCAACGAGGCCCAGGTCGGGATCGTCGAGGCGGTGGCCGGGAGGCCCTGCGCGCCGGGGAGGATCTTCGCCACCCCCGTGGACTGCGACAACTTCCAGGACGGAGCCGCGTTCCTCGCGAACGGCGGCCCGAAGGGGCCGCAGATCGCCATCCTCCCGCCCGGGAAATACCGCATCAACACCTCGCTCTTCCGCGTGGAGTGCCGCCCTGTCACGGTGATTCCCGGAGGCGCCATCGGCCTCGTGACGGCGATGGACGGCGCGAGGATCCCCGACGGGCGCCTCCTCGCCAACAAGGTCGACGGCCATTCGAATTTCGAAAAGGGCGACACCTTCATGGCCGCCGGCGGCGAGAAGGGGCGCCAGCTCGACGTGCTCATGCCCGGGACGTACCGGATCAACACGGCGCTGTTCGAGATCAGCCCTCCGGTCCCCTGGACCAACATCGGCCCCGACGAGGTGGGGATCGTCATCATCCAGGAGGGCAAGCCCATCCTGGATCCGTCCAAGATCGCGGCGGACGAGGTCGACCTCACCCTGCACAACAACTTCCAGAACCCGGCGGCCTTCCTGGCCGCCGGCGGCCAGAAGGGGCTCCAGATCCCCGTGCTCCGCTCGGGCAATTACGCCATCAACCCGTGGTTCGCGCAGGTGATGAAGCACGCGATGACGGAGGTGAAGATCGGGGAGTGCGGCGTCGTCACGAGCTTCGTCGGCGAGGAGGGCGAGGACGTCACCGACGCGAAGGTCAACGCGAAGATCGTCAAGAATGGCAAGAAGGGCATATGGGCCGAGCCGCTCGGCCCCGGGAAGCACGCGCTGAACACGAAGGTGTGCAAGGTGGACATCGTGCCCACCACGCAGATCCTCCTCAACTGGGCGGACAACGAGTCGAGCGCCCACAAGTTCGACTCGAACCTGAAGACCATCACGCTGCGCACCTCGGACGCGTTCAACGTGGCGATGGACGTCAGCGTGATCATCCACATCGCCATGGCGGACGCCTCCAAGGTGGTCGCGAACCTCGGCTCGATCACGAACATGATCTCGCAGGTCCTCGAGCCCGCGATCTCGTCTCACTTCCGCAACGCGGCGCAGTCCGTGCAAGCGCTCGACCTGTACACGAAGCGCGCGGAGCTCCAGGCGAAGGCCAAGCAGCACCTCCAGGACGTCCTCAAGGGGCACCACATCGAGTCGAAGGACACCATGATCGCGGACGTGGTGCTGCCGCCGGAGCTCACCAAGACGGTCACCGACAGGCAGATCGCCGAGCAGGAGAAGAAGACGTACGCGACGCAGAAGCAGGCGCAGGACGAGCGGAAGGTCCTCGAGAACGCGAAGGCGCAGGCCGACATGCAGAAGAAGGTCGTCGAGTCCGAGCGGGGCGTGGAGATCTCCAAGAACCTGGCCGACGCGGCCATCAAGGCGGCGGAGGGAGAGGCGAGGGCCACGGAGCTCAAGGCCGACGGGACCGCCAAGGCGACCAAGCTGAACGCCGACGCCGACGCCGAGAAAGAGCGAAAGACGGGCATCGCGCGGGCAGACGTCATCCTCGCCCAGGGAGAGGCCACCGCGAAATCGTACAAGCTGTCGGTGGACGCGATGGGCGCGGTCTTCGGTCAGCTCAAGATCGTGGAGCAGATCGCCGAGAACCATATCAAGCTCATCCCGGACGTGCTCATCTCGGGCGGCGGGCAAGGCGGGGGATCGAACCTGGAGAGCCTGCTCGGGCTGGCCCTCATCGAGAAGCTCACCGGCAAGGACATGAAGTCCCTGGCCACCGACAAACCCACGTCGAAATAGGCTGAGCGACGCGCCGACGCGCGGTCAGTTCAGGAGCGTCGCGAGCTTCGGGATCACCTCCACGACGGCCCCGGTGTGTTCGAGGAGCTCGCTGGATGGATCGGTGCTCCAATCGTACCCCGTGGACCTGTCGATCCTGCGATGCCCACACGACGGAGGCGCGGTCGAGCGCTCGTCACCCTCGAGGTTCGCGTGCTCGAGCGGCCACGGGTTCGCGGTCGACGGGTGCGTCGTCGATTTCCTGCCGCCGCGCGCCGCGCACGTCGTCGGGCTCGCCCGCGCGATGGTGTACGACGCGCTCCTTCCCCGGTGGACGCTGCAGCACCTCTTCGGCGTACGCCCGGCGCTCCTCGAGGAGCTCCACGAGCTCGCGGCGGGAGCGGCGCGTGGCGGCACCCTCGTCGACGCCCCCTGCGGCTCGGCCCTCTTCTCGGCCGAGGCGGCTGTTCGCGCGGGGATCGCGCGCTACGTCGGCCTCGACGCGTCGGCGCCCATGCTCCGCCTCGCGCGGCGGCGCCTCGTGGGCGCGGGCGTCCCCGACGCGCTCCTGGTCGCCGCGGATCTGCTCGCTCCTCCGCTCGCTCCGGGGAGCGCAGACGCGGTCGTGACCAGCCTCGGCCTCCAGTTCGTCGCGCCCCGCGAGGTGGCCCTGGGTAGCCTCGCGCGCCTGCTGCGCCCGGGAGGGCGCCTGTACGGAGCGGCGCCCGCGCTCGGGCTCCGTGCGTCGTACGACAGGCGTCACCAGACCCGACGCGTCAAGGATTTCCCGCTCGACGCCGCGACCCTGAGCGACGAGCTCGGGCGTGCAGGCTTCGTCGATGTCACGGTTCGCCGAGAGGGGGCCCTCCTCGTGTGGACATCCGTTCGCGCGGCCCCGCGGTCAGGCCCATGATCCGCCGGGAGGGCTCGCCGCGCCCACGAGCAGATCTCCCACGCTCCCCTCGGCGGCGCGCGGGAGGCGGCCCAGGATGGCCATGAAGCGACGCAGCGCATCGCCCGCCGTCGCGTCGTCGAGGCGGTCGCGCGCGTAGTCCAGGCGGACGTGGAGGCGCGCGTCTCGCGGGGAGCCGGGTACGACGACCACGTTGAGCGGAAAATGCCAGGTATCGCTCGCCCTCAGGCTCGACGCGTCCAGCCTTCGACCGCCGTGAGCGAGGCGAAGCCCCTCCGGCAGCGACGCCTCCATGGGGAAGTTCTGGAAGCGCAGGTTGGTCTGGAGGAGGCTCGCGCCGGGCGCCAGGAGGCCGACGCGGCGGGCGAGCTCGAGCGGCGTGTGCTCGACGGAGAGAAGAGCGGCGTGCCGATCGCGCACGCGCCTCACGTACTCGGCCACGGACGCGCCTCGCGGGACGCGGAGCCGGACCGGAACCACGTCGATGTAGAGGCCGACCGCCGACTCCACTCCGTGGAGCTCTGCGGGGCGTCCGGCGACCGTCATCCCGACGAGCACGTCGTCGCCAGGGCCCGTCATCGCCAGAGCCCACGCGGCGATCGCCAGCACGCTCTGGGTCCACCGATGCGCTCGCGCGAGCGCGCCGAGCGCGGCCGTCTCCTCGACCGAGAGCGCGGCGCCTTGGCTCCCGCCGCCTGGATCCTGACGCGCGGGCTTCGGGCTCCCCGCGGACGTGGCCGGGAGCCGGAGCGTCTGCGGCCCCACGTCGTCGAGCGAGGCGCGGAGCAGGTCCGCAGCCGCCGAGACATCCCGTCGGCCAAGCCAACGAAGGAGCTCGCCGTACCGCGGCGCGGGCGGAGGATCGAACGCGCGCCCGTCGACGGAGGCCTCGTAGGCGCGGAAGAGCTGGTCGAAGAAGATGCCCTGACTCCAGCCGTCGAGCACCAGGTGATGATGGCTGAAGAGCACGCGGCGCTCGACCTCGCCGGTCTGCGCGACCGTGAGGCGGGCGAGCGGAGGACGGTCGAGGTCGAAGGAGCGGGCGCGGTCTGCTTCGAGGATGCGCTCCCACGCGACGAGCCGCTCGTCGGGCGCCAGATCGCGCAGATCGAGGGCGTCCACCTGGGTCGTCACGGCGCGCTGGACTCGCAGCCTCCACGGCCCGCCCGCGGCGCGGACGAACGTCGATCGGAGGGCGTCCTGGCGATCCACGACCCGCCGCCACGCCGAGGACAGCGCGTCGAGATCGAGCGGGCCCTCGAGCTCGAAGGCGATCTGGACATGGTAGGCGCCCTCGCGGGTCGGGTGATCGGCCTCGGCGAGCATCGCCCCGGCGAGCGGAGTGACCGGGAGCTCCTCCTCGATCGACCCGAGCATCGCGCGCACCGCTTCGGCGAAGGCACAGGCGAGCCGCTCGATGGTCGCGGGAGCGTGAGGATCGCCGTGGGTGAAGGTCACGCGGAGGCGCCCGCCGGAGACCCCGCCGATGACCTCGAGGAGATCACGTCGGCGCGCCCGGGGGCTGCGCGTGGGGCCCGCGTCCTCGCCCGTCCACGCGAGCGGCGCGCCGGCGGGGAGCACAGGATCGGCCTGCCCGAGGTAGTCGAAGCTGATCTCGGGGCGGGGCAGCGCGGCGAGGCGGGCCGCACCCTCCGGAGCGCCGAGGTACCGCAGGAGCCCGAACCCTGGGCCTACGTCGGGGTGCGAGCGCACCTGGTCGATCACGCTCCGGAGCAGCCCTCCCGGGGTCCTCGCGTCCTCCGGGCGCTCCAGCAGCAGCGGCGAGATGCTCGTGAACCAGCCGACCGTGCGCGAGACGTCCAGCTCGGGGAGGAGCGAGCGGCCGTGCCCCTCGCGGTCGACGAGCACGGCGGGGGCGCCCGTCCAGCTGGAGAGCGCGTCGACGAGCGCCGCGAGGAGCACGTCCTCGATGCGCGCGCCGCACGCGGCCGGGGCGTCGCGGAGCAAGGCCTCGGTCTCTTCCGGCGTGAACACCACCTCGCGCCGCCGCGCCGAGGCCATGCGGTTCTCGGCGCCCGCGTGATCGACGGGGAGCGGGCGCGCGCGCGACCACGGCAGCGCGAGCCAGCGCGGGAGCTCCTCGGCCCGGCTCGCGCTCCTCGCGTGCTCGACGAGGCGCTCGGCCCACTGTCCGAACGACGCGGTGCGAGGTGGCAGCCCTCCGCCCTCGAGCAGCGCGCAGAGATCCTCGGCAAGCACACGCCACGAGACGCCGTCCACGACGAGGTGGTGGATGACGATGAGGAGGCGCCCCGGCCGCCCGCCCCCCCGGGAGAGCAGCGTCGCGCGGAGGAGCGGGCCATGCTCGAGATCGAGGCTGGCCTGGCGCTCGGCCGCGATCCGGGCGGTGGCGGCCGCGTGCTCGTGGTCGGGCAGAGCAGACAGGTCTTCGTGATCGAACGGCGCGTCGCCGTCGGGCGGCGCGTAGCGCTGGCGCCATCCCTCGGGCCCGAGCGTGAAGCGGAGCCGGAGCGCGTCGTGGTGCTCGACGACGGCGCCCACCGCGCGCCGGATCGCGTCGGCGCCGACGTCGGGTCGGACGCCCACGACGAGGGCCTGGTTCCAGTGGTGCGGCTCCTCGAAGCCGTGCTCGAAGAACCATCGCTGCACGGGGGTGAGCGGGCGCTCACCCTCGGGCCGGCCCTCGGCGGCCTCCAGGCTTGCGGTCGGGGCGCCGGGGAGCGCGGCGAGCTCGGCCACGGTGGCGCGGTCGAGCAGGCGCCGCACGGTCAGGTGAATCCCGGCGCGCCGCGCCCGCGCGACGGCCTGCACCGCGAGGATGGAGTCGCCTCCGAGCGCGAGGAAGTCGTCGTCGGGGGCCACGTCGCGGACGCCCAGCACCTCGCCCAGCAGGCTCGCGAGCGCGCCCTCGGCGATCGTGCGCGGCGAGGCTCGGCCCACGCGGCCCCGCACGACCTCGGGCGCGGGGAGCCGAGCCCGATCGACCTTGCCGTTCGCGGTGAGCGGGAGCTCCGGGAGCCAGACGAGATCCGCAGGGATCATGTAGGCAGGCAGGCGCGCCGCGAGCCCGCCCCGCACGAGCTCGGTGGGCCGCTCCTCCGCGTCGCGCGGGACGAGGTAGGCCACGAGGCGCCTGTCGCGGCCCTCGCCGCGGGCGACGGTCACGGCCTCGCGCACGGCCGGGTGGCGCACCAGCGCGGCGTCGACCTCGCCGAGCTCGATACGGTGGCCGCGCACCTTCACCTGCCCGTCGTCGCGGCCGAGAAACTCGATGTTCCCGTCGGGGAGGCGACGCCCAAGATCCCCGGTCCGGTAGAGCCGCCCGAGCCCAGGGTGGAGGATGAAGCGCGCGCGGGTGCGCGTCTCGTCGCGCCAGTAGCCGCGGGCGACGCCGACGCCTCCGATGAAGAGCTCGCCGACCGCCCATGTCGGGCGCGGCTCCAGAGAGTGATCGAGGACGTGCATCGTCTGGTTGGCCATCGGGAGGCCATAGGGGACGCTCTTCCACGACGGGTCCACGGCCCCTATCGGGTACAGGATCGACCAGATGGAGGCCTCGGTGGCGCCGCCCAGGCTCACCACGCGAGCGCCGGGGATGACGCGCCGGAGCCGATCCGGGAGCGTCACCGGGATCCAGTCCCCCGACAGGAGCGCGAGCCGGATCGCGCCGAGCCCGGCCGCGACGCTCGCGTCCCCCTGCTCTGCGTGATCGACGAGGAGCTCGAGGAGCGCGGGGACCGAGCTCCAGATCGTGACGCCGTGCTCCGCGACGCACGCGGCCACCTCCGCGGGATCGCGCGCGGCCCCGGGCGCCGGGACCACGATCGTCGCCCCCGCGGCGAGCGCGCCGAAAATGTCGTACACGGAGAGATCGAAGGACAGCGAGGACAGGGCGAGGACGCGGTCCTCGGGGCACACGCCGAAGCGCCGGTTCACGTCGAGGACGGTGTTGACAGCGCCGCGGTGGTCGATCATCACGCCCTTCGGCTCCCCCGTCGAGCCCGAGGTGTAGATGACATAGGCGAGATCGGCCGGATCGGAGCGAGGGCCGGCGTGGGCAGGCCTCGCGCGGGGGTCCACCTCGTCGACGAGCACGCGCGATACGCCCTCGGGCCAGTCGACCCGGGCGTCGAGCCAGGACTGCGTGAGCGCCGACGTCACCTCGCCGTTGCGGAGCAGGCAGCGCACCCGCTCCGCCGGCAGCGACGGATCGATCGGGAGGTAGGCCGCGCCGGCGCAGACGACGCCCAAGGCCGCGACCACCTGCTCCCACCCCTTCTCCATGACGATCGCGCAGAGGCGATCCGGGCCGGCGCCCGCCGCACGCAGCCGCCCGGCCACGGCCTGCGCGCGCAGGAGCAGCTCGCCGTAGCCGATCGCGCGCCGCCCGTCGACGATCGCGGGGTGCTCGGGCCTCAGGGCCGCTTGCTCCTCGAACAGCTCGTGGAGGAGCGCCCCGGAGACCGGTGCGCTCGTCGCGTTCGCCCGCTCGGCGAGCGCTCCCTCGGAGGCGTCGAGGTGGGCGCGCGCGCCCGTCGCTCGCCACGCCTCGTCCCCGGCGGCGAGGGCGCGCACGAGCCTCCCGTGGACCTCGAACATCCCGTCGAGGAGCCCGGCCGGGAAAGCCTCTTCGACAGCGTCCCAGCGCAGCTCGAGCGCGCCCTCGTCCTCCGACACTCCGTGGTTGAGGAGGGCCTGGTAGCTCTGCGTGACGGCGTGGACCGGATCGGGCAGGCGCGGGCCACCCTCGGCGCCGGGCATGCCGAGGGCGCTCGTGAACACGTAGGGCATCATCGCGTCACGCCCCTCGCGGGCGAGCTCCCGGAGCACCTCCACACCGGTGAAGCGGGAGCGCTCGAGGTCGCGCCAGAGCCGAGCCGAGAGGCGGCGCGCGCGCGCCTCGACGGGCTCGGCGGCGCCGTGATCGACCTCGAGCAAGGTGAGGGCGCTGAAGTTGCCGACCAGATCGTTCACCTGCGGGTGGGCGGCGTCGCGGTTGTACGTCGTGAGGTTCAGCGTGAAGCAAGGGGAGCGCGCGAAGAGGGCGAGGACCTCGGCATACGCGGTGAGCAGGGCGGAGGAGGGAGTGAGGCCGCGCGCCGCCGCACGCCGCCGCAGCGCCTCCCAGGCCGCGGCGTCGAGGCGCCCCCTGCGACGGCGGAACCTGGGCCTCGCGATGGACGCAGGGGCGACGGCGAGCGGGAGATCCGGCGCGGGCGGGAGGGTCGCGACGCGCTCCCTCCAGTAGTCGCGATCCCGTCGCGTCGCGTCGGAGCCTCGCGCGGCGATCTGGGCCAGAACGAAATCACGGAACGAGATGTGGAGCGGAGGCAGGGCGAGGGTGGGTTCGGCGAGGAGGGACGCGAGCTCGCGGGCGAGGACGCGCGCGCTCCAGGCATCCATCACGAGGGAGTCCACGCGCACGTGGACCCTCGTCGCGCCGCCGGGAAGCAGCGACGCGGAGACCGCGAGCAGGGGGGCGCGATCGGGCGGGAGCGGCTTGGCCTCGAGCTCGTCGCGCGTGGCCTGGAGGGCGCGCTCGACGTCGAGCCGCCCCAGCGCGCGGAGGTCGCGGATCTCCACGGCGAACGGGGCCTCGTCGAGGATCTGCTGGCGGCCGTCGGGCAGGATTACGGAGCGCAGCATGTCGTGGCGCGCGACGAGCCGACGGAGCGCCTCCTCGAGGCGCGCGACGTCGAGCGCGGGGACGTCGAGCTCGGCGTAGCCCTGCGTGGCGGTGCCTCCCAGCGTGAAGTCCTCGCTCCTCCCGAGCAGGAAGGCGGCCTGCACGTCGGTCAGCGGGAACGGCTCACCGCGCGCCTCGGGTGCCGGGAGCAGGGCGGGCGGCTCGTCGGCCGGCGAGCCCGGCTGCCCGGCCGCGGCCAGCGCCGCGGCCAGGCCCTCGATCGTCGGGTTCTCGAAGAGGGCGCGCACAGACGCGTCGAGGCCCAGGACGCGGCTGGTCTCGGCCTGGAGCCGCATGGCGACGAGCGAGTGCCCGCCGAGCGCGAAGAAGTCGTCGCGGACGCCGATGCCCTCGCGCCCGAGGACACGCGCCCAGATCTCGACGAGCGTCCGCTCGAGGGCCGTCCGGGGCGGAACGCGCTCCGCGCGGTGCGCGCGGGAGGCGCTCGGCGCGTCGGGGGGCGGGAGGGCCCGTCGGTCGAGCTTTCCGTTCGGTGTGGTGGGCAGGCGGTCGAGGTACACGAAGAGCCTCGGGATCATGGCCGCCGGGAGGGCGCCGGCGGCGTGCGCGGCGAGCGCCTCGGGCGTGGGCGCGGGCGCGGCGGCCACGACGTACGCGCAGAGCGCGACCTCGCCGCGCGGATCTTTCACCGCGACGACTGCGCACGCATGGACGCCGGGGTGCCGCGAGAGCACGGCGGCGACCTCGGCGGGCTCCACGCGGACCCCGCCGATCTTCACCTGGTGGTCGAGGCGGCCGCGGATCTCGAGCGCGCCGTCGGGGAGGAAGCGGCCCAGATCGCCCGTGCGGTACACGAGATCCTCGGCGTCACCCGCGAGCGGATTCGGGACGAAGCGCCTCGCGGTCTCCCCGGGATCGTCGAGGTATCCTGCCGTTCGGAAGGGGGTGCGGAGCACGATCTCGCCCGTCTCGCCTACCCCGCAGGGGGCGTCGCCTCGAAGGACGAGCGCCTGCGCGCCGGGCATGGGCCGCCCCACCGGCTGGACCCCGGGCGTCGGCTCGGACACCACGTGGAAGCACTTGGCCAGCGTGGTCTCGGTGGGGCCGTACAGGTTCACGAGCCGGGTGGGCGCCTCGGGGAAGGCCTCGCAGAAGCGGCGCACGAGGGCCTCGCCGAGCGGCTCGCCCGCGAAGAACACGAGGCGCAGCGCTCGGAGCGAGGCGCCCGCGGGCGGATCTTGCAACCAGGAGGCCGCCAGCGTGGGGACCGTGTGGAGGAGCGTTATGCCCTCGCGCTCCAGCCACGGCAGGAGCGCCGCACCGCTCGCCACCGCGTACCTGTCGTCCGGTATACAGAGCGTCGCCCCGGCTACGAGCGGGGTGAAGACGTCGCGGAGGATCACGTCGAAGGACACGCCGGTGAGCTGCGCCGCCCGGTCAAGGGGCCCCACGCCGAAGGCGTCGCGCTGCCACGCGATGAAATGGCTCAGCCCCCGGTGGAGCCCGAGGACCGCGCGCGGCGTTCCCGTCGTTCCCGAGGTGAAGAAGACGTAGGCCGGAGAGGCGGGGGAGAGGCGGGGGAGAGGGTGCGGCGGGGGCTCTGTCGGGAGCTCCCCGTCGTCGCCGATCGAGAGCACGGCGTCAGGCTCGAGGAGCTCCGCCCCCGGGGGCCTCGGGCTGGCCCCGACGCGCACGACGCGCCGGGCGCGCGCTCGATCGATCTGCGCGCGCCACCGGGCAGGCGGGTGATCGGGATCGAGCAGGAGGAGCACGCCGCCGGCCGCGAGGATCCCGATCATCGCGGCCACCAGGCCAAACCCTCGCTCCGCGAGGAGCGCCACGGCCTCGCCAGGGGCGAGGCCTCCGGCGAGGAGCGCGCGGGCGATCCTCGTCGACGACGCCGCGAGCTCGCGGTGCGAGAGGTCGCGCCCTCGGTGGCGGAGCGCCACGCCCTCGGGCGGGCTCGCGAGGAGCAGCTCGGGGAGCGGAGCGTGCGTCTCCGCGTCCAAGCGGGCGCGCGGATCGGGCAGGGGGGCGCCCGGCGTGACCAGCGAGTAGTCGCCCACGGCGCGCGTCGGATCGGCGGCGATCTGCGCGAGCAGGTGCTCGAGCTGATCCCTCATCGCGGCGGCGCGCTCGCTCGAGTACAGATCCCTCCTGTGGACGAGATCGAGCGCGAGGCGTCCGCCCGACACGCTCGCGTAGAGGGTCAGCGCGTATTTCGCGGGGAGATCGCCGAGGTGGACCGGCTCCCACACGACGCCCCCCGCCGTGGCCAGCGGGGTCGGGACGCCGACGAAATTGAGGAGGACGTCGAAGAGCGGCGTGCGGCGGAGGTCTCGCTCCGGGTTCAGATCGGCGACGAGGCGCTCGAACGGCACGTCGCCGTGGGCGTGAGCGGCGAGCGTGGCCTCGCGCGCTCGCTCGAGGAGCGCGGTGAACGGGAGCGACGCGTCCAGCCGGACGCGGAGCGCGAGGGTGTTCAAGAAGAGGCCGATCAGGCCCTCGGCGTCGACGCGATCGCGGGTCGCCACAGGCGTGCCTACGACGAGATCGCCCTGCCCGCTCAGGCGGAAGAGGAGCAGATCGAGCGCGGCGAGGAGCAGCATGAACGGCGTCGCCCCGCGCGCATGGCAGAGGGCGAGGAGGCTCCGCGTGAGCCCGGCCTCGAGCGTGACCGACGCCCGGCCCGCGGGGGCCTCGCCCGCCGAGCGCATTCCGTCGGACGGGAGCTCGAGCGGGCTCGGGAGATCCCGCAGGGTCGCGCGCCAGAACTCGAGACCGCGCTCGAGGCGCCCTCCGGCGAGCTCCTCGCGCTCGCGCCGCGCGTGATCGGCGAGCTGCGCTGGCAAGGGCGGGAGCGGCGAGGCCTCGCCGCGTGCGAACGCGTCGTGGAGCGCCGCGAGCTCGGACACGAGGATGGAGAGCGACCACCCGTCGGCGACGATATGATGCACGGCCAGGAGCAGCGCGTGCTCCTCGTTGCCCAGGCCGATGAGCGACGCGCGAAGCAGGGGCCCACGGGCGAGATCGAAGGGCGCGCGCGCATGCTCTTCGGCGAGCCGCAGGAGCTCGCCCTCCCGGTCCGCCTCGGTGAGGCGCGTCAGATCGTGCCACGGCAGCGGCACGGGCTCGGCGGGGAGAAGGCGCAGGATGGGCGCTCCATCCACCTCCGGGAAGCACGAGCGCAGCGCCTCGTGGCGCCGCACGACCTCGGTGAGGGCGGCCTGGAGGGCCGAGCGGACGAGGCGCCCGCGCGCGCGCACCCCACCCGCGATGACGTAGGCGCGGCTCCCGGACTCGATTCGGTCGAGGAACCAGAGGCGCTCCTGGGCGAACGAGATGGGCGCGGGCGCCCTGGGCGCCGAGGGCGTCTCCCTGGCCTCGAGCGTCGGCGCGCGCGGGAGCCCCCGCACCACGGCGGCGAGCTCCTCGAGCGTGGGCGCCTCGAAGATCGCGCGGATCGGGAGCTCCACCCCGAGCGAGGCGCGCAGGCGGTTCACCACCTGCGCGGCCAGCAGGGAGTGGCCTCCGAGAGCGAAGAAGTCGTCGCGTGCCCCGACGCGCGGGGCGCCCAGCACCCCGCGCCAGATCCCAGCGATGACCTCCTCGACGTGATCGCGTGGCGCGGCGTCCCCCTCGTGTGGGGCAGGCTCGTCGGGGGGCGGGGGCAGGCCGGCGCGATCCACCTTGCCGCTCGCGTTGCGCGGCAGGGCGGGGAGCACGACGAAGCGCGAGGGGACCATGTACGACGGCACCCGCCCGACCAGGAACGCGCGGAGCGCCGCGGCCTCGGGTGGCCGCGACGGAGCCGCGCCGACGTACGCCACGAGGCCGAGCCCGCGCGGGCCGTCGTTGCGGGCGATCACCGCGGCTTCCAGGACGCCCTCGTGCTCGGCGAGCGCGGACTCGATCTCGCCCGGCTCCACGCGGTGCCCTCGGATCTTGACCTGCTGATCGAGCCGGCCGACGAACTCGAGCGCGCCGTCCGGCAGGCGGCGCGCCTGGTCGCCCGTGCGGTAGAGCCTCTCGCCGGGAGGGCCGAAGGGATCGGCCAGGAAGCGCTCGGCGGTGAGCTCGGGGCGCTCGTGGTAGCCGTGGGCGAGCCCGATCCCGCCGATGTGGATCTCGCCGGTCACGCCGACGGGCACCGGCTCGCCCTTCGGGTCAAGCAGGTAGATCCGTGTATTTTGCACGGGGCGGCCGATGGGCGCGCGCAGGGACTCGGGCCCCTCCAGGGGCCCGGCGTGGATCTCCTGGATCGTCGAGACGATGGTGGTCTCGGTGGGGCCATAGCCGTTCAGGACGCGCAGCCCCGGCGCGGCGCGCGCGATCGAAGCGAGCTGCCGCAGCGGGATGGGCTCGGCGCCCACCAGGAGGCGCCGCAGCGGCGTTCCGCGGGACGCGATCACGCGCGCGAGGTCGCCGAGGAGGCCCGCCGGCACGTAGGCGCTCCGGAGCTCGCATCGCTCGATCCATGCGGCAAGCTCGGCGCCATCCGCGCGCGCCTCGTCGGGGACTCGGTGGAGCGCGGCCCCCACGCGGAGGGCGGCGAAGAGCTCCCACACGGAGACGTCGAAGCCGATCGAGCTGAACAGGCTCGCCGCGTCGCCCGCTCCGATCGGCGCGCGGCGATCGATGTCCTCGAGCAGGCTCACGACGCCTCGGTGGGCGCAGACGATCCCCTTCGGCCTCCCGGTCGTCCCCGAGGTGTAGAGCACGTACGCGGGCGCCGCGCTGTCGACGGCGATCCCGGGCGCCGATCCGGGCAGGGCGGCGAGGTCGTCCTCGTCGAGCCGGAGCGTGGGGATCGCACCGAGCGGGAGCCGCCCGGCGAGCCGGCCTGCGGTGACGAGGACGCGCGCGCGGGCGTCCTCGACGACGAAGGCGCGGCGATCGGCCGGGTGCCTCGGATCGAGGGGCAGGTACGCCGCCCCCGCCTTGAGCGTGCCGAGGATCGCCGCCACGAGCTCCGCGGAGCGCTCGAGGCAGACCGCGACGCGATCGCCTGGCCGCGCGCCGAGCTCGACGAGGCGGTGGGCGATCCGGTTCGCCCGCCCTTCGAGCTCGGCGTAGCTCACGCTGCGATCGCGTGTGACCACCGCGGCCGCCTCGGGGGAGCGCGCGGCCTGCGCGGCGAACAGCTGGTGCAGGCACGCCCTGTCGTCGTACGGCCTGGCGGTGTCGTTCCATTCCACGAGGGCGCGCCGACGCTCCGCGGGCGAGAGGAGCGGGAGGCGTGACACGCGGAGCGAGGGATCGTCCACGATCCCCTCGAGCAGCGCGCGCAGGCTCGCGCCGAGCGCCTCGATGGTCGCGGCGTCGAAGAGATCGGGATCGTAGTCGAGGGCGCAGAGCAGCTCTCGGCCGTCGTCCACGGCCGTGAGGCGCAGATCCACCTGCGCGCCCGCGGGCACGGCGACGGCCTCTGCGCGCGTCCCGAGCAGGTCCACGGACCTGCCGGGGAGCCCGATCGCGAGGGGGGCGATCCAGGCGTGGCGCGGCCGCTCGAGAGAGAGCGTGGTGGCGAGCCGAGGCGGCCGGGGCTCGCCACGGTCGCGGCGGATCCTGTCGAGCACCCAGGGGAACGGGAGGTCCCGGCGCTCGAGGGCCTCGCGCGCGCGGGAGGCCACCCGCTCGAGGTGCCGATCGAACACGGGGTCTTCGCGGAGATCGGCGGGGATGGCCACCAGGTTCACGAAGTAGCCGACGACGGACGCGAGCGACGGGCGGTCGCGCCCCGTGCTCGGCGAGCCCACCACGAACCGTTCTTGGTGCGAGACGCGCCGGAGGAACGCCTGCCACGCGGCGAGGAGCAGGGTGTAGAGCGTCACCTTGCGGGAGCGCGCGAGCGCTATCAGCCGCCCCCGGAGCGCCCCGTCGAGCACCAGGTGCGACACGGCGCCGCGCCGCGCCCCCGCGGGGAGGAGGGCCCTGTCGGTGGGCATCCGGATGTCGAACGGCACGTCCCTGAGCGCCTGGGACGCGCGGAGGCCGAGGGCCTCGCTGGCCGCGGCGAGGTTCTCGGCCTGGCGGCGGACGTAGTCGAGGTGGGTACCACGAGGCGGGCGTGGCGGGGCCGAGCCCTCCCGCGCGGCGTGGTAGAGGGCGTTCGTCTCGTGCGCGATGACGTCCATCGACGCCAGATCCGCGGCGATGTGGTGGACGCAGACGAGCAGCCCGTGGTCCACCCCGGATCGGCGCAGGAGCGCCGCGCGCATCACGGGGCCCCGCTCGAGATCGAACGGCTGCGCGGCCAGCGCCGCCATCCGGGACGCCAGCCCGGCGTCGTCCAGCGAGGCGGCGTCCTCGACCGAGAGCTCGACCGAGAGCTCACCCCGCGGGGCCACGCGCTGCACGACGCGTCCATCTCGCTCCGCGTACGTGGTGCGCAGCGCGGGGTGGCGATCCACGACCCCCTCCAGCGCCCCCCTCAGCGACCCGACGTCGAGCGCACCGTGGAGCCGCGCGCCGACCGAGATGTGATAGGCGGTGCCCTCGGGCTCGAGCTGGCGTAGCAACCACAGCGCGTGCTGCTCCGGAGAGAGCGGCTGTTCGTCCGTTGGGTGGGCGGGCATGGCGCCGATGGTACTCGGAGTCACCGGGCGCCCACGGGGGCATGGCACATGCGGGGCTTCTGCATCTCTGTCTGATACCAAGTTCAGAGAGGGGGACGTTCGTCGGCTCGAACCTGTGGGGCTGCTCGCGCGAGGCGCAGGCGGAAACCGTGCGCTGGCCGCAAGGTGACGTGGGCCTCCGGGATCACCTCGCCGTCCGTCTCTCGACTCAAGTCGTAGTCCTTCAGGATCTGCGATACTACGATCTGCATCTCGAGCATCGCGAAATGGTTTCCGATGCACATCCGCTGCCCGGCCCCGAAGGGGAGGTAGGCGTGCTTCGGCCTGGCCTCGATCCGCTCGGGAAGGAACCGTTCGGGATCGAAGTCCTCGGGCTCGGACCAGCACTCCGGAGCGCGGTGCAACAGGTAGGGGCTGGCAAACAGGTTCGCCCCCCGCTCGATGGCGAAGCCGCCCAGCTCATCCTCCGACCTGGCGACCCGACCGATGATCCACACCGGGGGATAGAGGCGCATCGCCTCCTGGATGAGGCGGGTGGTGAACCGGAGCTCGCCGAGCCGCTCGATGACCGGAGGCCCGGCGGCGACGAGGTCATGGACCTCCTGGCGCGCCCGGCGCGCCGCGTCCGGGTGCTTGGCGAGCAGGTAGAGGATCCAGGTGAGCGCGGCCGCGCTGGTCTCGTGGCCGGCGACGAAGAAGGTCATCACCTCGTCGCGGAGCTGGGTCCCCTCGATGGCGGCCCCGTCCTCGCCGCGCGCGAGGAGGAGCATCGTCAGGAGGTCGTCGCGCTCGCTCCGCCGGTGCTCCTCGATGACGCGCTGGAGGTAGGCGTCGACCCGGCGCAGCGCCCTCGCGAAGCGGAGGTTCTGGGGCGTGGGAACGAAGCTTGGGATCGGCAGGAGCGAGGTCATCCGGTGGTAGGTGTGCCGGTTGGCCAGGGCCACGCTCGGGCTAAGCTCGTCGGTCGCGCCGCCAAGATCGGCGCTGAAGAGGGTCCACCCTACGATCCGCAGGGTGAGCTCCAGCATCTCCTTGTGGACGTCCACGACCTCGACGCGACGGGCCCGGTCGCTCCAGCCCGCAAGGAACTCGGCCGTGACCCGGGCCATGGTCTTCGCCATGGCGACCAGCAGGTGCCGATGAAAGAGCGGCTGGAGGATACGCCGCTGCCTCAGCCACGCGTCCCCCTCCGTGGTGAGCAGGCCCGCTCCCAGAGCGGGCCTCGCCGCCCGGATGAAGAGGGGATTGTAACCGTAGTTGGCGGCGCGCTCGACGAGGATATGCCTGGCGTAGTCGGGGTGCCCCACCACGTACACCTTCATCGGCCCTAGGTTCAATCGCACCAGGGGGCCGTGGTCCCTCCGCGCCTGCATGAACAGGCCAATGGGATCGCGCCGCATCCTTGCCAGATGAGCGAGCAGACTCCCTTCGAGGACCGGCGGGCGACGAAGGCGAGCCATGGCCGCCACGATACCATTTCACGCGCGTCGCACCTGTCGGCGATATTGCTCTCCTACACGACCGCGCAGGCGCAGCGCAGAGCGCCGCCCGACCGCATCCACGCGTTGGCCACGAAGGGATCGGCGACGACTCGCACGGGGCGCAGACCGGCCCCGCTTCAGTCCCCGGAGCTGGGCGACCAGCCCTTGGACATGAAGAGGTCGTATTCGACCTGCGAGGTGAAGAAGATGGGCTCACGCTTCCCCCAGAACACCCAGGCCCCGGCGCGGAGCCCCGTTCGGACCAGGTTGAGAGACACGGGGGCGGTGCCCGTCTTGTCCGCCTTGATGCGCTTCTTCATGCGACCCCCATGCTCGGGCGTATCCCAGGTGGGGCGCTGGGTCAATCCGCGGGGCAACCCTTCACTTCCCCTGCCTCGATGTTGGACAGGTCGTGTCGAAATTCGATCCTGCCGGGGAGACCAGCTCGGGTAGGCTGGCGGGAGGCCTCATGCCCGTCCTCTTCACCCCGCGGCTCGAGCTCGTGCCCATCACGCTCCCCTTCGTGGAGGCGGTCATGCTGGACCGCCGCGCCGACGTGGAGCGCATGGCCGGGGCCGTCCTGCCCAGGAACTGGCCGGGGCGCACGCTCATCGAGCGCGCCTTCAGCGCGTCGCTCGACGACATCCGCGCCGATCCGGACAAGCGCCTCTGGGGCGACCGGCTGATGATCACCCGAGAGGGCGAGCGGCGCCTGGTCGGCAGCGTCATCTTCCATGGCCGCCCCGACGCGACCAACGACGGCGTGACCGACGTCGGCTACGGGGTCGAGGACTCCATGCAGGGCCAGGGCTACGCCACCGAGGGGACCCGGGCCCAGGTGGACTGGGCCCTCTCTCAGCCCGGGGTAAAGAAGATCTGCGCGACCACGCCCCCCTGGCACACCGCCTCCATCCGGGTGCTCGAGAAATCGGGGTTTCATCGGGTCGGCCTCGAGGAGCACCCCTTCCTCGGCGAGATCCTATGCTTTGCTCGGGAGCGCTGAACCCATGCACTCTGCACATACACGCCGGGTCCAGGTCGGCTTCCTGGAGACGATCGGCCTGCTCCCCTTCAGCACCCGGATGCGCGAGGCGCTCCTCGCGCTCCGGGGGGACGAGAGCACACCCCCCTCGCGGGCAGGGCTCTCCAGCCTGGGGATCTTCGCGCCTCGCCTTGGCCTCGCGACCTGGCTGGGGGCGGTGAGGAAGGACCGCCGGGTCCCCATCTACAACCTGTGGAACCACACCCAGACGCCCCCCTCGGAGGGCTGGTCGGTGAGGCGCACCCGCGTCCAGGATTTCCGGGGCGGCCGCCTCACGTACGACAGCCACAACGGGACCGACTTCATCGTCCCTCCGGGGACCCTGGTCGCTGCCCCGGCTCCCGGGGTGGTGCTCCGGGTCTCGAGCGAGTGGAACCGGGGCGGCCTCAAGGTCTTCCTGGATCATGGGCGAGGCCTGGTGACCACCCACAACCACCTGGCTCGCTCGCTGGTCGCCGAGGGCGCCCGGGTCGAGCGGGGGGCGGCCATAGCCGTGTCGGGCTACTCCGGCCTGGACGCGCTCATGGGCTTCCCCTTCGGCGCGCCCCACGTCCACATGAACACCTGGCTGGCGGGCAGGAGCGTCGATCCCTTCGCTCGCTGGGGCCAGACCTCGCTCTTTCGCGTGCACAACGCGCCGGAGCCGGACGACGGACTGGCCGACGACCGCAATTTTGCGCCGACGGTCTTCTGCCCCGAGCGGGTGCAGGAGGGCGTTGACCGCTGCATCCACGAGGAGACCCGCCAGGCCCTCCAGCGGGAGGAGCGGCTCGCCTGCCGGGCCATGGCCCTTCTCTTCTATGCCAACTACTATCCCACGCGCTTCCGGGAGCCGCCCGAGCTCTACGAGGGCGTCTTCCCTCGAGAGCCCCGCCTCGATCTGCCCTTCGTCCGGGAAGACTTCGTGGGCATCACCTTCGAGCGGACGCTGGGGTAGCGAGGATCTTCCACAACATGGTTGGCGCGGCCCGGGGGGTCGCGCTATGCCCAGCAGCCATGTCGCGAAGGTCGCTCGTCTCCCTCTCCGTCCCCGTCGCGCTCCTGATCACCCTCGCCGGCGCTCTCCTGCCCGAGGCCGCCTCCGGCGGCGGCAGGCACAGCCCCGCCGGGAGCGGCTCCTCCCAGGCGGCTCCCAAGCCCCGCCCTCAGCTCGCGCCCGACCCGCCCGCAGAGGAGACGCCCAGGTCCCTCCCCACCCTCACCATCCAGGTCGATGGCCAGACCGTGAAGTGCCGGGAGCAGGCTGCGCAGCCCTTCCTCATCCGGGGCAACTGGTTCAAGAAGGGCGCGGACTCTGGGAAGGCGCTGGCCGAGGCCATCAGGTACCGCACCGAGCACTACGGGCATTTCCAGGGCTATGGAAACCCCGCCTGGAACGCCCACCCCCCTCGCTTTTACAGCGAGACCACCAGGTTTATGGGCCTCCCGGTCACCGTCAACAAGAAGGTGGCCGTGGCGCTCAGGTGCGTGGAGGCCGCGCTCAACGCCACGCCCGCCAAGGACGAATACCACCCCCACTCCATGGGCGGTATTCGCTTCGCGAACACCTACCGGGGAAGCGAGATCTCCAACCATGTGTACGGCATCGCCGTCGACATCGAGCCTGATCGCAACACCTGCTGCGGCTGCGTGGCGCCCTGGATCGAACACCCGCTCTGCCAGCGCAAGGTGAGCAGCATTTACGAGCGTATGGCCATGCCCAAGTCCTGGGTCGCCCTCTTCGAGCGCTTTGGCTTCTACTGGCTGGGGCACGACGTGCTCCAGGACACGATGCATTTCGAGTTCCTGGGCGATCCCGACAAGATCGTCGAGCCCATGGGCGTCGCGGGGGCCCCTCAGCCTGCTCCTCCTGCTCCTCCGGCCCCCCAGGCGAACACCCCCTCCCAGGCGGCCGACGCGGGGAGAGGCTCTCTCTGAGTGCGCTTCGATCGAAGGTGGGGCGCCAGCGCCCTGCTCGTGGCCGCGATCGCGGCCGCGTCGATGGCGTGGCGGTCGTCGCCTCCGGGTGCGTCGGCTCCCCGAAATGATCGGCCCGGCGGAGCGTCGCCCTCGGGGCCCGGGGAGCTCGCTCCACCGGGCACGTCCCCCACGATATCGGCCGGGGAGCTCGAGCAGCGCCTCCGCGAGGTCGAGGCGATCGTCGCGGCGAAGAACCGAGAGAGCGAGCGGCAGCGCAGTGCCTTCGAGGGCGAAGGGTGGGCCTCCGTCGACGCGGCGGCTCCGGATCTCGCTCTGAGCTCGGCGTCCCCCGGCCTCCTCGCCACGCGGGAGCCGGAGCTGCGCGCTCAGCTCCTCTCGGCGCCGCCGGACAGGGAGCACCTGGACAACGTGGCCGCCATCGCCGCCCGAGCGCGCGACCCGGGGACAAGGATCGCGGCGGTCGAGGCCATGGCCAGGATGGGACAGGGCGATCCGCAGCGCGCCCTCGTCGACACCCTGAAGAAGCTCGTCCCCGGCGATCCTGCGAGGCGCGCCCTGGTCCCCCTGCTGAAGCCGACGAGCATGGCAGACCCGTTCGCCCTGGAGCTGGCCGCCCTGCTCGACTGGGCCGGAGCCACGCCCGACGAGCGCCAGCAGATGGCGATGACCCTGGCGCTCCTGGCGCTGCGGGAGGGAGGCCCGCTCCCTGGCGACGTCGCCGCTGCGATGTCTCCGGAGTCGCTGGCGCTCGTCGGGAAGATGACCCAGCTCGCCCAGCGAACCTTGCAGTGATGAGAAGAGTCACGAGAAGAGTCACAAGAAGAGTCACAAGAAGGGAATCCCCGATGAAGCTCCGAGGTCTCTGTCTGGCCCTGGTCACCCTCACCTTCCCTGTAGCCTCCGCGTCGGCTCAGGGGGCGAACATCGAAGTGGCGCCCGACGTGAGCCTCCCTCCTGTCACGATCGATCCAGGGGATACTCTCGACATCAACCTGCCGACATGGAAGTGCAGACGGGGAGACGGCGCGGCGTGCTCGCGCGTCGATCTCGCCAGCCAGGCGCACCGGCAGATCCTGGTCATGCCGAGCGGGTCCATGGACACCCCGCAGGACAAACGGGCGTTCTGGGACGAGTTTGACAGGCTGGTCTCGCTCATGTCGAGCTCGGGGAACGCCTGGTCCTCGCAGAAGAAGGACAGGCTGCACTACGTCGGTTATTTCGTGCCTGGCGGGGCGCTGGGCACGCCCACCGCGGCCTTTGGCGGCAAGGTCGCCCCCCATCTGCTCCGCGGCTTCGCGCTCAGCTCGAGCAACGAGGCCGTGGGCGCCAAGGTCGACTCCCTGAGGAGCACTGTGTTGCCCGAGCTCCGCCCGATGGGCGTGGCCCTCCTGCTCAACGACTTCCAGGACGATATCACGCCCAACGCGGCACCTCCGAGCTTTACCGGCCGCCCCTACGGCATCGCCAGGATCAACCGCAAGCAGCTCGAGAGTGGCTACATCGCGACCCACGAGCTCGCCCACGCCGCGCTGAACTTCCTGGACGAGTACACCGAGCCAGGATTCGAGGCGCTGAGCATACGCGCTCTGGACGTGGTGACCCTGCGGCTCTCGCCGGACGGATCCTGGGGCGGGCTCACAAATGCCATCTCCGACTTATTGAATGTATACGACTACAACATGAGCGAGATCCTCGCCGGGAATGGAAACCACAACATCTCGCTGTCCTCGTTCCCATCGACGGTCTACTCGCCCATCTCCGGTCCCGAGCGTCACATCTACGAGGGAGGGATGCTCTTCGGGCGCGGCACTTACCACGGCGCCGGCAAGAACCTGATGGGATCGGATCGCGCTCCCCGTGGGCCCGACGATGGCTTTGCCTACGCTCACTCCGCGGGTCAGCAGGACGTCATCGAGACGGCCTTCGGCGGCGCGGCCCGTCGCGCCAACGACAGGCTGCGCAACGCGGGCCCCAGGGGCGGCTGGCCGCTGGCCCAGGGCAGCCAGACCACGGTCATGCTCTACGACGCCGACAAGAACCATCGCTTCCAGCCGACGCAGAGCTACGCGGTCCAGGCGGGCTACTGGGATCGCCGCTGGTCGGTCTGCTGGCAAGGTCCGGTCCCCTACCCTTGCTCGACGGACACCTGGAGGGTCGCGGAGCGGCGGGTCCCTTCCCAGCGGCGCACGATGAGCGTGAGCGCCGGACAGCTGGGCGGGCTCGCGGACCTGGTGCAGCGCGTATTGTGCGCCAACGGAGTGACGGAGATCCCCAAGCCGGATCGCTCGCCTTTTCTGCTCTGCGAGCAGCCGCTGAGCTCGATCTCCTCGGCGTTCTTGCCAACCTTCACCTTCCACACCCCCTACGAGGTCACGACCGTCCCTGCGAGCCAGTGGTTTACCCCCTACTGGTGGCGCTTCTCGACCCATAACGGGACGACCTCCTCGGGCTGGACGGGCTGGAGCTCGTTCTACCGTAGCCTCTGATGCTACCGAGCCATCGAAGTGGCGCGATGGCGAACGGGAGCGCGCCTCAAATCATTTCGAAGTAGCGGGAGTGGATGGCCACGGCGAGCAGCACGGCCACCTCTCGAGGCATGTCCTCGCCGGCCGTGACGAAGAAGCGATCGCGCACCCGGGTGAGGCCCTCGGGCTTCTTGACTTCGACGCCGACCTGGCCGTCGGCGCCGACGCACTTGAAATCGTACTCGAGGGCGAGCACGCCCGCGTCGGCGTTGAAGGTGCGGTCGCCCACGGTGAGCGCCAACGTCTTCTTGAACGCGACGGACGGGAACGACACACGGGCGAGCTCTTTGTTGTCCGCGGTCCGGATATGAAACTTCGTCTTGTTGAAATTCCCCTCGAGGGTAGCGAGCTCTCTGTCCTTGTCGTCCACCAGCGTAAACTTGGGCGTCATGCTGGTGGGCGCGCCGCGGGCCACGAACGCGATCGCCGCGCCGCCTCCCTCGTGGACGTCGTAGGTCGTGGCGACAGACGCGAGGCGCTGGACGACTTCGTACTGGGTCATGGCTCACTCTCCTGAGCCCGAACGTACGGGAACTCGCCCGGATCGAGCGCAGAAATCGGCGCTCTCCTTGACCGGACGGCGAGGGGCCCTCTACCACGCCCTCCAGCATTTGCTACCCGCCAGGGTCGACGGCGAGGTCCCCCTGCGGCCATGGTAAGCTCCAGACCCATGCGAGCCGACGGGCGGTCCGGCAGAGGCGAACAACCCAAGGAGCCTCGGCGCTTTGCCGTCGACGAGCGCCTCGTCATGCCCGAGACACGCTTCGAGGTGGTTGATGGCAAGGTCTCGAGCAGCTGTCCTTGCTGCGCCTTCACATCAAGCAGAACAAGGCCTGGCCTCGCTGAACAGATCGAAGGGGCGGCGGTGGGGAGGCGCTTGCCCGCCCAGGCGCGTTGTCGTGAGCCTTGGTCCCCGTGAATGCCCCCTCGCCCGTCACCTGCGAGGCGTTGCCTCGTGGCCGCTCCCTGTGATTTGGACCTCGCCCAGCGCGCCCTCGACGCGACCTCGAGGGCGCCCCGTATCAAGACGGCATAAAGACTGGGCCCGGAGGGGACCGGTCCCGCCAGAAGGCGCCCCGGGAGCCCAAGGAAGACGGTAAGACGGACCGATGGGAGTACGATCCAGGTTCGCAGCAGCGTTCGTCGCCATGACCCTCGCGATCCCTCGGGGAGCCCTCGCTGACCCGCCGCCAGCGCCCCCGCCAGGTCCGCCGATCGAGCCCCAGCCCCCCGCCGAGAAGAAGCCGCTCGTGAGCGTCACTCCGACCGGTTACGTCGAGGCGTACTACGCATACAACTTCAACCGGCCTTCAAATGGGATCACCAACTATCGCGGCTTCGACAACCGCCACAACACATTCTCCCTCGCCAACGCCGCGCTCGGCGCCAACCTGGAGGCGGGGCCGATCGGCGGTCGAGTGACCCTGCAGGTGGGCAGCACGCCGAGCACCTATTACATGAGCGAGCCTGGCCTCCCCGGCGCGGGGGGAGCCAGCGCGAGCAACACGGAGCTCTGGAAGTACCTCCAGGAAGCCTACGTGAGCTACAAGGCCCCGATCGGCCGTGGGCTCCTCCTCCAGCTCGGGCTCTGCGCCTCACCCATCGGGTACGAGGTCTTCGCCATAAAGGACAACTGGAACTGGTCTCGCTCCAACCTGTTCTTCGGCTTTCCCTACTACCACACCGGCCTTCGCGTGACCTACGAGTTTACCCCCGAGCTCTCCTCCACGATGAGCCTCTTCAATGGCTGGAACAGCGTCGTCGACAACAACGAGGAGAAGAGCGTCCAGACCAACGTCACCTACAAGGTCACGGGCAAGGTGCTCCTCCAGGCGCTCTATTTCGGCGGCGTCGAGCGGCCCAAGGGCTCGCCCGAGGGGCCCTACTGGCGTCACCACCTGGATGTGTTCGGGCAGTGGGACGCCACGCCCTCCCTCTCCTTCGCCGCGCAGGTCGACTATGGCGTCGAACCCAACCGCGTCGGCGCGGCGAGCTGGGGAGCGGGCGCTCTCTACGCGCGCTTCAAGGCGCGACCGTGGCTCTATCTGGCTCTCCGAGGCGACGTCTTCCAGGAGCGCCTCGCGGCCTCAGGGGGGCAGAGCAGCGCTCCGCTCTTCTGGAACGGAGCCCGGTGGGTGGGCTCCGGCACGGCGACGCTCGATCTGCGGCCTCATGATCAGATCTCGATCCGCCTGGAATACCGTCACGACGAGGCGGAGTCCCCGCTCTACTTCAAGGGAGAGATCGCAGGGGACGGCGGCTCCCGGGGCCCGTTCATGGCGAACGCGAAGCGCCAGGACACGCTGCTTCTCGGAGCGACCGCCTGGTTCTGATCGGGTGTTCAAGGCGGGACGCCCGCCCTTTCGGGCCAGACCACGGCCAGGTGCTCCGCCTTCGCCCCGCCCTGGAAGGTGACGACGCAGTTCCTGGCGCCAGGCCCCTTGGCGTGCTGCTTTGCCAGCGAAACCCGGGCAAGGATCTCCCTGGCGGTGAGCCAGCAGTCCTCCCGGACCGTGAAGAACCCTATCGAGACGGTCGGGTGAGCCTCGATGTCCTCGTAGTCCAGCGCCTGGATCTTTGCCTGGAACTGCCCGAGGAGAAGGGTGGCCGCCTCCTCGTCCACGTTGGGCAGCAAGATGGCATAGTCGTCCCGACCAAACCCGTAGACATGGCCCCGGCCAAAGATATGAGCCTCCAGCGCCGAGAGGAACCTCGGGAGCAGCTTACGGCTCACGGCGGCCTCGCCGTACATGGCATTTTGAACCCTGAGATCGTCGATATCCATGCTGGCCAACGAAAGGGGTATGTCCCGCTCCCTGCACTGCTCCCGGAAGTACGCCAGATCCGGGCCGAAGAGCTCCGCGGCGGTGAGGATATGAAAGGTCGCGTCATAGCGGTGAGGGAGGAAGGGAGGCGCCCGGCCGGCGCGGGAAGCCTCGGCGGCCTCCGGCGTCAGGTAGGCGGTGAGCCTGGGGAGCGGGCAGGGCCTCGTCTGGAGAAACCACGGCTCCTGGGTGAGCGCGTCCAGGGCGCGGCGGCGAGCGTCCAGCTCCGCGAGGAGCGCGGGGCTGTGGGTCTTCTCGGCCCTGGCCTCCAGCTCGCCCACGTGCACCGGCCTGGAGAAGATCACCGCTCTCTTGAGGAGCGGAGGGCCTGGCTCCGAGAGCTCCCCCACGAGCGCCAGGAGCTCCGGAGGAGCGGGCAGGCCGGCCTCCTCCAGGGCGTCCAGGATCTCCTCTCGAACCCACCGGGCGAAGGTCCTCGTACAGGCCCGGAGGGCCTCCTGTTCCTCGGGGCTCATGGAGATCTCCCCGGGGGGACGCTCGTGGCCGTGACCACCAGGAGCAATCGAGGCTCGACGCACGGGGGAGCGCGGTGGACGAGCCCGTCCTCGAGGCCGCCCCCGTAGAGGAGAGTATGGCCAGGAGGCACCTGTTCGAAGAGTGGGGGATGACGCTCCAGAGAGGCCATTTCTTCCTGGTAACGAGGGAGCGAGAGCGTATCACGGGGTGACTCGCGTAGCTGCCTGAGGGAGGCAGGCTCGTTGTCCCTCGGGATCCACCGGGTGCCTGCGCCGAAATAGAGGCGAATCAACCGTAGACCGCCCGCGAGCTCGCGGGGAGCGAGATCCAGGTGAAAGCGCTCGGCGCTCCTGGCATAACCCGCCCCTGGATCCGTCGGGACCTTCTGCAAGAGCTGCGCGGTGAGGGTCCAGCCAGGCGCGTGCTCGGCCACCACCTCGCACTGCCGATGAACGTCTTGCTCGAAGGCAGCCCCGAGATCCCCCACGAGAGACCCGAGAGCCCGGAGCAGGGCCCCCGCGGCCTGGCGAGGCGGCCCCCCGAAGATCGGCGACGAGAGCGAGCCCATCGCCAGGAGCTCGCTGGCCCACGAGACGAGAGGAGGAGGATCGCGCTGGATCAGAGGAAGGCTCATGCGGGGACGAAGCGAATGGAAGAGAGCTTGAGCCTCGTTTCTTCAAGCTCCAGGGCCGGGGTGCTCATGGCCGTGACCGCCGCTCCGACCGTCGCGTACCAGGCGCCGTCCAGGCAGAAGAGGGTACGAATGAGCTGGGAAAACGAGAATCGACCCCCGGGGAGGATAAAGCCGGAGAGCCCGTAATAATGCCCCCTTGGCTCCTCCTCGAGCCGTGACAAGAAGGCCAGCCCCTCGGCCCTCGGGTGAGCCCCCACGGGGCGAACGGCCTCGATACAGTCCAGGATCCCCACCCCGTCGCCGGGCCGACAGCGGAGCGTGGTCTCGAAGTGCTGGAGCGTCGTGAGAGCGCAGATTCTCCTGGGCTCCCTGTGCACCGCTCCGATCCTGGAGAGGCCGGCCTCGACGCTCTCGACGGAGCTCTCGTGCTCGCGGAGGAGCCGCTCGTCCCCCGACATATCGTGCCCTGGCGGCGCGGTCCCCGAGAGCTTGTGGCACGAGAAATCCTCGCGAGTCCCTTCTGCCAGGAGCTCGGGGCTGCAGCCCACGTAGCGAACAGAGCCCGAGCGAAAGAGGGCCCGCTCCCGGCCCGACGGCGAGAAGAGCGCGAAGGTCGCCACGGGATCCACCTCCGGGAGAGGGATACGCCTCGCGACGGTCAGGCGGCGCGAGGTGGCGCCGACCCATTCACAGGTCCGGGCAAAGCGAGGACTCGAGAGCTCGGGCTGGAGATCGTAGTCCACGGCTCTGTCACAGGACCTCCGGCGGGGCTCCGCCCTCCCGGCCTCTTCCATGAGGGCCAGGGCCTCGCCCCGCTCGTCGTGAATCGGCGTCATGGCGCCACCCTCGACGGAGATCACGAGATCGGGAGAGAACAGAGCCCAGTCCCGGGAGAGAAAGGGGATTTCACCGCAGCCAAAGGAGCCTCCGGCAAGAGGACGCGCGGCCTCCTGGCCCAGCCGGGCAAAGACCAGGGCTCCCTGGGCTCCCGAGCTGGCAAAGATCTCGGCCGCTCCCCGACGCTGGAGAGCCGCCAGCAGACAGGCCACCCTGGAGGCAGGAGTCATGCTCCCAGGCTGGGCCGAACGCCCGCGAAAGCGCGGGCGAAGCGGGCCTTGATGCCCAGCGCGCCCTCGGCCCCCACGACCTCCTGGACGGCGACGCTCCGACCGACGTGGGGGAGGCGCACCCGGCGGGATACGGTCAGCGGAGTTATCCTGGAGGCGCCCACCGCGAGCGCGGTCTTCTCGTCGATGAAGATCCCGCGGGCCTGCGCGATCTTGGCCAGCCCCTTGGCGACGGCGACCGGCGCTCCCTGAGGCTCCGCCGCGCCGCCGTGGGTGAGGATGGCCACGTCCCCCGAGGAGATGCCCACCGAGCACTGGAAGGGCAAGGCGCTCTCTCGCATCTTGTCGACGAAGTCGAGGGCCAGCCGGAGCGGCTCGTCGCTCGTTCCCTCGAAGGCGATGAAGATGTCGTCGCGCAGGGTGTGGTAGATGCGATCCTGGCCGAAGACGGCCCGCACATAGCCGAGATAGTCCGCGAGCAGCGCGGTGAAGTCCTCGAGCGGGAGCTCCTCGAACAGCCTGGCGCCGCCGACGATGTCGGTGCAGACCACCACGCAGGTCTCCACCCTGTCGAAGCGGTATTCGTCGTCGCTTATCGAGTAAGCGTCGAGCACGCTCTCTTGCTTCCAGTCATCGTCGAATTTCATCTTGGACCTCCTGGCGGGGATAGCTGCCCCATGATTTCTTCCCTCATCGGGGCGAGGTAGCGGTCCCGGTAGAGATCCGCGGCGCCCCCTGGTATACCGGCTTCGAGCAGGGGGATCCCGAACTGCTCCTCGCGCTCCCTCAGCTTCGCCGCGCATATCTCGTCCAGGATCTCGACCACGCGCAGCACGTCGGCCAGGCTGTCGAGCCGCCCGCTGGCCCAGACGAAGTTGCCCGTGAGGTGATGACGCTCGTCCTCGAGGATCCGGAGGACGACCCGTTTCAGCCCCTGATCGAAGGGCTCCACGGAGCCCGAGAGGGCGTGCTGTATCCCGAAGAAGAGCCCGAGCCCCCCTCCCTCGGAGAGCCTGACGGCGATCTCCCCGAGGGCCTCCTCCCGGCGTCGGTAGCGGAGCTCCGCCAGGGCCTGGCCCGCCGGCAGCGCCCCCCAGGAAGGGACGTCGGCCCGGACGCCCGGAAAGGAGCGCCTCCAGAGGTCGAACAGGAGGGTGAAGTGGGCAAACTCGTCCTTTCCAAAGTCCAGCGCCGAGCAGGCCTCCTCGAGGAGCGCCGATCCATGCTCCCCCGTGGGTATCTGCACCTTGAGCATCGCGTCCTTGAGAATATCCGCGACGGTCACTCCGCGTGGACCGTAGACCCCGCTGCCGAACCACTCCTTCCAGATCTGGAACTCGAGCCAGCCCCGGTCACGAGGCGCGCTTCGCCAGGGAGAGCTCGCCTGGAAGTAGTGGAGCGCGATGGCAAATTCTCCGCTCCAGTGGGGCAGGCAGCGCGCCAGCGCGAGTTCGACCAGAGCCTGGTTCGTGAGCACGGCCTTGTTCCCCCCGGGGATGGTAGCCGCGAACCCGGCCAGCGGACAACCCTCGGCACCCCTCAGAGAGGGCGAGCGCAGCGGAAACCCACGAAATACTGCTTGAAGCTCCCCGGTAAGAACGTCCGCTTGGCGGCCCTCATCTCGGGCACGCTCAGCGCCCAGCTCCCGCCCCTGACCACGTAAAGCGTATCGCCGGCAGGGACGTCCGGCTCGGTGGTCCCCTGGATCTTGCACTCGGGATCCACGAAGACGCCCCGCCTGGACCAGCATGGATCGGTGGATCGGCTCCACCTGTCGCGGGTGAACTCGGCCACGTTGCCCGCCAGATCGAAGAGCGTCCCGGTGGGCAGCACAAGCCGATCGCGCCTGGCCGAGCCCACGGGCAGAGGGAGCGGCTCTCCCCCGGCGTAGCACAACCCGGTGCCTACCTTGTCGGCGCGACCCCACACCGCGTCTTCGCAGAGGGGGAGATCGCTCCCCCAGGGGAAGGGCGCCGAGATCAGCCCCCCCTGCACGTACTCGAGCTGGGCCTCGGTGGGGAGCACCCTCGAGCGCTCCTCGCAGTACCTCGAGGCGTCCTCCACGCGGAGGCAGTTCACCGGGAGCTCCTCGTAAGGACCGACGCTCGCCGTGAACGTGCAGTAACGACGGAACAGACCGGGAGCGTCCTCGGCCGCCGACAGGTGACGCTCGGCGCCTATCCGGACGGAGGGGGAGCCCCGCGCCTCACCGACGCGGACCTCGTGGGCGTCCAGGTAGAAGGGCGAGAGCACGACCAGACGCGAAAGCGCGTCGTTCTGGGGTGGAACGAGCGGGCTGCCCATCCAGAACGCCCCCCCAGGCACGCAGACCTCTCCCTCTCCAGGAGGCGATGGGCAGGGGATCCGGCGAGCGCCTGCCCATGTCCCGACCCTCGAGAACGACGGCCGACCAGGCAGGGTCTCCACGGGCGCCCTGAGTGTACCGGTGGGTATCCCCACGGAGTCGGTCAGGAGGAGGACGGTCCGCGAGAGCTTCACCCCCTCCTCGACGAGGGGAAGTTCGGCGACGAGCTCGAGGGAAGACTCCGCTCTTGGTAGACCATCCAGGGTATTGGCCGAGCGATAGATCCGGACACGCACCCGGTACCCGGAGGTCCTCGCCCTCACCGGGAGACCCACGGACACCGCTCGATCGGCCAGCTCCCCGGAGGACAGCGCAAAGGAGCGGACGCAGTCGGCGCAGGGCTCGTCCTGGCCTGGCCCGAAAGCCGCGATCTCCACCCGATCGAAGAGGGCCGGGGGTGAATCGAACGACGCCAGAGCGTCCGAGGCGACCGCGGCGTCCGTGTCGACGAAGAGGAGCACCTGGGTGGGGCGCACCACGTCCTGCTCGCAAGCAACCAGCAGGGGGAGCGCCAGCAGCGCGCCTGCGGGCCACCTCATGGTCCCTCCGATCCCGGACGCACGCACCGGAAGCCCACGGAGTGGAGGGGGGCGCTCACGTTGCTCGCCGCGTTGGGGAGGCGAAGGAACCCGCGCCTGAAGGAGGGGGCGATGTTGAGCTCGCTGAGATCCCAGCCTCCTCCCCGGGTCATGACGCGCGCCTTGTCGTCGCCGGTGCACGAGGGACGGAAGAGGGGAGCGGACAGCCAGCAGGCGCTGGAGAGCGAGCGGGCATCGTCCTGGACATACTCGATCAAGCTGCCTCCCAGCCCGATGATCCCCAGGCCCGGCGTCGCGTCGGCGGAGTTCGCCTCGGAGTCCACGGGCTCGGGACCAAAGCCCAGGTCCTCGCACGCCCCGCCGTCTCGCCCGTGGACGGACGTCTCGCAAGGGATCCTGGCGCCGTCGTCGCCTCCCCACACATAACGCGATTTTCGCGCTCTCCCGGAGACGAGCGCCGCGTACTCCCACTCGGCCTCGGTGGGCAGATCCCCCCCCCAATCCTCCTTGCAGAAGAGGCGCGCGGTCTCCCAGGGCACGCAGTTTACTGGGTATTTGTCCCGGGAGCGATCGGGGTTGGCCGTGCACATCGGGATAAAGGACTTCTCGGTGGATTTCAGGGGGCGGACAGGGCCGCTGTTCACGCCCACGGCCCGCCTGCTCCTGGTCGATAGGAGGGCCCTCCCCACCGTGAACTCGTAGCGATCCATACGAAAGGACGGGAGGACCACCACCCGCTCCGGGTGTCCGTCGAAGCCCGTCGCCGAGCCTCCATTGGCGATATCGCCGAACAGGAAGGCCCCGCCAGGCACGCAGACCTCCTCGTCGAAGAGCGGGCGCCCCCTCGCGTCCAGGCTGGCCTCCCGCCGAGGCGCGGTGCACGGCCCGGCGGCGCCGAAGGTCCCCAGCTCGGAGGGGGCGTCGGGCAGCGGATGGTCCTGGAGCTGTGCCTGGACGACCGGCTCTCTCCTGCCCTCCCGATCCACGCAGGTGGCGCGGCCCAAGAGGTCGGCCATGGTCCCGAAGCAGGAGCCCCGGAGGACCACGCGAGCGCCGTGCTTGTGGGACGCCGGCACCCGTACCGCGAGGAGTCGATCGATCGTCGCGGTCGGCTGGGGCTCGTAGCGCGGGGTCCCGTCCCTGCCGTCGGCGCGGAGGATGCGAGGCCCGTCCGTGGGAGGCGCGGGAGGGACGAGCTCCCCTGGAGCGCGCCCCAGGGGAGCGGGCTCGAAGCGCTCTCCACGGTAGTCGCGCACCCTCCCCGAGGGGAAGACCCGGAGCCTGACCAGGGCGCGGCGCTCCTGTCCGGGCTCCGGGGAGAATACCGAGAACGAGGTGGGCCAGGAGTGGGCATCGATCCGGTTGAACTCCCGTGACTCCAACCATTTTCCCTCCTCGGAATAGATATCGATGCGCAGGGTGGTGACCAGGGCGAGCGGGGCGTCCGTGTCCACGACCAGGATCACCTCGCCCAGCGGAGCCAGGGCGGCGGGCGAGCAGCAGGAGAACATCGCTCCAAGGAGGAGCGGCAGCGCGCGGGGGTGGCTCACGGCAGCGGAGCCGCCCAGCCCAGGCGCCCGCCGTCGACCGGCTCCCTGGAGGGCTCCGCCAGGCCACGAGCGACGAAGAAGCTGGCCAGCGCCACCCCGACGGCCGCCGCCCCCACGCCCGACCAGAACCACCAGCGCTGGGTCAGGGTGACCTTCTCCTCGGGGAGGGTGGCCAGGAGCTCGGTGCGGGCGCCGGGCGCGAGCGCGACCCGGTTGCTCCAGGCCACGTGGCCCTTCTTGCGGACGAGCACCCGGTAGCTCCCCGAGAGGCGAGAGAGCGTGACCGGCGCCACGCCCACGTCCAGATCGTCGACGCTGACGACCGCGCCCTCTCGATCCGAGGTGATCCTCAGGGTGGCAGGGAGCCTGTCGAGCTCGAGCACGAGCCTGTCGCGGGTCCCCGCCGCGAAGGTGCGAACGACCGTCGCGGGGGTGAAGCCTGGCCGGTTCACCGAGAGGACATGAGGCCCTGGATCGAGCCAGAGCTCGAAGCGCACGAGCGGCGTCGGCTCGGCAGGACCGGGCCTGGAGACGCCGCCCAGGAGGACCGGGAGCGCTCCCTCCGCGATCGAAGCAGGCGCCGGCGCGAGGGGACGGCCGTCGACGCTCACGGTCGCGGCGGTCGGAGAGAGGGTCACGTCCAGGCGGACGATCACCTTGTCCAGCTCTCCCAGGAGCCCGAGGATGGCCTGGCGGGTCGCCTCGTCCAGCGCGCCCTTGTGCGTCGTCCGGTTCTGGTCGAGCGCATGACGAAAGGCAATCTGTGCCCTCGTGGCCTGGCCGAGCGCCAGGTGGCAGCGCCCGATGTTGTAGGTCGTCACCGGGTGCTCGACCAGCTTCTGCGCCTGCTCGAAGGCCGTGAGCGCGTCGAACCAGAGCTCGTTTCGAGCGAGCTCTGTCCCATGAAGGAAGTCGGCCCTGGCCCGCTCGACGGGGTTCTCCGACTCCTCCGCCCAGACCCGGGAGGGCCGACCGACCAGAATACCGAGGACGAGGAGGGCCAGGAGGAAACGCACCGCGCCGTTTTATCCCGAACCGCAGCCGACATGAAGCGACGGGGGGCAGATGGCTCAGTAAGGGGAGCTCATGATGATCCCCGGAGGCGAGGACGCGGAGGCCGCGGGGAGCGAGGTCCGTGTGGACGCACTTGGCCATGGACCTGGAGCAATACGGAGCGGCGGCCTCGATGAGGCGCTCACGGACGGCCTGGGAGGAGACTCGAGCAGGGACGCATCCGGAGGAAGGGCAGATGGGAGAGCCGACGCAAGGGCGGACGCCACCGGCGTGGCGCTGGGGACAGGGACGGGGACAGGGACAGCACTGGGAGGCGTGAGATGGGGGAGCGTCGAGGCCGATCTGGACCATGCGACATTGGCAAAGACAAGGGCAGCCCCACAGGCCACCGCCGCCCCTATCCATACCCAACTCCCTGTCCCTCCAGTAGCCAGGGGCGCCCCTGTGCGTAGCGCTGCAGGATCATGGGTTATGCCGGTCTCCAGGGTCGCGGCCACGAAATCTCGACGCTGGGCGCTGGACGACCCGTCACCGGGCGGGGGGCCAGGCCTATCGGGGTCTTCCTCGTTCTCCCCGGAGAGCGAACCCTCGATCGGGGGGGAAGAGCTCAGGCGAGGAGCCTCGAAGGCAGGAGCCCTGGCGCCCGTGTGGCGCCCGAGCAGCTCCGCCACCTCGCGCAGGGATGGGCGAGCCTCCCGGTCTCGAGCCAACATCCGCATGACCAGGGCGCAGAGCTCCGGAGGGGCCGTCGGTACGGCCAGGGCGAGCGGCTCGATGGGGTGGCTGGTGATCCGCTTGAAGGCCTGGCCCGCGCTCTCGGCGTTCGTGGGAGCCCGGCCCGACAGGCACTCGTAGAGGACGACTCCCAGCGCCCAGACATCGACGCGGTGGTCCAGGTCGCGCTCCGCGAAGACCTGCTCGGGCGCCATGTACGTCGGCGTCCCGACGAAGCCCCCGCTGGTGAGGCTGGCCGGGCCATCTGCCCCTGGGAGGGCGATCAGCTTGGCGACCCCGAAATCGAGCACCCTCACCCGCTCCAGGCCCGAGGGCTCCTCCTCCAGAAAGATGTTCTCCGGCTTTAGATCGCGGTGAATGACGCCGGCCGCGTGGGCCGCGCCGACGGCGCTCACCACGGGCAGGAGCAGCCGGGCGGCGTCGGCCAGCACCAGGGTTCGCTCGCGCCGCAGCTTGCTGCGGAGCGACTCTCCGTCGAGGGCATCCATGACCATGACGGGCGTCCCGTCCTCGAGCTCGAGGACGTCGTGCACGGGGACAATATGGGGGTGGACGATCGAGCAGGAGACCCGCGCCTCCCTGAAGAAGCGCGCTCTCCGCTCGTCGCCCGCCCCTGGCTTCATCACCTTCAGGGCGAGGCGACGCCCGGTCACCGTGTGGACCGCCTCCCACACGACGCCCATGCCCCCCTCGCCGAGCACGCGCTCCAGGCGATAGCGCTCGAAGAGAATACGACCACGCTCGAGATCCACCGCGAGCCGAGCTTACTCTCCGCCGCCCTGGAGGCCATACTTCTTCATCAGGCGCTTCAACGCGTAGCGGCTGGAGAGCCCGAGATCCCTCCAGGCCAGCTCCCGGCTGCCTCCGTGGCGAGCCAGGACCGCCTCGATCTCCTCGGCCGAGGGAGGAGCCTGGGGAGACGGCGCCGCCTGGGGCGGTGCCGAGGTCCTCGAGCCCTGCGTCGTCCTTCGTGCGAGCTCCTGCTCCACCTCGGGGGTAAGCTCCGCAATGCCCCGACGGCTGGTCGACAAGGACACCCAGAGCAGCGCCTCCAGCTCCCTCACGTGGGTCTCGTAGGGGTGGCGGAGGAGCGCCGCCACCAGCGCAGGATCCACCCGGGGATACAGCCTCTTGTCGTGGACCGCGGAGGGGGCGCCCCTCGGGACGAGCGCCTCCTCGAAGAACCTCTCGGCGATCTCCGGGTCGCCCTGGGCGGCCCTCCACAGAGCGTGACGCAGGAGGAGCGGGATGTCCTCCCGGCGGTCGGCCAAGCTGGGGACGTGGACACGCAGCCTGAGCCTCGCCACCAGATCATGCTTCAACTCGGTGATGTCGCGGTTGGTCGCTCCGATGAGGCGGATATCCGCCAGGCGAGCCCTGGCCTCCCCCAGCCTCTGGTACTCCCCTCCCTCGTCGAGCACGCGCAAGAGCTGCGCCTGGAGCTCCTCCGGCAGCTCTCCTATCTCGTCGAGGAAGAGCGTGGAGCCGTCCGCCTCCCCCACCAGACCGGGGCGCTCGAGCATGCCGGCATGAGGGTAATTCTTGACATTCCCGAAGAGCTCCGCCGAGGCAAGCCCCGCCGGTATCGTCGCCGCGTTGCGGCTCACCATCCGCCGCCTGGCGCGCGGCGACTGCCCGTGGATGGCGCGGGCGACCAGCTCCTTCCCGGTCCCGCTGGGCCCCAGCACCAGGACGTGCGCCCTCCGCCTGGCGACGAACGCCAGCTGATCGCGGAGCTCCCATACCTTGGGGCTCTCTCCCACGATGCCGTGCTCGTCCGGCTCCCCGAAGGGGAAGCGCACCGAATCGATGTTCCGGAGCTCCGGGGGGCGCGCCGAGCGCCGGATGCAATAGAGAAGGAGCTGCCCCTTGACCTCGACGGTCTCCCCCTCGCGCACCAGGGCCGTCGTGACCTCCCGGCCCATGTGCTCCAGGGCTCGCTTGCCCACGTTCTCCAACCGGACACCCCCTCCCTCCGACCGCACCGTGAGCTGGGCGCGGGAGAGAAAGGGATTGGCCAGCCCTCGGGAGCGAGGGGGAGCGCCGGGCCTGAGCAGGGTCGCCAGGACATGGGGGTGCTCGTCGTCGCTCGAGGTCTCGCCGCGCCCCAGGACCCAGGGCCCGCCCCGCTCGGGCACCGCGAAGATCTCCCCTGTGCGCTCCGGCTCGGAGGCGGTCCACGCGATGACGAGCGCCAGCACCTCACGAGGCCTGGACAGCGCCCCGCTCGACTGCACGTCGCCCGTGTCTCGTGTGACGTCGTCTTCGCTCACGCCAGTGCCGAGGGTACTGCAAGTCCTGCCAGGAGCGTAGGTGCCAGACGACAAGAAGGCCCGGGCGGAGCGTCCTGCTTGGTCCGAAATCGCACCATTGGCCAGGACGCGGCTGAATGAACCTGGTCAATGCTCTCGCGATCTGCCACTCTTCGGCTTGGTCCATGAGCGGCCAGCCGCCGGAGGTCACATGCGCACGTGGGGTTCCTTTTCCTTCGTTCTCACGCTGGGTCTCGCGGTGGCATGCGGAGGGACCGAGCCTCGCAGGGAATTCGATCCACAACCCACGCCGACGTCCACACCCACGAACACCGTACCGGAGGGCGGGCCCAACTTCGGCGACGGCGGCTTTGGCGGAGGCGTGGTCAACGGGCTGGTGGTCGAGCCAAGCAACGCCGTCGTGTTCATCGATACGGCGACGACCCCGGCCACCCGCGCCAAGCAGGCGTTCAAGGTTTTACGCAGATCCAAGGAGGGAGACAAGGACGTCACCGCAGGAGCGACCTTCGACCTCGAGAAGCCGGGGCTTGGTCGCTTCACGGGCAACACCTTCGAATCCGTGGATTCGCTGCCCCCCGACCCTCCTGGCGTCACCAGCAGCATCACCGTGAAGGCCGACGGAGGGCAGGTCCTCGCCCAGATCACCGTGGTGCCCCTCAGGCGCAGCTCGGACAAGAGGGATTTCTTCTTCCTCGAGCCCTTCAACGAGCCCCCCACCCCCTCCAACGACGTTCTCAAGTTCAGCACCAACATCCAGTCGGTCGACGTGGCCTTCGTGGTCGACACCACGGGCTCGATGGGCTCGGAGATCAACGGTATACGGAGCGCCCTCGGGGGGACCTTGCTCTCCCAGCTCCAGGCGGCCATCCCGTCCGTTGGTATGTCCATCGTCAGCCACAAGGACGAGACCGACGGCTCGGAGCTGGTCAGGGTCTTCCAGACCATCACGCCCACGCTCTCGCTGGCCCAATCGGCGGCGGGCCGCCTGAACGCGACCGGGGGAGCCGACACCCCCGAG
>SXGT01934818.1_pt1 | contig 41169 bp, 34 predicted proteins | sample 3176221 | NCBI WGS metagenome assembly SXGT01 (sample SAMN11356862, study PRJNA531348) | freshwater metagenome | isolation source: freshwater sample F1-120 | place: China: Fuxian Lake, Yuxi | collected 2017-12-25
GAGATCATCGCGGACCTGTGCGAACTCCTCGGCATCGAGCTCACCAAGGAGCGCCGCGCCACGCTGAACACACTCGACCTCGCGGAGATCTCCCGGCTGCGCCTTCGCATCAAGCAGCGCAAGGCCTGGCCTCGCTGAGCGAGCACCGGCGTACCCGCTGCCTGAGCCCCGTCCTTCCACAACGGCGCGGCCTGACGCAAGCTCACCGAGCGGTGCATGGTAGACTCCTGGCCGGAGGGACGCGATGGTGACAGCGGCCACACATCGAATCGAGCTCGTCTACAAGGTCCCAGAGACCGATCCCCGCTGGGTTCTGGAGGACGACGAGAACATGCCCGAAACGCCCCTTCACGGTGCGATCATCGACTTGCTCAAGGTCATCTTGCACTTCTGGGTGCTTCGTCATGTGCGCGACGCGCTGGTGCTGGGCAACGTGGCGCTTCGCTGGGACCGAGCTCACCCCAAGGTGGGAGTGGACCCCGACGTGCTTCTGGTTTCGCCCGCTCCGCCCGGTGGAGAACGCAGGCTCAAGAGCCTGTGCACGTGGAAGCCGGGCCACACCGCTCCTCGGGTGGCCGTGGAGGTGGTGAGCGAGAACACGGCGGCCAAGGACTATGGCGAGGGGCCCGACAAGTACGCCGCCAGCGGCACGAAAGAGCTCTGGGTCTTCGACCCCGAGCGCTTCGGACCCGCGATGCACGGAGGACCCCACGTGCTCCAGGTGTGGAGGCGCGACGAAGAAGGGCGATTTGCCAGGGTCTATGCGGGCGACGGACCTGCGCGCACCGAGGAGCTGGGAGGGTGGCTGGTGGTGACCGATGGCGGGATGAGGCTGCGCCTGGCCGACGACGCCCAAGGCGAGCGGCTCTGGCCCACCGCCGAGGAGGCCGCGCTCGCCCGCGAGGAGGCCGCGCTCGCCCGGGAGAGAGCTGCGCTCGAGGAGCTCGAACGCCTACGAACGGAGCTCGCTCGGCTGAAGCCACAGTCGTGATGGAAGGCCAGGCAACCCGCCCACCGGGTTGCCTGGCTCGATCGATGCGGAGGCATGCAGCGATAACCTCCTCTGCGTCTTCGGCGACACGCCCCCCCCTCCGCGGGGAGCGGTAGGGGCTCTGTTGCTACGACCCTGGGTCGGGGGTAAGAACGAGCCGCCTCCGATGACCAGAATTTACAAGCACCGCGTCAACTCGATCGAGGCCCTGGCCCAGGTCCCCGAGCACCTCGGGCTCGAGTTCGACCTGCGCTCCTCGGGCGATCAGATCCTGATCACCCACGATCCTTTTACCCGCGGGCCCCTCGCCGAGGAGTTCTTCCCACGCATCGGCCCCCGCCCCTGCATCTTCAACGTCAAGTGCGAGGGCATCGAGCCCCGCGTCCGAGAGCTCGCGGACCTGTGCGGCATCACGGACTATTTCTTCCTGGATACGAGCGCGCCCGCGGCGGTCAAGCTGGTGCGGGCCGGGGAGCGCCGCTTCGCCGTGCGCTACTCCGAGTTCGAGCCCATCGAAGCCGCGCTCGCCTGGGCCGGCAAGGCCGAGTGGGTCTGGGTCGACTGCTTCGAGGCCTTTCCAGGGGACGCAAGGGATTGGGGCAAGCTCTCGGAGTCCTTCAAGATTTGCCTTGTAAGCCCGGAGCTCCAGGCCCACGGCCCCGAAGCTTTCCAACGGCTCAAGAGCCAGCTGGAAGGGCGCCGCTACGACGCGGTCTGCACCAAGGATCCCTCGCTCTGGGGCGCTCCATGACCAGCTCCGCCAGCCCCGAGGTCACGACGCCCAGCGAGGTGCCGCCGCCCCCGGTGGACGCCCCCAGGGCCCAGGTGGAGCTGGATCTGGCCGAGCTCCGCACAGAGCTCCGCCACCTCAGGGTGAGCAAGCTCTTCTGGGCCGGGCTGGTCACCAAGCTGGTCGCGGCCACCCTCTTCGGCTCTCACTTCGCGACGCGGTGGTTCGCGCCCTTCGTCTACGCCTTCGTGCATGGCCGCTTCCAGGAGCCGTGGACGCCCTTCTACGAGCGCGGGGAGACCCTGGCCTTCCCCTATGGCCCGGGCATGCTGGGCCTGCTCTCCCTCTCGTGGCTGCCGGCCCTGGTCTCGTCCTTCGATCCTGGCTCTCACCTGGGGCTCCTGCTCCTAAGGCTGCCGCTCCTCGGCGCGGATCTGGCCATCTTGCTCTTCCTGATGCGCTGGCTGCGCGTCCACGCCCAGGACGCGCTGCTCACCTACTGGCTCAGCCCCATCGTCTTTTATGCCACCTACGTCCACGGGCAGCTCGATCTCCTGCCCACCGCCCTGGTCTGCGCCTCGCTGTTCCTGCTCTTCAAGCGCCGGGTGCTCGCGGGCGCGGTCTTCTTCGGGATCGCCCTGGCCACCAAGGGGCACCTGTTGATCGCGGCGCCCTTCGTGGCGGTGTTCCTCTACCGCCAGCGCCGCAATTACCTGGCGTTCACGCTGGTGGCCTTTGCCACCACGGCCCTGCTCTACTCCATCCCCTTCGGCTCCACGGCCTTCAGGGCCATGGTGTTCGGGAGCGCCGAGGCCAAGAAGCTCTGGGCGGTGACCGTCCCCTACGGCCCCGTGTCCCTCTACGTGGCGCCCGCCGCCATCGCCGTGGCCATCTTGCGCTTTGCCAGCTACCGCAAGGTCAATCGGGAGCTCCTGCTGATGTTCCTGGGGGCGCTCTACGTCGCCCTGGTGGCGCTGGTGCCTCCCCAGCCTGGCTGGTTCATCTGGTCGATGCCCTTCGTGGCCTACTTCGCCGCCAGGCTCTCCCGCACGGGCAAGGTGGCCCTGGTCACCCTGAGCGCGACCTACGTCCTTTATTTCTTCGTCGCCGATCCCACGGTCTTCCTGGAGGCCGGAGATCCGCTCCTTGGAGCCGGGGCGGGGGCCCGGAGGGCCGAGGCCCTGGTGGCCGCTCACCCTGGGCTCTTCTCGCCTCACGCCGCCAGCGTGGCCTGGACCGCGCTCTTCGCGACGACGGTCATCTGCGGCTTCGAGATGTACAGGAAGGGCGTGCGCTCCAACGGGATCTACACCTTCCGCGATCAGACCTTCATGCTGGGCATCGGGGGCGACAGCGGCGCGGGCAAGCACACCATGGGCCGCGATCTGGCGAGGCTCTTCTCCGGCAGCATGACGCTGATCAACGGCGACGACGATCACCGCTGGGAGCGAGGGCACGCCATGTGGCGCGAGTACACCCACCTCGATCCCAGGGGCAACCTCCTGGGCGCCCAGCTCGAGGGGCTGGCGGCGCTGCGCAGGGGCGGGGACGTGCGCAAGCGCCGCTACGATCACGATCAGGGGAAATTCACCAACCCGGTCCTGCTCTCGGCCGGGGACTTCGTGGCCATCGTCGGGCTTCATCCCTTCTACGTCGCCTCCCAGCGGCACCTGCTCGATCTCAAGATCTTCGTCGAGCCAAAGGAGGAGATCCGCAGGGCCTGGAAGGTCGCCCGCGACGTGAGGAAGCGAGGCTATACGCCGGAGCAGGTGATCGAGCAGATCGAGCGGCGCGCCGCGGACTCCGCCAAGTACATCGCGCCCCAGAAGCGGCACGCCGACCTCATCGTGCGCCTGGTCCGCGACACGGGGAGCGAGACCGAGTTCTCCGTGGAGTACGAGTTCGACAACGCGCTAAACCCCCTCGCGCTCTTCGACGTGCTGCTGGAAGTGGAGGGGCTCACGGTGGACTGGGTCCCCGATCCCGATCTGGAGCGGGACACCCTCCATGTCTCGGGGGATCTCGACGCCGAGCAGATCAAGCTGGTGGCCCAGGTGGCCATTCCCAACCTGGACGATCTATGCGACGAGCGGCTCCACGGCTTCCAGTCGGGCAGCCGAGGGATGACCCAGCTCGTCCTCCTCCACGCCATGAGCACGAGGCTCCGGGGCGTGCACGGGATGGGGCTCGCATGATACAGGCCCTCCTCGTCGATCTGGACGATACGCTCTACGAGTACGCGCCCTCCGAGGCGGCGGGGCGAGCCCGCCTGGGGAGGCTCTTCTCGGAGCGCCTGGGCGTCCCGGAGGAGGCCTTCGAACTGGCCTATGCCAGGGCCAGAGACGACGTGAAATCACGCTGCTCCACGCCCAGCGGACACGCCCGCCTGCTCTATGTACACGAGCTCCTGCACTCGCTGGCCAGGGGCGAGGATCGCCTCCCCCGGCTCGCCCTCTGCCGCGAGCTGGAGCGAGCTTACTGGGACGCCTACCTGGCCAATGCCTCCCCGAGGGACAGGGCCAGAGAGCTCCTGTCCAGCTTCAGGGGGCGCGGAGGAAAGATAGCGATCGTGACCGATTTGACGCTCGACGTGCAGCTCCGCAAGCTGGAGGCCCTGGACCTCTTCGGGGTGCTCGACGCCCTGGTGGCGAGCGAGGAGGTGGGAGAGGACAAACCCAGCCCGGCTCCCTTCGTGCTCGCCGCCCGGCGGCTCGGGGTCCCGCTGGAAGCCTGCGCGGTGATCGGTGACAGCGACGCCAAGGACGGCGCCGGAGCTCGCGCCCTTGGCCTGCCCTTCTTCCATGTGCGCACGGACGCTTCGGGCACGGGGATGGGGCTCGGGGATATCGAAGAAGATATCTATCGGAGGAACGGATGGAAGCGCTGAGGCAGGTAGGTCGGGCGCTGGGAGGCCCGGAGCATGTCCAGGGCCCTGGAGGGAACGTCTCGATCAAGGAGGGAGGGACGCTCTTCGTCAAGGCCAGCGGGCGTCGCCTGCTGGAGCTGGGGACCCCGGGCGCCCACGCCGCGGTGCCGCTCGACCTGGCCAGGCTGGCGCTCCAGGGGGACAGGGAGGCCGAGGCCAGGGTCTTCCGCCTCGCCCCTCGCCCCTCGCTCGAGACCTATTTCCATGCCCTGGGCGGGGCCGTCGTGGCCCACACCCACTCCCTCGGCGCCCTCCTGGTCGCCTGCTCTGGCGCCCCCAGACCTCCGGGGATGCTCGCGGTCGGCTACGAGAGGCCAGGGGCCGGGCTAGCCAGGGCCGTGGCGGCCTCGCTGGGGGGCCTCCGGGAGGCCGTCGTCCTGCTCGATTCCCACGGGCTCATCGTCTATGCCGAGGACGTGGAGGCCGCGATCTCTCGCGCCCTCCTGGCCGATCGGCGATGCCGCGAGGCCTTCGGAGAGCTACGGCCCTTCGGGGACGATATCCTGGCTCCTTCCTCACCCTCCCCTCTCCCCGGGGGCGGGTGGTTTACAAGGCTACCCCCCAGGAAGATCGACGAAGTTCGATATCTCTTCCCCGACGCCGTCGTCTACGCCAGTGTCGTCAGGGTGGCCTCCCTCTCGGAGGCCCCTGCCCTGGCCGAGGAGGCGCTCCTCACCCTGGGGCGCCCCCTCGTCCTGGCCGCCGACGATGGGGAGCGCGTGCAGTGCGCGCGCACCCAGGACGAGCTCGGCCAGGCCCGGGAGGTCGCGCTCGCCCACGACTGGGTGGAGGACGCCCTCCGGCCCCGGGGCGACGCCAGGTACCTCGCCCCAGGCGAGCCCTCGAAGATCGTCGATATGCCGTCCGAGCAATACCGTCTCGAGCTCACCCGGAAGAACGCCCGATGTTGATCTTGATCCCCATGGCAGGCCTGGGCGACCGTTATCTGCGCGCCGGGTATACGGCCCCCAAACCCCTCATCCTGGTCGACGGCGCCCCGATGATCGAGCGGGTCGTGGCCTCGTTCTCGCCGCGCCAGGAGGGCGATCGTTACCTCTTCGTGGTGAACCGCGCCCACGCGGAGTCGACCGAGCTGGTGCCCCTGCTGAAGCGCCTCGTCGCCGACGCCCAGATCGTCGTCATCGAGCCCCACAAGGACGGCCCGATACAGACGCTCCTGGCCGCCAGCGACCACGTGCGCCCCGACGAGGAGGTCGTACTGAACTACTGCGACTTCGGCGTGGACGGGTCGTACACGGATTTTCGAGCCTGGCTCGCCAGGGGCCAGTGGGACGGCGCGATGACGGCGTACCGGGGATTTCACCCTCACTCCCTGGGGCCCACGCTCTACGCCTACATGCGCGTCGCGGAGGACCAGGAGACCGTCCTCGAGATCCGAGAGAAGCACCATTTCACTCCGGACAAATTTGCCGAGTTCGCCTCCAGCGGCCTCTACTACTTCCGCCGGGGCGAGACCCTGCTCTCGGTGGCGCGCCAGCTCCTCGCCTCGGGAGAGCGGGTGAACGGCGAGTACTACGTCTCGATGGCGATGCAGCTCCTCATCGAGAGGGGGCTACGCGTGGGGGTCTCGCCGCTGGCCCACTTCTACCAGTGGGGCACCCCGGACGATCTGCGAGACTGGGAGTCCTGGGCCTCGGCCATGCGAGCGCTCGAGGGCTCCATCCAGGAGATCGCGGGCGCCCCCCCAGGGTCGGCCCAGGTCATCCCCATGGCGGGGCTGGGGCAGCGCTTCCGCGACCGGGGCTACACGGATCCCAAGCCCTTCATCGACGTGGCGGGCCGGCCGATGATCGCCCAGGTCCTCGCCATGTTGCCCCCTTCGCCCTCCCGCACCCTGGTCGCCCTGGCCGAGCACGGGGGCGCCCGCCTCCAGGCGATCGCCGACGATGCAGGCGCCAGGATCCTCGAGATCCCGTCCCTGACCAGCGGGCAGGCCACCACCGCCCTCCTTGGCCTGGACGACCTGGCCGACGACGCGGCCGTGCTCTTCGCTCCATGCGACACGGGCTGCCTGTTCGATCACGGCGAGCTCGCCCGCCTCGAGGCCTCGGGGGAGGCGGACCTGGTCGTCCTCACGGCCAGGGGCCACCTCCCGGCCCTCTGGCGCCCTCACATGTACGGCTGGATCCACGCCGAGGGAGGCTGGGCCAGGCAGTGCGCCGTCAAGCGGCAGATCGAGGACAAGGATCCGCGCCAGCAGGAGGTGGTGACAGGCACCTTCTGGTTTGCCTCCAAGGCGCTCTTCGTCGAGCAATACCGGGCCATGGTGGACGAGGGGGACACGGTCAACGGGGAGTACTACATCGACACGATGGCCAGGCGCATGATCGAGCGAGGGGCCAGGGTGAGGGTGCTCACCGTCGAGAAGTACATCCCCTGGGGCACACCGGAGGAGCTCGACACCTTCAAATACTGGAATGACGTGCACCGAGGGGGGAGGCCCCTATGACACAGATCCGGAAATCCATCATCGTCCCCTGTTACAACGAGGCTTCGAACCTCCCCTCGCTCATCGCGAAGTTCGAAGAGCTGGCGAGGCCCGACCCCGGGAGCCCGGGAGAGAGAGCCAGGGAACGAGACTGGGAGCTCGTCCTCGTCGACAACGGGAGCACGGACCGGAGCGCCGAGGTGCTCGACGCCGAGCGTGCCAGGCCCGGACGCGAGTTCCTGCGCGTGGTCACGGTCTCTCGCCCCAACGTGGGCTATGGCCACGGCATCATGACTGGCCTGCACGCCGCGCAGGGCGAGCTCCTCGCGTGGACCCACGCCGACGGTCAGACGCCCCCGTCGGACGTGATGCGAGCCTTCGACCTTCTGGAGTCCTCCGAGGACCCGATCCGTACCTTCGTCAAGGGCAGGCGCCGGGAGCGCCCCATGAAGGACGCGCTCTTCACGGCCGGCATGCAGGCCGTGGGCTTCGCCCTGCTGGGGACCAACCTGGTCGACATCAACGGGCAGCCCAAGGCGTTTCATCGGAGGCTCCTCGAGCTCGCCGATGACCCGCCCACGGATCTCTCGCTCGACCTGTATTTCTTCCATGTGGCGACCAGGAACGGCTTTGCGGTGCGTACCTTCGATGTCCACTTCGGGGCCAGGGAGCACGGCGAGTCCAAATGGGCTTTCAACTGGCGCTCCAAAGCTCGCAACATTGCCCGAAGCGTGAAATACATGACGACGCTCCGGGACCGCTGACCTCCATGACGCGCGACTCCGAGGCCGTGCGCGCGGGGCTCGCGACGCCCTCGCCGCTCCGGGCCCGGTCGCGGTGGGAGCGGCCTGTCCGGATCGCCTCGTCGAGCGTCCTGCTCGGCCTGGCGCTCCTGATGGCGCTGGCGAGCTTCACCTACCCCTTTGGCCGGGACCAGGCGACCCATGGATACATCGGCCTCCGCTGGCTCGAAGGGGCCATTCCCTACCGCGACACCTTCGATATCAAGCCGCCCGGGGTGTTCTTCGCGCACCTGCTCGCTTTTCGGCTCTTCGGTGCGCACATGGGGGCCATCCGGGTGCTGGACCTCTGCGCCTCGGTGATCCCCGGGGCGCTCCTCCTCGGGCGGGCGTGCCATGACCCGCGCTGGCCCAGGGGCGCCAGGCTTCATCACCTGGCGCTCACGGCCTCGTTCCACGCGCTCCTCTACTTCGGGACCTTCGATTTCTGGTGCACCGCCCAGAGCGAGACCTGGTGCAACCTGGTCTCGTGCCTGGCCATCGGAGGCGCGGCCGCCGCGGACCGGAAGCGCGTCGCGAGCGTGGCGCTCATGCAGGGGGTCGCGGCGGCCGGGATGCTCCTCTTCAAGCCTCCGGCCCTGGTGATCAGCCTGGCCTGCATCGCCTTCGTGCTGCACGCGCTCAGGGCGGGCACCTGGAGAGCGACCTCGACGATCTGGCTACGGTTCGCGGCCAACGCGGCCCTGGGATCCGCCGCTGTCCTCGCGCCCGTCCTCGGGTACTTCGCCGCTCATCGGGGGCTCACCTCGATGTACGAGGTGCTCGTGATCACCACCGCGCGCTACGCCAGGACAGGCAGCAGCGCCGCCTCGTTCATCGAGTCGGTGGGCGAGATCTTCATGGCGTTCTCGGTGTTCAGCGGGATCCCCCTCCTCCTCGTCACGGCGGCCGTCGTCAGGCTGAGGACAGCGGGCGTGCCACGACGGACGAGGGCTCGCTACCGGCTGGGCCTGACGGCGCTGGCGGCGGCCGTCCTGGCCGTGGCCGTTCAGCGCAAGTTCTTCCTCTACCACTGGGTGCTCGCGGTCCCTCCTCTCACCTTCCTGGCGAGCACGGCCCTCGCGGACGCGAGGGCCGCGTTCGCCAGGAGGCGGGGAGGCCCCGGGCGAGAGACGGGCCTGCTCGCGCTCCTGGCCGTGGCGCTCCTCGGCGGAGGCGATGGATCGGAGGAGGCGCTCCACGTGGCGGCGCTGGCGCCGGACTACCTGCGATCCGGCCGGCTCGAGGCCTTTGATCCGGCGTTCGATCACCCGGGGTTCTACGGGTGGATCGAGTACCGGCGCATCGCGGCGGCGATCGCCAGGCGCTCGGCTCCGACCGACAGCGTGCTCGTCCGGGGCTTCGAGCCCCAGCTCTATGTCCTGGCCGACCGGCGGTACCAGGGGCGACATTTCTGGTCCCTGTTCGTCGCCGGCTCTGTCTTCTCCATGCCCGCGCTCTACGGTCCCGAGGACTGCCGCGCCTTCCTGGACGCTCCGCCCAGGCTCGTCGTCGCCTTCAACACCGACCGTCCCCCGATCGAGGACGCCAGGACCTACGAGAAGATCGGATACCGTCGGGTCGACGACATCTCGGTCTTCGCCGTGCTCGAGCGAATCGAGCCTCCAATCCCCCTGGAGCGATGCCCGTGGTGAGATCGCGCGCCCGGGTCGCGTATGTCGCCCTCACGCTGACCTTCGCCGCTCTGCTGGGGTTGCCCCACCTCTCGATGCCACCCGGTCGAGAGGGCGCCGCCCTGGAGGTCGCGGCGCGCGCCCTCCGCTCCGGCCACCCGGTCGAGCTCCCGACCTCGACCACGCCGGGCGCGCTCGCCCTCGCGCTTGGCGGGACCTTCCTCTCGTCGATGCCCGGGCTGGGGGCACGCGTGCTCTCTCTGATCTTCGTGCTCGCGCTGGGCGTCGTGGCCCCTCGCGCGTTCTCCCGGAGGGCCGTTCCTCTGGAGGCGACGGCAGCGTCCGTGCTCGCAGCGAGCTGGTTCTCTCACGCCTTCTTCGATTTCTCGAGCTCGGGTCGAGGCGAGATCCCCGCCCACCTCGCGCTCCTGTCGGCGGTGGCCCTGGCAGGCAGCGCCCCGCAGGCGCGCCAGGGTGAGGGCGCGCGTCACTGGATCCTGGCGCACCTCGGGCCGGTGGTCCTCTTCACCGCCGCCGCCACGATCAGCCCGCGAACCGCCCTCCTCCTCCCGCTCTTGGCCCACGTGGTGAGCGCTCGTCAGGGGCGCCGCCGGGGCGCTGCGGTGGCCGGAGCTGCGGTCGTGGCCCTCGTCGCCACCTTCGGCGCGCTCCGCGGCAGGCTCGGCACAGCGGGCGTCGCGTCGGCGTTCGCGACGGAGAGGAGCGCTCCTCTTGCCGGGGGCCTCGCGACCCTGCTCACTCACTTTCGCCCCACCGCGGGGGTGCTCTCCTGCGTCGCCCTCCTCGCCCTGGTCCGGTGGTTCGATCGCCCGGCCGGGGACGACCAGGCGAGCCACGACCGAGCGGCCCTGCTCGCGTACGCGCTGGGCACCTCGGCGCTCTGCTCGGTGTCGTGGAGCGGCGGGGTCTCTGGCCTGGAGGCCATGATCGGACCGTTCGCCACCATGGCGGGCGCCGCCGCCGACCGCGCCGCGTCCCCGGGACCGCGGTGGAGGTGGCTCCCCCTGGGAACCGTCCTCCTCGCCCTCCTCGGACTGGTGGCGTCAACGAGCAACCCGGCGACGAAGTCCAAGGGCAACCGGGCGACGGGCCAGTACGTGAAGCGGGTGAGGGACGGAGCTCTGGCCCTCCTCGGCGGAGGCTCGAAGGCAGCCTACCTGGCGACCTTCTCGGTCGAATCGGCGGATTTCTTCGCCGACGAGTCGTCCGAGGTGGGAGAGTGGCTGAGGGCCAACGGCGAGGCGGGCGACGCCCTCCTCGTGCGGGGGTACGAGCCCCAGATCTATCTCCACGCCGGGATGAGCCCGGGCGCTCCAGGGGATCTCTCGCGCCCTCCGCGCTGGATCGTGGCGCCGAGGGCGCAGGAGGGTCTCGAGCCGAGAGGCCACGCCACCGATGGATATCATCTTCGCACGATCTTTCCTCATTTCCTTATTTTCGATCGAGCAAGGCCGACCCAATGAGCTCGAAGTCGTGGCGGCCCGCAGGGCTGACCTCATTGCCATACATCCGTCTTCGTGATACCACCGCCCCCATGAACATATCTCCCGGGAAAGAGCGACCGGAGCGGCGCCCCTACGTGGCTCCCGTGGATAGCCCGGGTATCTACGGCACCGAGGCCATCCAGCGTATTTCGCGGGAGCTTCCCCTGGTCGAGCGGCTCTACGCGAGCATTCGTTTTTCCATACTCCGGCCGAAGTTACTCACGGTCATGGATCTCCTCCTCCCGGAGGAGGGAAACATCCTGGATATCGGCTGTGGCTTCGGGCTCTTCGCGGCGTACTTCGGTCAGACCAACCGCGGCCGATCCATCACGGGAGTGGACCCGGACGCGCGCCGGATCGATGTCGCGCGGCGAGTGGCCAGGAATCTGCAGCTGAAGAGCCACCAGTTCATCGTGGGCGACGCGCGCAGCATCGAGCTCGACAAGAAGTTCGACGCCGCGTACGTGCTCGACGTGATGCATCACATCCCGGAGGCCGATCAGCTCCCGATGCTGGCGTCCCTGGAGCGCAGGCTCGAGCCAGGCGGCATCCTGATTCTCAAGGACATCACGACCAGCCCCTATCTCAAGCTCAAGTTCACGGAGTACCTGGATCGAATGATGGTCGGCTGGAACGAGCCGCTCGCCTACAGGCATCACTACGAGTGGGCCGAGATGCTACGAACGCTCGATTTCAAGGTACGGGTGGTCCTGATCCCCGACATTCTCCCCTATCCTCACGTCGTCATCGCCGCTCGCAAGCCGATCTGAGCGGGGCCTTCCCGCTCATCTGCGCCGCAGCAAGGTCATGTGCTCGGAGCGCAGCTCGACCTTGTATCCTCGGGCTTCGAACCCGGCGGCCGCGTCGATGCCATGAGGCACGTTCTTGGCGACGACCCAGTCCGGCCGGAGGCCTCGGAGCTCGTCCTCGTCCCGCCGTAGCCACTCGTCACGTCGGTACTCGCACCCCTCCCACTGGAGGTGACCTGTCCAGAAGAAGCGACCGCCGTAGCGCACGCGCGCTCGCAGGTAGACCTCGGGTTCGTAGCCCCTGACGACGACGGTCTCCTCGGGCCTCACCCGCTCGTACAGCGCCGCCGCCACGCGCTCGATCTCGCCCGGGAAGAAGGAGAGCTCCGGGATGGCGAAGCTCTCCCGGTACTCTGCGCGATCCTTCGCTCCTCGCGCGTACGCCGCCGCGGCCCTCGCCCGCCTCGTGAGCGTGGCGCTCGCCGACGCGGGATCGGCGTACGCGGAGGCGTGGAGCGCCACGAGCTGCGCCGCGCCGATCGCGACGGCGCGGCCGGGGTGACCCGAGAACCACGACGACAGATCCCTCGCGATCAGCGCCGCGACCAGCGCCCCGAAGCTGATGAACGCCTCGTTTTCAAAGGGGGCGAAGGTGTTGGCCAGCGCCACCGAGAGGTAGGCACAAAGCCCCCAGCCGAGCACGAAGGCGCGCCTACCCAAGAGTCGATCCGCCACGCCGAGCGGGGGGAGGAGCGCGCCGAGCGCGAAGAGGCCAAGCAGCACCCCGGCCACGGGCTGGAAGTGCTCGATGACCCGGACGGAGGGGAGCTCGAGGAAGCGGGCGCCGAAATACAGGCATCGGCCTCGGACGATCAGATCGAACGCGTGCTCGGTCCCCGAGGGGCCCATCGCGATCACGAGGAGCGAGGCGAGGAGAAGAGCGCCCGCGAGGAAGGCCGGCACCCTCTTCCTCGCCTCGCCCGTCGAGCTGGCCGCGCCCAGCAAGAGGGGGAGGAAGGTCAGGTGCAAGGGACGGATCGACAGCCCCACCCCGAAGAGCGCTCCCGCCACCACCGCCCAGCGGGCGCGGCGCCGGCCGCGCAGGAGGAGGGCGGCGCTACCCAGAATGGCCAGCAGCGCGAAGGTGGAGCCTCGGCCCGAGTGCCAGAAGTCGAAGTAGCCATGGGCCAGGAGACTGGCAACCAGGGTGGAGAACCCGCGGCCCCCCGGTGGCACCGGCTCGTCGCGACCGAGCGCGACGGCCGGGGCCACCCACCCGGTCCCGAGGGAGGCCAGCAGAGCGACGAACCGAAAGGCCGCGACCTCCCCGCCGAGGACGCGAAGGACTCCGTGGAGCATGAGCAGGCCAGGGCCCTCCTGCGTCTGGAGCTGCGCGTACGGCGACGCGCCCCGAAGCCACTCGAGCCCCGCATACGCGGCGGCCGAATGCTCCCGCCCCGGCGCGAACGTGAGGTGCGCGGCGCCGAGCGTCACGGCGAGCGCCACGAGCCCGACGTCCAGCGCAGAAGGGCGACGGACGATCACCATGGGACGCTGAAATCGAGGTGCTCGCCGCGCTCCAGGACCACGTAGTTCTGGAGAGTGGCCATGCGCACATAGCCTATGCGCTCGTAGGGCTCGGCCGCGGCGACCCCTTCGTGCACGAAGTCATTGGCCACCACGAAGCGAGGGGGCGAGGCCTTGAAGGCCGCGAGATCCTCCCCCAGGAGGGCCTCGGGATCGGGGTGATAGCGGCGATCGGTCAGGAAGGTCGTCCAGAAGAAGCGGCCGCCGTAGCGCCTGCGACAGGCGATGTAGATCTGCGGCTCGAAGCCCCTCACGGCGACGATGTCGCCAGGGCGGGAGACCTCCGAGAGGTAGTCCGCGACCTCCTTGGTCTCTGGCCACGAATAAAACCAGGGGATGATGAAGAGCTCGTCCAGGGGGCGAGAGTCGCCATCCTTCCACGCGTAGTATGCGCGGCGCGCGACCAGGGCGCTGCGGCTCGCCTGGACCCCCGAGAACACGAACGCGGACACCAGGGCGATCCCCACCGCCAGGACGACGCGCCGCTCCAGGGCGCCCTCGGCGAGGCGAGCGGCGCGCCGCTCGCTCAGGTCGGCCGTGACCGTCGTGAGCGTGAACGCGAGCACGCCGGACATCGCGCCCCAGTGGTACATGAAGAACTTGAGCTGGGCGACGACCATCAACGACCCGCCCAGCATGCACGCGAGGCAGGTCGCGTAGCGCGAGGCGGTCTGCCCGTCGCCGCGCGACCTCGCCGCCGCGAGCCCCACGACGGCGGCGGTCAGGAGCGGCGCGAGGTACGCCTTGAAGAGGAGCGTCCCCCCGACGTAGGCGGAGATCCCCTCCCGCAGGGAGTGCACGGACCGCCCGGCCACCACGTAGTGGCGACTCATGACCGCATATACGGTGTACATGTCCAGGAGAGCGCCTGCCTGAGCGAAATACGCGAGGAGGACCAGGACGGGGAGAGCGCCTCCCAGGACCAGGCAGAGCGCCGCGCGCGCCGCGAGGCGCAGCCGGGATCCCCCCGCGTTCGCTGCCCTCACGAGCTGCAAGGCGCAAGGGACGGCCACGAGCCAGAGGCAAGGGGGCTTGAACACGAGGGCGAGGCCCGCGAGGAGGCCGACCGCGAACGACGCGCCCCGCGCCCCCTCGGCGCTCGACCGGAGCGCGACCGTCGTGGCCGCGAGCGCGAAGAGCCCACACCAGCACTCGCACTGCGCCGTGTTCCAGAAGTCGAGAGTACCGAAATAGAGAATGTTGGCGGCCAGGACTCCGAGACCGAGGAGACCCGGACGAGGGCGCTCCCCCCGCGGCGTGGCGGCGTAGCCCGCGAGCAGCCCGGTGGGGATCACGACGGCCACGAGCTCCAGCGCCCGGATGGCCCACATATGCTCGCCGAAGAGCCAGAATGCGACGAGGTTCACGAAGAAGATACCGGGCGTCTTCACGTCGAACGCGGTCTTGTAGGGGAGGTTTCCCGCGAGCCACTCGCGGCCGATGTAGCCGTAGAGCCCCTGGTCGCGGCCGTAGGGATACCCGAGTGAAGTGAGGCCGAGGGTGACCCCCGCGACGGCAAACCCAAGATCGACCGCCCGGCCACGGCTCGTCACCAAATAAGCCACCTCCTGGGCTCCGCTACATAGCATCGGCGGAGCCAGCGCCGCCAGGAGCGGCGACGCTGGACGATTGAGCGAGCAGGGCCGAGCGAGTAGGTTGCTCCATCCGTCTTACCCAAGGATGTGCTTGAAGAACCCCCAAAGAAGCTTCCCTCTCCTGGCGTTGGCGCTGAGCGTCGTGGCGGTGGTCGCGGTGCACGGCCCGCTGATCGGCTACCGCACCTTCGCCAACGTGGACGAGGCCTATGCGGGCGCCCTGGCCAGCCGGCTGCTCGACGGGCACAAGCTCTACGTCGGGGCGGTGAGCCAGCGAGGCCCGCTCATGTACTACGTGTACGAACTCGTGGGCTGGCTGCACGGCTGGGACAACATCGTCGGGCTCCGGCTATGGGCCCTGTGCTTCGCCATCCTCAACCTGCTGGCCGTCTTCTTCACGGCGCGGGCCTTCCTCTCTCGAGGTGGCGTCGTCGCGGCGACGCTCGTCATGGGCTACGCGCTCTCCTTCGGCGTCCCTGCCTCCGACGGACTCGCCCTCCACGGAGAGGCGCTCCAGCTCCCCGCGCTCACCTTCGGCACCCTGGTGGGTGCCCTCGCCATGCGCGCCCGCCACGGGAGCCGGCGCCGCCAGCTCCTGCTCTTCGCGTCGGGGACGCTCCTTGGCGTCGCCGTCGCCGTCAAGCAGAGCGCCGCCCTCCACCCGATCCCGCTGCTGGTCTGGCTGCTCGTGGACGCTCGCCGGGCGGGCCGCAGCCCGAGAACCCTCCTCCGCGAGGTGGCGCTCCTGGCCGCCGGGACCGCCCTGGTGCCCGCGGCCTTCCTGCTGCATGCCTGGGCCACCGGGACCCTCGAGGAGCTTTATTACTACACCGTCGTCTACAACCGGCAGATCCACCTGCGGCCGACGCGAAAGCTCTATCCCATCCTCACGCCGTTCTTCTTCCGGTTCACCGAGCAGACGAGCTACTTCCTGGCCCTCGCTCTGGTCGCCGCCGCCGCGGTGCCGAGGCTCGCGGCCAGGCTCCGCAGCGCCGCGCGCTCGCGAAGCCTGGCCAGCCTCGGCCGTGGCTTTGGCTTCAAGACCTTCAACGGCTTGAACCTCGCCATCGCGGTCCTGTCGGCCTCGGCGATGTATCGCTTCTTCCCTCACTACTACGTGCAGACTCTCCCCTTCCTGGCGCTCGCGCTGGCCAGCCTCGTCGAGCCCCTGGTGAGGCGCCGGAGGAACGGGGCCTACACCCGGGCTGTGTCCGTCGCGGCCATGGGCTTCCTCCTGGTGGCCGCGACCCTGGGGTGCGTCTTCGGAGAGCGGATCGACGGGCGGGTGACCCACGACAGGACCCCTCAGCTCTGCGGCAAGATCATCGAGGCCACGACCCGTCCCGAGGACCGCATCTTCGTGTGGGGCTTCTCGCCCTGGATCTACCAGTACGCCCACAGGAAGCCCGCGGGCCGCTTCGTGTTCGAGACCTACGTCACGGGCTTCGTCCCCTGGTTCTGGGATCGCCTCGAGGTCGAGAAGGCCCGCATCGTCCCCGGGAGCGTCGAGGCCCTCCTGGACGACCTGGAGCGGGAGAAGCCCGAGATCGTGGTGGACGCCGGCAGCGTGATGATGGCCCGCCCCATGCGCGGCTACGCCAAGCCAGGGAGGTGGCTGGCCGAGCACTACTGCTTCGAGCTCCGCATCGGCCCCTTCGATCTCTACCGGAGGAAGGCCGAGGGCGTGGCCCGTTGCGCCCAGCCTTACTTTCCCCTCCCCCACGACGCGGTGAACTGGAGCGGCGTGACCATGGGCATCCCGCTGCCGATCTCGTTCGATCGCGACAACGAGCGCCGCCTCCCCCACGGCAACTTCTTGAAGCCCATCTGGTTCCCCCACGGGCCTCGCCCCGGCCCGGAGGTTTTCGAAGTGGTCCGCGACCGCAACCTCGAAAGGGAAGAAGAGGAGGCCGAGCGCGACGGCTTCTTCATCCCCCGCTCCGAGGGTGACATGGCGGGCGGAGCGAGCGCGCCATGAAGGAGGCCCTCGTCATCCCTTGCTACAACGAGCAAGATCGCCTGGTCCTGGCCAGGGCGAGGGAGCTCCTCGCCCGCGAGTCGCTCTCCCTCGTCTTCGTCGACGACGGCTCCACGGACGGCACCGCCCGGATCCTCCAGGAGTTCCGGCAGCTCGGCCAGGGTCGCATCCTCGTCGAGACCATGCCCCAGAACTCCGGCAAGGCCGAGGCCGTCCGTCGAGGGCTCCTCCTGGCCCTCGAGCTCACCGCGGGCGTCGTGGGCTACGCCGACGCCGACTTCGCGACCCCTCCCTCCGAGCTGATCCGGCTACTTTCCACCCTCCACGAGCGTGACCTGGACGTCGTCTTCGGGGCCAGGGTCGCCCTGATGGGTTCTCGCATCCAGCGCTCGCCCACCCGGCATTTCCTCGGCCGTGTGTTCGCGACCGCGGCGTCCTTGACGCTGCGCGAGCAGATCCACGACACCCAGTGCGGCGCCAAGTGGTTTCGCCGGACGGAGCCGCTGATCAGGGCGCTGGGCTCCCCCTTCGAGACGGGCTGGGCCTTCGACGTCGAGCTCCTGGGCAGGCTCCTCGGCGTCTGGGGGGAGCCTCGCCTCGACCGCGGCCGGGTGCTCGAGATCCCGCTCGAGGAGTGGACCGACGTCCCCGAGTCCAAGGTCAAGCTGGGAGGCATGCTCGGGAGCCTGGTCGATCTGGGGCGGCTCTGGGCGAGGCGCCAGAAATAGCGCCTGTCCTGCCGAATTTTGGCCCTTTCCTGGAGCAGGCGAGGGGAAAATCACAGGGAGGAGACGAGGCCGTTCCCTCTGAGCCTTCTCCCTGTGAATCGAACCACGTCCCCGCTCGGCGAAGGGCTCGTACCTCGGCAGGACAGATTCTTAATCTACTTTAATAGTCGGTATTTGCCTCAGCGCCCCACGCCCCACACTTCCCCTGTCGCCCAGGTGGCGTCGAGCAGCGAGAGGACCACGTGGACGACCTCGTCGGGCGTCCCGAAGCGGCCCAGCTGGGAGCGCGTCGCCAGGCGGTGATGCCTGGTCGGATCGGCGTCGGCCTCGGGATCGGCGACGATCCCCAGCTCCACGACGTTGATGCGCACGGCGGGCGCGAGCTCCGCCGCGAGGGCCTGGAGCCCGGTCCTCACCGCGCCCTTGGCGGTGAGGTAGGCCACGTGGTTGGTATAGGGCCGGGTGGTCCCGGCGTCGCCCAGCGCGACCACGGCTCCCCCGGACGAGGCGAGATCGCCGGCCAGGGCCTGCACCAGCAGCAGCGGGGCGATGGCGTGGACCGCCAGGGTGCGCTCGATATCCTCGCGGCGGAGGGTTTCCAAGGGGGTCCTGGGGAAGGGCCCACAGGCCAGCACCAGATCGTCGATCCGCGAGAGGCTGCTCCTCACCCCCGCCACCACGTCGTCGACCGCCGTGGAGTGCACCAGGTCCACGCAGATCGTCGGTGCGCTCGTGCCGTGACGGGCCAGGCTCGAGGCCAGTTCGAAGAGCTTTCCGGGGTCGCGGGCCACGAGCAGCGGGACGTCGCCCCGGCTCGCCAGCCCGTGGGCGATCGCGACGCCCAGGCGCCCGGTGGCCCCGACCACGAGCACCCGGCGGCCCCTGGAACGCCCCTCCGCCCGCTGATCCTCCGACTCCGGCCCCTTTGCCATGATCCGCGTATACAAGAGGACGACGCCATCCGGAAGCACGGCCCACACGGGGCCTCCGGAGGCCGCCTGCGGGCCGAGGCTCCACAACGAAAAGATGACGGGACGGCCCTTCGGCGGTAGAAGCGATGGCGATGGCGAGCGACGCTCCCGACGAAGACGAGATCCGCGCCCAGCGCTTCGACCCTGTCGTGGTCGAGCGCCTGTGGGTCGGCTACCGCGCCGGCGATCGCACCCCTTGCCCCATCGACGGCTGGAACCTGGCCCTCTCGGTCGACGGCAGCACCAAGTCTTACCGATTCGTCTGCTGCCGCTGCGGCCACGCCTCGCAGTGGTTCATGAGCTCCTCCGACGGCGTCGTCTTCCGGGCCATGGACCCCCGGGAAATGCTCGCCAACGACGACGAGGACGACGACTGAGCGCGGCTCCTCCCGCTGTGGCCGCTCACCCCCGGCTTGAAAGCCTGGGCACCCGGAGAGTCGCGCAAGCCCGCAGCGGGCTGCCCATTGGGTTGTCTTCAGGACCCCACCACAGGTAGCCCGGCTTGCCCGGGCTTTCGCGCCCTCCTCAATTGCCCCGGCTTTCAAGCCGGGGGCTCGAGGGCTCCTGTCAAGCGTTACAGGGAAAAGTGCGAGGGTGTGGTTGACGAAGCGGGCTCAAGCGTGTCACATTCGTTGTTTGTGAACGGGTTCGTTATCCACGGACTCGTACGAGTTACGAAGATATCAAGACTACAAGGTTCGAGTACGGCGAGGGTCTCGAGGGAACTGCCCCGAGAATGCCGACCGAACATGATTCGCTTTTTGTGACGTGTTGTCGGGGAAGCACGAATCCCGCCAATCAGCCCAGGTAAGGTCCATGCTGGACCGACGCGAGGCCCACGCCGTGTCGTGCAAGCACGGAGAAATTCATGAAAATTAGACAGAGCAACGTTCGGATATGGAGCGCGGCGCTCGCGCCCCTGGCCCTGGTCATCGCGAGCTGCACCACCGGCACCGAGAAGGAGCCCTCCGTCGCGACGGCGACCTCGGCGCTCTCCGCAGCGCAGTGCGATTACTTCGAGGCGAACGGCAAGGTCACCATCTGCCACGCCACCGGCTCGGCCACCAATCCGATTGTCGTGCTCCGGGTCGCCGAGGCCGCCTGCGTCAACGCCCACTCCGGCCACGCGGGCGACAGGATCGCGGTCGACGGCGACTGCGGCCCCGACGCCTGCCTGCCGCAGGGTGCTCCCCATGACGGCACCGTGCCCTGTTGCAGAGGCTTCGCCGCGGTCGGCGGGATCTGCACCGACGTCAACGAGTGCGCGACAGCGGACGTCTGCGGGGTCGGCGCCAGCTGCGCCAACACGATCGGCTCTTACACCTGCTCCTGCAACAGCGGGTACACGGGCGCCAGCACGACGGGCGCGGCGGCGAGCTGCACGGACATCAACGAGTGCGCCACTGGAAATGGCGGCTGCGACCCGCTGACGATCTGCACCAACACGCCAGGTTCGCGCACCTGCGGCTCTTGTCCGTCCGGCTACACCGGGACGGGCGCCACGGGGTGCACGGACATCAACGAGTGCGCCACTGGAAATGGCGGCTGCGACGCCCTGACGACCTGCACCAACACGCCGGGCTCGCGCACCTGCGGGGCCTGTCCCTCGGGCTATACGGGCAGCGGAGACACAGGCTGTACGCGCGTCCTCCAGTGCCCGCCCACGCCGACCATCCCCACTTGCTCGTGGAACGTCGGCGCGCAGGCGTCGGTCAACGAGCTGTCAGGCGTGGTCGCGAACCCGACCGGCGCGTGGAGCTACTTCTACGGCCCGAGCTCGTCCGGATCCGGCACGCTCACCGAGTACGTCGCAGCTCCCCAGATCCTCTACAGCGCCAGCGATCACATCAACGACTGGTACTCGAACCCCGCCTCGCCGGGCACCCTGCGCGGCTACTGGCACGACTTCGGCGCCAGCGTCCCCATGGTCGTGTCCAACGTCAGTCCGAACCCGTCGGGTGTGATCACGGCCTACGGCGCGCACGTGAACTTCGCCGAGCTCCTTTACCATCCGGGTCCGCCGGGCTCGGGCGGCCGCTACAACACCATCCGCTTCACGGCTCCCGCCGCGGGCACGTACGCCGTCGAAGCCTCGTGGCGAATCGCGCACTCGTCCCCGGTGGATTTCGCGATCCTGAAGAATCATGCCCTGCCCGCGCTCGCCGTGGGGCGCTCGCCGGCGACGGTCGTCCAGTCGCTCGCGCTCACAGCCGGGGAAACGCTGGACTTCGCGCTTGGCTTCGGCAACGACTTCGGTTCGACCACGACGGGCATCGGCGTCAAGGTCCATCGCACCGACCCCGCGTGCGCGACTGCGTGCGCCGATGCCAACAACAACGGCGTGTGCGACGAGTTCGACATCATGTGCCAGTGAGGCCGCTGGCCAGGCGTAGCCAGGAGCCCAGAGCGCCGAGCTCGCCTCTCCGAGAACACCGCTTGACGGAGAGGCTCACCCGCGACATATAGAGTACGTATGACTCTATCCAGCCGCCCCCCAAGGCCCTCGCCCGGCTTCTACGATCCTGCCCGTGTCCCCGAGCTCTTCCTGGAGCGAGCGGGCATGGTCGCCGCCGAGGCCGATCTCTACCGCGAGGCCCACAGGATCGCGCCGGCCTCGGAGGACAGGCTGCGGGTGGCCGCCTTCGGGATCGACTGCCAGGTGGGGTTCTGCACCCCAGGCGCCAGCCTCTTCGTGCCAGGCGCCGTGGAGGACACCCGGAGGACCCTGGCCTGGCTCTATGGCAACATCGACCTGATCACCGGGCTGTATTTCTCGCTCGACACCCACTCGGTCTTCCAGATCTTCCACCCCTCCTGGTGGGTCGACGCCCAGGGCCGCCACCCCGAGCCCTTCTCCACGATCACCCACGACGATCTGCTGGCCGGGAGGTGGAGGGCCACGACCCACCAGGCCGAGTCCCTGGAGTACACCAGGCGCCTCGAGGCGAATGGCAGGTATGTGCTCACTGTGTGGCCCTACCACACGCTCCTCGGAGGGATATCGCACGCCCTGGTGCCCTCGCTCATGGAGGCCGCCATCTTCCACTCGGTCGTGCGCCAGGAGCCCGCGCGCTTCGAGACCAAGGGCACCCACGCCATGACCGAGAGCTACTCGGTGCTGGCCCCGGAGGTGCGCGAGCTCGGGGGCGAGAGCGTGGGCTCCTTCAACGAGGAGCTCTTCTCGGCGCTCATGAGCCACGACCGGGTCTACGTGTTCGGCCAGGCCAAGAGCCACTGCGTGCTCTCCACCCTCCTCGACATGGCCTCGCGCATCGAGCGCACCGATCGTGCCCTGATGGACAGGATCTACGTGCTCCAGGACGCCATGAGCCCCGTCCCTGCGCCTCCCCTCGATCCCCTGCCCCCCACCCTGGATTTCCCCAGGGTCGCAGACCGGACACTGGCCGAGCTGGCCCGCGCCGGGATGCACCTGGTCACCACTGTGGACCCCATCGCCCCCTGAGGGACGCGAGAAGATCGCGCGTCGTGTAAGGTACCAGGAAAGAGGCATGGCGGAGCGCAAGGCAAGGCCCAACGACGAGGAAGCCCGGTTCCTGGAGGCCTACCGCCCCCAGGACTTCCCTCGCCCCTCGCTCACCGTCGATCTGGTCGTCCTCACCATCGACGACTGCGATCTCAAGCTCCTCACCATCCTCCGGAACGAGCCCCCCTTCAAGGACAGGTGGGCGCTCCCTGGCGGCTTTGTGAGGGTCGGCCCCAGCCGCGTCGACCAGGGCGAGGATCTGGACCAGGCCGCCGAGCGAGAGCTGGCCGAGGAGACCGGACTCCCCAGGGGCAGCGTCTTCCTCGAGCAGCTGAGGACCTTTGGCACGCCCGGGCGCGACCCCAGGATGCGCGTCATCAGCGTGGCCTACTACGCCCTGGTGCGGCCCACCCTCGCCCCCCTGGTCCGCCCCGGCGGCGACGTGGGCAAGGTGCGCTGGCAATCGGTCGCCGAGGGCCCGGGCCTGACCTTCGATCACGACCTCATCGTCACCACCGCCATCGAGCGTATACGGACCGAGATCGATCGCTCCCACATCGCCTTCGAGCTGGTCCCGGAGACCTTCACCATCCAGCAGCTACGCGCGGTGCACGAGGTGATCAAGGGCGCACCCCTCGATCCTGGCAACTTCCGCAAGCGCTTCCTCCGTATGCTCGACGACGGCATCCTCGAGCCCGCCAGGGGCAAGCGCCTCACCGCCTCCAAGCCCGCCCAGGTCTACCGCTTCAAGCGGCCCCCGAACATGGGATGATGCCCTGCGCCCTTGCCCCCTCGCCTCGTGCGGTAGACTCTGCGCCCATGAGCGAGCCCACCATCACCACCGAAGCGCGCGGCCGGATCCTCCTCGTGGGCCTCCACCGCGCCGCCAAGCGCAACGCGTTCACGACCGGGATGCTCCGTGAGCTCTCCCAGGCCTTCACCCTCTTCGAGCGCGATCCGGATCTATGGGTCTGCGTTCTCTTCGCGCACGGCGATCACTTCACCGCCGGCCTGGATCTGGCCGAGGTCGGGCCCGCCGTCGCCTCGGGCGTGCCCCTCTTCCCCGAGGGCGCCACGGACCCCCTGGACCTCACCGGGCCCCGAAGGGAAAAGCCCGTGATCTGCGCGGTCCAGGGGATCTGCTTCACCCTGGGCATCGAGCTCATGCTCGCCTGCGACATGGCGATCGCCGCGGAGGGCACCCGCTTCGCGCAGATGGAGGTACGACGGGGCATCATGCCCTTCGGAGGAGCCACGATGCGCTTCCCGACCGTCGCCGGCTGGCCCAGGGCCATGAAGTGGCTCCTCACCGGGGACGAGTTCGACGCCAGGGAGGCCCTCTCGATGGGCCTGGTCTCGGACGTGGTCCCCGACGGCCAGCAGCTGGACGCGGCCCTGGCGCTGGCCGGGCGGGTGGCCAGCCGGGCGCCACTCGCCGTGAGGGCGACCCTGGCCCACGCCAGACGGGCCAGGGAGCAGGGCCGAGAGGCCGCCCTCTCCTCCATGATGGACATGGCGCGCCCGCTCTTCGGGACCGAGGACGCCAGGGAGGGAGTGATGTCCTTCCTGGAGCGCCGCGAGGCGAGCTTCAGCGGAAGGTGAACGCCTCTCGCATCAACACGGGGCTCTCTCCGTCGCCACGTATTTTTCAATGACGGAGTTGAGAGAGGTGCAGCGGGAACATCGATTCAGCCGAACAGCGGGAGGGTGCCGTGGTCCGCGGGGAGCTGGAACTGGCCGATGAAATCGGCCTTGTCCAGGCCGAGGATCCGCCGTAGCTCCCGGTGCACGTGGGAGGCATGGATACGCATCCCGTTCCCGTCGCTGTCGGGGACGATCTGGGAGACGTTGTTCTTGGCCACGCGGAGCGCCTTGTGCCCGTCGTCGGTCTTGCCTATCGCCCGGCCGCCCTGGATACCGGGCCCGGAGACCAGGACCGAGGTCACGTTCCAGTGATCTTTCCCGTCGCCTGTGTTGTAGCGAGGGGTCCGACCAAAGTCGGATGTGACCAGGAGAAAGAGCTTGTCCGCGATGCCCATCTGCTGAGCGCGGAGCTTGACGTACCTCACCCTGGCGAGGAAGTTCGCCATCGCGTTGCCCTGGTTCACGTCGTGCTGGGAGTGGGTGTCGAAGCCCCCCTGAGCAAAGGTGGCCGAGGCCGAGACCCCGGCCTGGAAGCAGCGGAGGATGGTCTCCAGCGGCGCCCCGAGGTCGATGAAGCGCTCGACCGCCCCGATCTTGGTCGAGAGGTAATCGCGGGTGTCCGGCGCCAGGCCCTCGCGGAAGCCGTCGATGGAGGGAGGAGGAGCCGAGGCCACCTGCTTCAGGAGGTTGATCGCCTCGCCGCCCCGGGTGGCGTCGCTCAGGGCCTTGAGGGTGCGCTTGTTGCGCGGCAGCGAGGCCTGGGCCTCCAGCTGCGCCATGCGCGCCGCCCGCATCTCCAGGATCTTCCTGGCGCCGACGTCGCTGACGAGGCCCTTCTCCTCGCCGGCCGAGGCCTTGAAGGGATTGGCCAGGAGCTGGATCTTGTCCCCGGGGAAGCGGGAGAGCCCGACCACGTCCCCGGTGCGGTTGTACTGACCGCCGGCCAGGAAGGCCATGGGAATGTCTCGCTGCTTGGCCACCATCCCGGCGAAGAGCGCGGCCAGCGCCGGGAGCTCGATGTCGTTATGGCCGCAGGCGAGCCCCTGCACCCCCGTATCGTGGTTGTTGGTCTGGGTGTCGACCCCGTTCAGGACCAGCATGTCCTTGCCCGCGGTCTGGAAGAAGTGAGTCGGATCCTCCACCGGGGAGCCGTTCACCCGGAGGAGGTATTTCCCTTCCTTGGTGGCCGTGGGGACAGGAATGCCGTTCACGTCGCCCACGGCCGTGACCAGGCGGTTCTCGTAGCTGGGCGTCGATCCCGGCGCCGTCAGCTTGGCGTCGCAGAGCATCGTCGGATCCCAGCCGCCGGACGCGTGCATGTGCAGAACGAAGGGACCACCCCAGCTCGAGGGATCGGCGCTGGCCTCCGATGACCTGCCCCACGGTAGGAAGATGGAGAGACCCGCAAGTCCCGTCAATGCTAGAAAGCTTCGGCGTTGCATCGATGACTCCTTGAACACGTCGCAGATCCGGGACTCGCGAAACAGCGCTCTACTCGTGGGTAAAGCGGTAATCCATGAGCAGGTAGGTCATCACCGTCTGCCACGAGCGGATGGTGAAGTTGGCGTCGCTGTCGATGCGCATGCCCGGCTCGTAGGGAGCCTTGGCGTCGGGCCGGGGGCGCAGCTTCTCGTAGACGGGCTGGTTGCGCCCGTCCCTCAGCTCGAAGCGCACCGGCTTGTCGTAGTCGACGTCGGCCACGCAGCGGGGATTGGAGAGGCCCTTGTTGGTGCCGGTCTTCAGGTCGGTCGCCTCGTGGTCCTTCCACACCTCGACAAACAGCTGGTAGACGCTGTTCACCTGCTCGCTGTCGGTCGCGACCGCCTCGCCCAGGAGCCTCCAGTAGAGGTACTTGATGTTCTCGCGGATCTTCTTCTCGTTCTCGGCGATGGGGGTGAGCGGCACGTCCGCGTTGGCGCGGGGCGTGAAAGGGACCGTGTTGGTTTCGACGAAGCGGAACAACCTTCGGTCCGCCGGCACCTTGGTAAAATCGTAGCTGGTGGTCCGGCAGGCCACCATGCTGGCGGTGTACTGACTGGTGGCCACCATCAGCGGGCTCATCGAGTCCGTCCGCCGGGTCACGTCCCCCGAGTCGATGCCTCCGTAGACCAGGCGCCAGTCCCGGTCCTCGACCAGATCGTTCCTGAGGTAGCCGTCTCTGCCGCGGCGCTCGTCCTTCGCCGCCATTTCGTTTGCGAAGAAGTAGAGCCCCGTGGTTGCCCGGTACTTGCGACCCAGCATCTCGGGGGTGAGCACCCTGCCCTGCCCCAGCCCCGCGTGGAGGGCGTCCTTGCCAGGATCCCCGGACACGGCCCGGAAGTAATCGCTCCTGACGATGGCCAGGACGAGCCGGCGGAAATCGTACTTGCTGGCCCGGAAATCCCTCCCGATCCGGACGAACCAGTCATTCTGGATGTTGTAAGCCTTCACCCTGGCGTCGTAGTCGGGCGCCGTCTTGTCGGTGGGGAAGGAGAGCGGCTCATCGCCTATCAATCCACGGTACATCACCTGGGCGACCGAGATGCCGAAGCGCGAGTCGTTGGGGATCTGCGCCCCGAGCCACATGATGGCGCTCCCGTAGCTCTGGGGCGGCATCTGCACGCTGTTGATGCCCGGGGGGAGCATATCGTCGTGCCATTTGTCGTCCGCGTTGAAGCGGGCAAGCTGGTTGGTCTCGTCGAAGCCCCGGAAGCCCCCGGCGATCGGGTCGATGACCGTGTGACACACCGAGCACATCGGCGAGTTGCTGGTCGGGTTCTGGACCGAGGTGAGCGCGGTCGAGTCGACCGGGCGCTGCGCGAACTTGAAGATGTCGGTGGCGAGGAAATTCTTGAGCACGATGCGTGCTCGCTTCCTGCCCTTGTTGGTCCGGGTGGTCTCCCAGCGGGTGAGGAAGGAGGGCGTCGACAGGACGCCCGCGACGGGGACGCCCACCGGCTTGGAGACGTTGGCTGTGACCTGGTTCTGCACCGGCGTAAAGTCGATACGCTTCCAGGCGAGGAAGTTCTCCGGGGCTACAGGCCTGTCGTGGGGGAGCCCGTAGAGCCTCGCGGTGTAAGGATTGGCCACGACGTACGAGCCGGAGACCACGTCGGAGAAAGGCAAGTTGTTGCGGACGACGAACTCGATGAAGCGCATGGGCTCCTGGGTGATCGACGCGCTCGCCCACTGGCGGTTCTCCGGGGTGTACGCCGGGTCCCGGTCGTCGTAGAGATCCTTGCCGTTGTCGAAGACGGCCCCGACGCCCGCGTCGAGGGCTCGCTCGGTGAGGAGCGCGTCGTTCCAGATCTCCCGGAGGCGGTCGTAGAAGAGCTCCTCCTCGGTGAGCTTGAGGACGACCTGATCGAGCCCCTCGTCCGTCGCGACGCGGGCGAACTCCTCCTCGGTGGGGAAGCGCCCGGCCAAGGTCAGCGCGGCCTTGCGGAGGGTCTCCCGGTTGTCCAGGGATTTCACGCCCAGGAGATCGGCGCCCGTGCACGTCTTCTCCTCGCCGGTGCGGAGCTCCTCCACGAACCGGGTGAGGATCTTGTACTCCTCGGAGTCCTCCTGGAGGACCGTGCCGCCCCCGTGATCGCGCTGACCCAGAGGCTTCTGGAGGATGACCGGCTTGCCGTCGGCCTCGAGCTTGGCATAGTCGCGCATCGCGCTGAGGTTGGCGGTGACGAAGTCGGGATAGGTGTCCCGATAGATCTTGAACTTGGCGCCCTTCTGATCGGCGGCTCCGCCGGGGGTGTGGCACCCGCTGCAGACCGTGAGGGCCCTGCCATACACCTGGCTGGTGAAATACTCCCTGGAGCTGACGCACGCCGCGTCGCTCGAGTCCCCGCCACACCCGGCCGAGAGCGCGATCCCCAGCGCCGTGAGTCCCGTCGCGGCGACGCTCGCCCCCTTGAAGTGGAAGCTGGCCCGGAGCCTGGTCGTGTGCCTCATGAGTTCTCTCTTCTCCTCGGTTCGCGGCGCCCTCGGGGAGCCCACGAAGAACGTGCCCATCAGGGGTATTTGGCGATCACCGGTCGGTCAAGATAAAGAACAGGCCCTGGGGTGTTTCGTCCTCGTCTCCCTCGTCTTCAGGCTCGGCGAGCTGAAGACTGCCACGAGAATGCCCCCCCGTCGAGTCTGCCAAAAGCGGGCGGCACTTCACCCCGATCATGGTAGCTTCGCAGCATGAGGGTCGGTGTGCTTGCAGAATACGCCCGTCAGGTTCTTCCTTTTATGCTCGTATGCGAAGTTTGCGTTGTGGCTGCGTGTAGCTCGAGCACGGAGACCGGCACGTCGACCCCGGCCACCAGCACCGCCTTCGTGCCGGCGGAGGCGCCCCCCCTGCCCCCCTTGCCTCCCGGCGCGGGTGCGCGCGACGCGGCAACCCCTCCGCCCCCACCTACGCCTCCACCTCCACCTCCGCCTGGCGATTCGGCTCCCCCGGTCGACGCTCCTGCGGACTCGCAGGCGGACACGTCCGCGGACGCCCCTCGTGACGCCGCGGGTCAGTAGCCAGGAGCGAGGAGGCCGGGGCTCGATCCTCTGCACCGAGGCGACGCCGTAAGGCAGGTTCAGGGTGGGGAGAACGGAAAGGAGACTTATTTCATGATGAAGATCGTCGCTAGCTCGCTCTCGCTCTCGCTCCTGGTCGTCGCCTGCAGCGGCACCAGCACCGGGACAGGCACCGACGGAGGCGCTGCCCGGGCCCCCACCATCGCCAAGCTCACGCCCAACACCGCCGCCGGCAAGACCCTGTACACCGACAAATGCTCGATCTGCCACGGCAACGACGGCAAGTCGGGCTCCGCGGCCAGGAACGTGGCGGAGATCGCGGCGAACTCCCAGACCAGGAGCATCGAGCAGGTGATCTCGGGCAGCAGCGAGATGCCCTCGTTCGCGAACATGACGGACCAGCAGATCGCCGACGTGCTCGGATATCTCAAGAGCCTCAAGTAGCTGCACGTGCGATAGCCTCGCAAGCCTCCCATGCAGTGTGCGTCGCGGCGCTCCACAGACCTCACCCCGTAACGGTACGTCGCTGTGCCCACTGCCCCTCTCCCGCGCCCTCCTGGGGCGTGGGAGAGGGGACGCGACGTTTGCGACGTAAAGTGGCGGGGTGAGGTCTGCGGGCATGATTTCGATGTGGCGCCCGGGCGGTGACCTGTCGCACCATGGCCGCCACCGGGAGGAACGAAAATGCCTGAGCCGTCGCTGGTCATCCGTCTCATTCAAGGGTCGACCCACGTCGACCTGCCAGCCACCCTGCTGGCGTCGGGCGCGGGCGCCAGGCCCCGGTACGAGGCCGCCCGAGGAGAGCCAGGGATCCGGCTTCTCCTCGCAGGATTCCCTGCCTACGCGGTGACCCTGGCGTCCGGACTCGAAGGCGAGGAAGCGGCGCGCCTCGGCGAGGCAGAGGGCCGCCTGGTGAGGGTGATCTTCGCCGGTCGCCCTCCGCTACGCCGCCGGCTCCAGTCGATCGACGGGTTGACCCAGGCCCGGCCTCCGGCGGCGCCGGTCGAGCTCTCGGCGGGTCGCCCGGGCGCGGCGCCGCTCTTCCTCCTGCCGGACGGGAGCTTCGCGAGCTCGGCCGAGGGGCCCCCTCCCCGTGGCATGGCAGCGCTGCCCGCGCTGCTCGCGGCCGCGCGCTGGATCTCGACCCGCCGCACCACCACCTTCGAGCGCCTCTTCGCGGTCGACGCGTTCCACCCCGAGGTGCGCCCTCGCAGCGAGCGGCTCACGGCCGGCCAGGCCGCCGGCCTGCTCGCCCAGATCGACTCGGCGCTGGCCGCCGCGGCGGTCACCGGCGAGGAGGCGAAGAAGGATCCGCTGGCCGCCGCCCAGCTGCGCAGCGCCTCGCTCACCGTCCTCTCCCACCTCACGGCGACCGTGCTCGCCGATCCCTCGTTCCGCGCCATCTCCGACCTGGCGGCCTCCCGTATCTTCTCGGTCGTCGCCGCCGAGCAGGACGATCCGGCGGCCCGCCCCCAGCTCCGCGCCCACGGCATCCTCTTGCTCCAGCTGCGAGGCCCCGCGCTCCAGCCGGCCGATCGCCAGCGCGCGGTCGCGCTCCTCGGCACCCTCCTTCGCCGGTCGCCGCCCTATGCCGAGCTCACGGGAGATTGGCATTTCGCGTTCTGCTCTGCCCACGATTTCCACGAGGGCGAGTGCGACGTGCTCGTCCTCCGGCACGGCTTCACCGAGGTGAGCGCTCCGCCCGGCGCCCCGGCCAGCCCGGACCGGGCCTATCGCTATTTCAAGGCCCCATTCAAGAACCCCTCCAGGGGCGATATCTTTATCTGCGCGAGGGCGGCCCAGGTAAGCAACGAGAACGAGGAGATGGGCAATCCATGGTTTCATGGGCTGCTCATCAACCGCCACGCCCAGCTGGGCTCCTTCGATCTGCGAGCCGTCCTCCTGGATGTCGAACAGAAGGGCTACAAGTTCATGATGAACTCGCAGTGCGCGGGCCTCACCACGCGCTTCGCCCTCTCTCGCCTGTTCCCGGACGCCGATATCTATTCGAGCTGGGACTCCACCTACTTCCGCACCGAGGGGCCGGGTAGCTCCGGCAAGCTCACGGCCTCCGAGGGGTGCGACTGCTTCGTCGCCGGGCTCCGGGGGATGGCCGTCGGCGAGACGCACGCGCAGATCCAGGCCCGCATGCGCAGGGCGCAGTGGGACCACGGGCCCCTGTCCCGCCTCCCTGATTTCTCGCAGTTCATCGGGCCCGCCTCCCCCCTCGTGGTCCAGCGCACCAGCGACGTGAACCGGGACGGCAAGGCCGATCTTTACGACGGTTTCCTCGACCTGCAGCTCCGGCAGATCGCCGAGGACGTACGGGCGTCGGCCACGCCCCGCGATCCCGGGGCGGCCTCGTCGGCCATCGGCGGCGAGGCCGCCACCGGCCTGGGCTGGGCCGCGGGCAGCCTGGGTCGGGTCTCCCAGTACTCGGACCTGTGGGCCGGCCTCCCCGGCAACGCCGAGCGCCTCTACGCCTTTACGGCGGGCGGCTTCTACAGCCACCTCGAGCCTCCGGTCGACGTTGCCGTCGCCTCTCCCACCGCCTCTCCCACCGCAGCGACCGCGGCGACCGCGGCGCCGGCGGAGAACCTGGGCCTGCTCCCGTCGGTCTGCCGCTGGACGATGGGGCCCGGGGACGAGCTCAGGGCGGAGGTGATGCTCCACTCGTGGCTGTCCCACTCGGGCAAGGAATACAAGAGGCTGGTGTGCACCGCGGAGGCCATGTGGCGCGCCTTCGACCTCGGATACATCCCATCGACGGGCCCCCTCTCCACGCTGGCAGGTCGGCGGGGCGCTGTCCTCTTGTGCCTGGCCGGCCTCCTGGAGTTCCCCGCCGATCAGAACCAGATCGACGCCCTCTGGTCGGCGGCGCTAAAGGGTATGGCGCTACCGGATATCTCGCGCTCGGTGGTCCGCAACTGCATAACGGACCAGGACCACGACGCCTCCAACTATTATGGCTCTGCCCGGGGCATCCGCCAGCTCCTTGGCGACGAGAGGAGCAAGGGCGATCTGGGCAAGGCCGACATGGTGGCCTGGACCAAGCTTCACTCCACGGATCCCAGGGTGGGGCGTGCGCAGGCCCTGTCCCTGGACGCGCCTCCGCCCGTCGGCTGACGCCCAGGTCCAGCCGGGCATGTGCCCTTGCCCCGGGCGATGATCTCGTCGGGTCCAGGGAGTCGTGCGAGGATGGCCTCCCCGGCCATGGCCGGTACGGCAGCGAGGTGCTTCTTGAGCGGAACGACCCTGCAACCTGCGATGGTGTTCGGAGGCGACTTTCGGGTGGTGCGCGCGCTTCGCGCAGGCGGCATGGGGGCGGTGTACGTCGTCGACCAGATCAGCACCGGCAAGCAGAGGGCGCTCAAGGTCCTGTCGGCCGAGCTCGAGGGCGATCCTGCCACGCGAGAGCGCTTCGTCCTGGAGGCCCGGGCGGCGTCCGCCGTGGACAGCGACCACGTGGTGGAGATCGTCACCGCGGGGATCGACGCCGCCACCGGCGCCCCGTTCCTGGTGATGGAGCTCCTGCGCGGCGAGGCGCTGGACGACGCCTGTGAGCGCCTCGGCCCCCTCCCCCTGGGCGACGTCGCGGAGGTGCTGTCCCAGCTTGGCCACGCGCTCGAGCTCGCGCACGCCCAGGGGATCGTTCACCGGGATCTCAAGCCCGAGAACATCTTCCTCTCCGCGTCGCGCCGCCGCGACGTGGCGTTCACCGCGAAGATCCTTGATTTCGGCATTGCCAAGCTGGTCGAGGGGAGCCACCGCACGGGGACGCAGCCCCTGGGAACGCCGCTCTACATGCCCCCCGAGCAGACGGAGCACAAGGGGAAGATCAGCCCGGCCAGCGATGTATGGGCCATGGGCCTCATCGTCTTCAGGCTCCTCACCGGGATCCCCTTCTGGAAGGAGGCCGGCGGATCTCTGGGGGCGCTGCTGCGGGAGATCGTGATCGAGCCCATCCCCTCGGCCTCCGAGCGCGCGGCGGAGCTAGGGGTGGGGGATCGGCTCCCCCCCGGGTTCGACGCCTGGTTCGCTCGGTGCGTGGCGCGCGAGGTCGACGCTCGCTTCCAGGAGGCCGGCGAGGCCGTGCGGGCGTTCATGGCCCTCGTCCCTGCCGACGCGCCCAGGGGAGCGCTGGACGGGAGCCCGGCGCGCACGGGAGGGCTACCTGTCCCGACCCCGTGGCACGAGACGGCCGATCCTCTGGGAGCCACGGCCGCAAGACCGGACCCCGCGCCCCTGGAGGCCACAGGATCGAGCCCCGCCAAGCCCGAGACGACGGGGCCTGACTCCACCAACATGGAGGCCCCAAAGCCGGACTCCGCGCTCGCGGTGATCCCCAAGCCCTTCAAGGCCGGCCCCGCGATCGGGGTGGCCGTGCTGGTCGCGCTGCTTGGTGTGGGCGGGCTCCTGGCCTTCCGAGGGCGCGGCGATCCCTCGGCCATCCCGTCCTCGAGCTCGCTCCCCGTCGCCTCGTCGGCGCCGTTGGCGCCTCCGCGCGAGCCGGGTTGCCCCGAGGGCATGGTGCTCATCCCTGGAGCCTCGGCGGTCCTGGGCTCGAGAGAGCTCGCCAAGGAGGCCAACTCCAAACCCACCCACGAGGTCACGCTGAGCAGCTTCTGCCTGGATCGCACCGAGGTGACCACCAGGGCCTACGGCGCCTGCGTCGAGAAGGACGGCTGCGAGCGAGCCCTCGATCACGTGAGCTGGCCCGATATCGATCCCGCGAGCAAGAAGCAATTTAGCGCCTTCTGCAACACGTCGCGGCCCGATCGGGCCGAGCATCCCGTGAACTGCGTGGCGTGGACCATGGCCGATCGTTATTGCAAGAAGCGCGGGGCTCACCTCCCGACCGAGGCCGAGTGGGAGTACGCGGCGCGAGGCCCCAAGCAGCGGAGGTACCCCTGGGGGGACGAGGCGCCCACCCCCAGACACCTCAACGTGTGCGGGAAGGAGTGCGTCGCGTGGGCCAGGAAGATGAGCATCGCTGGCCTCTCTTCGCTGTTCGGCGACGTCCGCGACGACGACGGCTTCCCTGGCACCTCGCCGGTCGGGTCCTTCCCCGCGGGCGCCTCGGCGCACGGGGTGCTCGACCTGGCAGGGAATGTCTACGAATGGACTGCGGACTGGTACGCGCCCTACACGGAGGACCCGGCCAAAGATCCCAAGGGCCCCGAGAAGGGCACCGAGCGCGTCGCTCGAGGGGGCGGATTTTTCAGCACGGATCCGGCGTGGATCAACCCCGCGTGGCGCTACAAGACCGATCCTGACACCTACAACCACGCCATAGGCTTTCGCTGCGCCCTCACTCCTTAGAGCCTGTCCTTCCGAAGTTGAAGCCCTTCCTAAGACAGGCGAGGTGGTAACTCACAGGAGAGGAGGAGAGGCCGTTGCCTCCTCTCCTCACTCTCCTGTGAATGACCATCGTCCAATTCAGCGAAGGGCAAAAACCTCGGAAGGACTGCCTCTTGGAGGCTCGGGTCGTCCTCGGACCAGGGATCTTCCCCCTCCAGGATCGGGATCTCCTCGGCCTGGGGGTCCTGCTCGTCCTCCGAGGCGAGCAGCTCCTCCAGGCTGGGCACCTCGCCGGTCGCCAGGTAGCGGGCCCACTCCTCGGGGTGCTCCCTGGCCACGAGCCCGCGGAGCACCGTGCTCTTCAGCCTGACGATGGGCTTTCCGTCGGTGCTGCTCCTGGGCCGGATCCCCAGCTCGCGGGGGGCGTAGACGGTGAGCTCCACGGGGAACACGTCGGGCACGAGCACGTGGACGAACTCCTGCACCTTCCCTTGCTTCATGATGCTCACCCGCTGGGTCTCGTGGGTCCAGCCCAGGCGCTTCACGTGGCTCACCACGTCCTCGGCGTCGTTGGCGAAGACGTGGATGTCCACGTCGCTCCCGCACCGGACGTGCCCTGTGGCGACCGAGCCTATCAGCCTGGGATGGAAGGGCACGAGCTCCTCCATGGCCTCCAGCGCGACGACGCGCATCGCGAAGAGGCGCCTGGTCCGGGCCTCGCCCTCGATCTCGTCCACCAGGGCGAGCAGCGCGTCCTTGATCTCGCCGTTGGAGGGCAGATCGCGGGGCCTGTAGCGTATCCCTCGAGCCCCGGTCTGGCCGAGGATGCGCTTGGCGGCCAGGCGCTTGGCCGTGAAATACTGTTTTACCTCCTCGCCATACATGATCTGCGCGGCGAGCTGGGCGATCGCGGCCCGGAGGCCGCCCGCGCGCTCCCAGCTCACGGGGATCGGTCGCCCGAGGCGACCAGGGGAGAGAGCACCTCGCGCAGCCTGGCCAGCGCTCCCCCCACGACCACGCCCCCTCGGTTGGCTCCATGGAGCCTCTTCTGGACGACCTGCTGGGAGACGCCCAGTCTCCTGGCGATCTCGGATTGGGAGAGCCCCTCGAAGAAGAAGAGCTCCACGGCCTCCCTTTGCTTCTCGGTGAGGGCGGTCTCGACGGCGCGCCTCACCGCCTGCTCCGCGATCTCTTCCTGGGCCGGCTCAGTCGAAAAATTCCCTTTCATCTTGGTCGTTGGGACAAGCCGCATCCGGCTTTCCATCTATGCAAAAGAGGATATCCAGCGCGTCCTCCGGAGCGAGGACTCGCGCGTCCACCCGCCGCCCGCCCAGGTCCCACCGGCGGAGGCGCTCCAGATCCAGGAGCTCGGGGGTGCCAAGGAAGCGGCGCCTGGTGCGGCGGGGCTCGCGCAGCAGATCCAGGTGATGGCGCACCAGCCACACCACCCTGTCGCTGACGAGCCCCTCGAGCAGATCTGCGCCCACCTCGTCGTGGGCCCTTCCGTCTATGGCTTTTCCCACGTCGTGGAGGAGGGCCGCAGCCCATAAATCGCGGTCTTCCGTGGCGCGGCGCGCCAGATCGAAGACCTGGAGAGAGTGAAAGAGCGCGTCGCCCTCCGGATGATAGCGCGCCGGCTGAGGCACGCCATCGAGCGACTCGAGCAGTTCGAGGAGATCCTGGTGCATCTACCCAGGGGGGAGCCTACACCCACCAGGTCTTCCGACCCTTGTCCCCCGAACGGCGCAGAGTAAGGTGTAAGCATGGCCGTTCAAGCCGTAACCATAAACCTCCCCGGTCCGCTCTACGAGCGGCTGGCTCGACGTGCGACCAGGACCCACCGCACCGTGGAGGCCGAGCTCGTGGAGGCCGTGACCACGTCGCTCTCCGACGAGCCTGACGAGCTGCCGGCCGACATGGTGGAGGCGATCGCCGCGCTGCACCTCCTCGACGACGAAGCTCTATGGCGGGCCGCCAGGACGTTCCTCGCTCCCGAGAGGGCGGACGACCTCGAGGGGCTCCATATCAAGCGCCAGGGGGATGGGCTCTCTGCATCGGAGACGGAGGCGCTCGCCACGCTCATGAAGGAGTACACGCGGACCATGCTGGTTCGCTCCCGCTCGGCCGCGCTGCTCAAGCAGCGAGGACACGACGTCTCGGGGCTGCTCCAGGGACATGAGCCGTAGCTACGTCCCCAAGGCGCTGCGGGAGCAGATCACCGCGGAGGCACGTCATCGCTGTGGCTATTGCCTCACGTCGTCCTGCATCACGGGCACGCCTATGGAGATGGACCACATCATCCCGGAGTCGCTCGGCGGACTTACAGTCCGGGACAACCTCTGGCTCGCGTGCTCGATGTGCAACGATCACAAGGGCAATCGGATAGCCGCCCCCGACCCGTATACCAGGGAGATCGTGCGCATTTTCAACCCCCGGTGGCAGATCTGGCCGGACCACTTCGGTTGGAGCACAGAGGGGGATCTAATCCTGGGCAAGACGCCCACCGGCAGAGCAACGATCATCGCGGTTCGTCTGAACCGCGCCGAGCTCGTGGAAGCCCGCCGGGCTTGGGTCATCGCCGGCTGGCATCCGCCCAAGGATTGAGACACGAGGCTTTGCCTACGCCAGGGCCGGCGTGCTGCTGGGGGCCTCGTGCGGCCTGGTGATCGCGTTCTTGATGCGCGACATGGGAGGCTTCCGCCGCCTCCGGGGGGCGGACGAGGCCCTCATCCCCTCCGCGACCGACTTCCTCCGCGCCCTCTCCTGGGGCGCGCCGGCCACCTGCGCCCAGGGGGCCTTGGATCTCCTTGGAGGGGTACTGTGAACGATCCCTGGAACTGGGACCTGGCCCCTGGAATTTACAGGGTGAAAGCGAGCGTCAGAGAACGTCTCTCTGTCCCTTACCAGGCCAAAGCAAGCCAGGGAGACCGCCCGCCGAAGTGAAGGGCGGCGTGCTAAAGCTCTCGATCCCTCTTCTTGGCGCTGGTGCGGGCCCGCTGCTCGGCCTGTCGCTCCTCTTGGGCCGTCTCCTGGTAGGGCGATAGCAGATGCTCATGGAGCAGCGTATGGGCCTCGTCCTTGTCGTCGTCGTACTCGGCGTTCACCTGCACGAGGAGCGCTCCATAGGCGTCGTGCCACGCCTCCACGGCCTTGACGGCGGGATCGGTGGCCTTGACCTCGGTGACGCCGAGCTTGGCTCCGTAGAGCTCGGCCCAGCGCGCCATGCGACCGGCCTCGACCGAGAGGCCCAGGCGGTGCACGGCCGCCTTCACGTCCTCGCGCTCGAGCGCCTTGCCCGCCTCCGCCATGCGCGCCCATTGCTGCGAGTAAAGGGCGTCACCCGAGGCGGCGCCTCACGTCGACGGGCGTCACCCGAACCCTGGGGCGAGCTTACACCCACCAGGGACGTGATCGACGTGGAGCAACACCTCGCACCTTTGCATGACGGCGAAACACTGGTACCAGATCTGATCTCGGGGGGCGGGCGTGGGCATGCCGAGTCGTCGTAGGTCGAGTCCGCTCGCATCGTTCGCCCTGAAGGGGGCGTTCGCGACGGAGCGCATGGCGCTCGGTGTTGCACATGGGGGCGCTCCCCCCCCACATACACAAGCACACACCGAGTAACGCAGGGCTCGCATCGCCCGCGAGACAGGCTTCGGCGAGTCAGGGGGTCGTTGACGCTCCGTCCGTGCGGATACCCCTCTTCGACTCGAGCACGAGAGCCTTCCGCGGCCGACTCGCGCCCGATGCGTCCTTGCGGCTCCGCCGAAACTCCCGTCACGCGCGAGCCTCGGCTCGTGGTGCGTGCGTCAAGCCATGTCCTGCACCCATCCGACCTCTGTGTCAACCTGAAGAGGAGAGCCCATGTTCCATCCGTTTTTACCCGATCCCCATGTAATCACGGTTCCCGGTCTGGCCGAGAACGATTTCTATGAATACGAGCTTGTACCTGCGCTCGATGTCTCGAATTACAAGACAGGTGCGCTCGTCTTTCGCGTGCACGGTACGTTGTCGACCGCCACGATTCAGCTGCTAGCCTACAAGATATGGCCTTTCAGCGACGCTGTGGGCGTCCGCTTCCAGGACTCTACTGCGATCATCTCCACAAACATATCAGCCGTGACCACTACGGGCGTCCTGGTGACAACCGATACCGACCCCGATGCCACCACTCCACTTTTACCGATTGGCGCACCGGCGATTCGCATCGTCGCGAAAATCAAGGCCAGCACCGGTGCCATTTCGGCAAACGCCGTCGTCACGATTTCTGCGGGCATCGTCCTGCTCGATTAGCTTGAGGAGGAATGCCATGGAATTCAAGGGAAGTGTCAAGGGCGGTGCCTTCGGGTCCGCAGCACCGATCGCACCGGCCATTGGAGCTCGTGGCATGAAGCTCGAGAGCACGCCCAGCAGCATCAAGGGGGCGACCGTCCCCACCCCCAGCAGCATCAAGGGAGCGACCGTCCCCACGCCAGGACCGCCGCTCGGGAAGATCCCTTCGCCATGCGGGTGCAGCACGCCGATCAGGAAGGCCGGCGATGCATGCGGATGCAGTCCCCCTCCTGGCGCTCCCGTTCCACAGAGTGCGGTGAACACAAGGTTCGCGACGACAACCGCAAACGCCGTCCTTCCCTCGAAGGGCCTGGCCTTGGTTTCGCAGCCCATCCACACCGCTGTTGTCGGGGCGGAGTTGCCTGTCGCAAGTTCGCCACCTCCGCGCAGCGTGGCGTTCGGGAGTCCCATCAAGGGAGGGTCCTTCGCCGTGGGAACGCCGACGACGAAGGACCCTTCGACCTGTGGACGAAGCCAGCGTCTTGGCGCTCCAGTTCAGCAGAACACTGCAAGGCGCGAGGGCATGTTTGCGTCAGGGGCCATCGCGAGGAACGACGAAAATGTCCCTCCCGAGGGGGACCAAACCGTACGCTCGTGGGCTCCTGACCATGTCAGTATAGCCACGCACACCCCACCCATCAAAACCCCCTTCGGAACGCCGATCGGGCTGACTCGCGTTCCTACGATCGAAATCAACAAAGAAGCCTTCCCTTCCGGTTCGCCCATCACAAGACCATTATCACGTCCAAAGCTTTTACGACGAGTACCAAGAACGATGACGCCTGGCCAGAACGTCTGGGCTAACCATGGTCCAGACGGAAATCCGAGCAACGAGCTTTCACTGACCACAATCCAAATGAGCGCCGGACAGCCCATTCTCCTTGCCAGCTACAACGGTCTACGTGAATGTGGATGGACAAGGTCAACAAATGGAGGAAAGAGATGGACATCCAATACGGAGCCGTTGCCTCCCATCAAAATGGCATATCAGTTTGGCTCCAGGCTCCCCATCATGTCATCCATATGCCTCGCCGACACGTGGGCAACCGCACTCGGGTCTGAGCGGCCGAATTTTGTCGCGATAACGGCTGTTGTGGCAGTAACGGGACTAATCCAGGTGAACGGCAGTTTCATTGACTTCACAGGAGGCCCCACCTACGCTGACGTCGGCCTTTGGGTCTCGAAAGATGGCGGTGCCACCTTTCCGAAGAACGGTTCCATCCGCGTTTCGGAGGCAGGAAGCAGCTTCGTGGACCGTCTCTTATTCAATGGAAGCTTCGTCGACGGTCCAAAGATCGCGGCAGAGCCGAGCGGCGATGCCGTGTGGATTTGGTGGTGGGGGGCGGACAAGAGCTGGCTCCGGAAGTTCACCATCGATGGCAACGGTTTTCCAATGGCCGCGACGGATCCGATCGAACTCAATGTTCATCCCGGCCTTGACCCTAACCGTATTCGACACGCATCCCTGACGATCGCTCCGATGGGGGCTGGAAAACCATCGCGTATTTTTCTTACCTATCCAGATGCAGGCATGGCTCATCCAGACGGGTTGAATTGTAACAGTTCGAACCCTGCCCTGTGGTTTCGAGGTCCCGTCAGGTGGCACATGACGTACTCGGATGACGAGGGAAAAACCTGGAACCCGCCCAAGCTGATCACCGAGGATCCTGACTGGCCGTTCTGCATCTCGCAGGGCACGCGTGGTGGCAATCGTTCATATGCGTCGACCAGCTACGATCGCGTGAGCAAGCATCTACTCATCACGCTAAATAAGACCGTTCTCAGGGTGGATGGCAAGTACGTCGGCACACGCGCCATGCTCTTCCAATGGCCAAGCTCAAACCCAAAAATAGACGAACAGGGATTCGACTCGTGGGTACCGGTCTGCAACCTCGCTGCTTGTCCGGATTCCGAGCGACCGTGCATGACTTCGTGGTTATTACCGATCAATGAAGAGTTCTGCCACCAGTACGGTCCGTCGGTGAACCGTATCGACATCCCCTTCGGGTCGAGCCGAGCGGCCTGGATATGGTACGACACCCGCGACTCGATGCTCCCCCACCCGCCGATTATAGCTAGAGTCCCCGGACAACCAGACGTGCCGATCTCCCTGGAGACGGACATTTGGGGTGCAACGATGCGTCCTGGGGTCCCGTACGACTTTCAGCCCAGAACCCAGAGGCGTATCACACCTCGAGCCATTGGCTCCGCACCCGTTCCTTGGAACCCGAACGCCGCTACCTTTGGGAATTCCTGGTGGGGTGATTATTCCAATGGTGTCACTCCGCTGGGTGATGGGTTCTATGGCATGTGGGCCGACATGCGAGATTCCACGACCAAAGCTCGCCTCTACGGTGCTTCCGTTGCGCCCTAAGCGTTTCACCATTCGTGCCGTCGTGATCTTTGTCGTGGGCTGCAAAGCCATATAGAGCCAATATGCGAGCCCTTCAATTCCTCCTCACTGTGCTCGTTCTCTCGCTCCTGTCGCCTAGAGCAGTGCTCCGGAGAGCTCCAGAGTGGCCCTCTCTGGCAAAAGCAGGGCCGGTCGCTCGCTATGGCAAGCTGCCGATACGCTTCGAGCAGAACGTAGGCCAGATTGATGACCAGGTGCGCTTCGTGGCGCGAAACGGAGGGGCTGCGCTCTTCCTCACCGACGAGGGCGCTACACTCTCACTCCGGTCGCCTCCTTCTCCGAAACGACCGCACGTTGGAAGAATGCCCGTGGATCCTGGCCGGAACGAGCCCGACAAGCCGTCTCTGTCCGACACGGTTCTTCGCATGAAGGTGGCGGGCGGGAGGGTGGTGGTCCCCCGTGCCGAGCAGAAGCTCGTCACGACATCCAACTACTTTATTGGGAACGATCCGTCGAAGTGGCGTAGCGAAGTACCCAATTTCGGCCGCGTTGTCTATCCCGGAGTGCTCGAGGGAGTGGACCTCGTGTACCACGGGGAGGATGGTCAATTCGAGTACGACTTCGTGGTGGCTCCCGGCGCCGACGCCGGAAAGATTGCGCTGGAGGTTTCTGGTGCGAAGAAGCTGTCGCTCACTTCCATGGGGGATCTGACGATAGGGACCGAGCACGGCGTGCTCGTGCAACCGCCTCCTCGTGTGTACCAGCGAGGGGCAGGCGGGAAGCAGGAGGAGGTGGCCGCTAGGTACAGACTACTCGGGGAGCGTTCGGTGGGGTTCGTGGTGGCTTCGTACGATCGAGGGCGTGAGCTCGTGATCGATCCTGTGCTGGAGTACTCCACATACCTCGGGGGCTCCAACCGCGAATATGGCAACGCGATCGCTC
>SXGT01277779.1_pt1 | contig 41151 bp, 35 predicted proteins | sample 3176221 | NCBI WGS metagenome assembly SXGT01 (sample SAMN11356862, study PRJNA531348) | freshwater metagenome | isolation source: freshwater sample F1-120 | place: China: Fuxian Lake, Yuxi | collected 2017-12-25
CCGCCGCCACCGCCGCCACCGCCGCCACCACGGAAGCCACCGCCGCCTCCGCGGCTGTAGCCGCCACCACCGCCGCCGCCGTCGTCACCCCGGTCGCCGCCACCGCCACCGCCACCGCCACCTGCAGCGCCGCCGAGGAAGCGGATCACCTCGGCCACCACCTCCGTGGAGTACCGGTCTTTCCCTTCCTTGTCTTGCCACTTGCGGGTTTGCAGACGGCCCTCGATGTAGAGCTGCTTGCCCTTCTTACAGTACTGGCCCACGTTCTCGGCCGTGCGCCCCCAGGCCACGACCGAGTGCCACTCGGTGCGCTCCTGCCACGTGCCATCGTCGCCCTTGAAGCGCTCCGCAGTGGCCACGCGCAGGGAGGCCACGGCGTTGCCGCTGTTGGTCTTGCGTACCTCCGGGTCTTGCCCGAGGTTTCCGATCAGAATCACCTTGTTGACCACGAACCACCCGTGTTGCGCGGCCACCCTATGCCATGGCCCTGCCAAAAAATGGCCGACTCAAAAAAAGTTGAAGCACGGTTAGCTTCCGCGGGTGGCGATGAAGCGTGTATTGATTCTCGACGACGACGCGCTCACCGCCCAGGTGGTCGCCGACGGCTTGCGCGAGCGCGGCTGGGACGCGCTGGTCTGCACCGCTGCCGACGAGGGCTACGCCGCCGTGGTCGGGCTCCATCCGGACGCGGTCGTGCTCGACGCCGTGCTGCCTGGCAGCGATGGTGCCGCTCTCTGCGCCGCGATCCGCCTGGCCCCCGGTCCCCGGATTCCCATCCTCCTCTACAGCGGGAGCGACTTCCCGCGCGACGCCGCCACCCGCGCAGGCGCTGACGCCTTCTTCGGTAAACCCCTCCCCATTGACGAGGTGCACGCGAAGCTCTTGCAGCTGGTGCCGGAAGACCCGCCACCCGCCTACGATCCCATGCTCGCCGGCTCGCTTCGACTTCCCGCAGGCGAGGTCGTGGGCGGCCAGGGCGAGGCCTCCCGGACCGAAGCGCCGGGCGACGAGGGCGAGGTCCGCCCCGGCTGGCTGCCTCCGTTGCTCCTGCGACTCCACGACCGGCGCCTCACGGGCGTGCTCGAGGTCGAGTCAGGCGACTGGCGCTGCAAGGTGTTCTTCCAGCACGGCGCCCCCGCGTCGGCGCGCTCGAGCGACCGGGAAACCGAGCTCGGCGCCATCCTCGCCCAGCTGGGTCTCGCGAGTCGCGAGCGTCTCGACGCGAGCGCTGCTGAAGCGCGGCGGCGCGGCCGACCGCTGGGCGAGACCCTCGTGAGCACCTCCCTCCTCGACCGGGCCTCGGCAGAGCGCGCCCTGCGCGAGCAGGTCTTGCGGCGACTCGAGAGGGCCGCCGACCGCTCATCGGGACAGTGGCGAGTGTCGCCGGCGGAACCGGTGGGGCTCGCTGGCTACGAGGTTCCTGCGGCGGTGGCCTTCTGGCGCGTGGGGGGCGAGGCCGAAGTCCTTGTTGATGCCGACGAGTCGCGTCGCTACGTGCGATTGGGCCTCGGGAGCTGGGCCTGGCCGCTCGTCGATCCGAGCGGCAACCTGGCTGCGGGTCGCGCCGCGCTACTCGGCGGCGCGACCCTGGGCGAGGCGCTGAATGCCGGGGGCGAAGCCCTCTCGCGCCTGGTCGCAATCCTGCGCCGCTTTGGCCTGCTGTCGCTCTCCAACGACCCGCCGTCCGTCGCGCCCCGCGACGGGGGACTCTCCCTCGCCGAGTTCTCCGCCCTGGAAGAGCGCATCGCCGCGCAGGACCTTCTGCTCGGCGACGCCGACCACTACACGGTCCTCGGCCTCGCCCCCAACGCGCTCGATCTAGAGGTATCGGCGGCGGTGCTCACTGCGGTCGCGACGATTCATCCGGACACCCTGCCACCCGGAGTCTCCGCCGCCACCCGGGAGCGCGCCCAGCGACGTTTCGCTGCCGTGGCGGAGGCCGGCCGGGTGCTCGGCGACCCTGCCCGGCGGGCCATCTACGACGCGGAGCTCAACCGCCGCGAACGTCGCGAACTATACAGGATTGGCGCCGAAAATAACGCGGTACTTCTGGCAGAGCGTGCGCGCGAGGCCTTCGGCCGGGGCGAGCACGTGAGCGCCGCCGCGCTCTTCCGCGCCGCGCTGCGCCTCGAGGGCGACGACGCCGACATCCTCGCGATGTTGGGACGTGCACGACACCTCGCTTGCCCGGGCGACAGCAGCGCCGGCCTCGGAGAGTTGCGACGTGCCGTTGCCCTCGAACCCGAGGCCGACGAGGCCCTTTTCTGGCTGGCGAGTGTCTGCATCGAGCTCGGCGAGGCCGACGAGGCCCGCGTGCTCCTTCGCCGGGCCCTTGCCCGGAATCACGAGTTCGAACCGGCGCGAGAGGCGCTCAGGAGCCTCTCCACATGAACCCATTGGCCGCCACGCTCGCGGAGCACCTGCTGGCCGGTACCACCGGCGCGCTGGACTGGACCGACGGCAAGCGCCGCCGTCTCATCTTCATCGAGATCGGCGCAATCACCCTGGTGCAGTCCAACCTGAAGTCGGAGTCGGTCGACCGCGCCCGCGAGCGCAACCCCGAGCTCGACGACGCAGCCGCCCTGGCCACCGCCTGCCGGGCCCGCATGGCCGGCATCTTCAAGGAAACAACCGGGGAGTCGAAGTGGATCGAGGGTCAGGTGGCGCCCCGCCGCGAGCCGGTCGACTTTGCCGATGGCCTGTACATGACCGGCCTCCCCCGTCCACCCGTCACGAGCTACCCACGGTCGCAAGCCCCGGCCTGCAACTGGCTCGCTCGGCAGGCGATTGCCCCGGAGCTATCCGCTTACCTCCTGGATCTCGACGGCACGCGCACGCTCGACGAGGTGCTGGAGTTCGCCCCCGGCGGCCCCGAGGCCGCGGAGCGCTGGATTCGGATCGGCTTCGCCCTCGAGGCGCTCACCGACGCCGGGATTGAAACCAGCGTGTACGAGGTGCGCACTGTCACCAAGAAGCGGGCGTGGTCGGGCGGAGTAGACGACATCGCGGCGATGATCGCCGACGCCACCGGCGACGCCACCCCGCGTCACCTCGCCACGGCCACCGATCCAGTCGCCGCGCGCCTCGGCCCGGTCCACGCGCGGATCACCAGCGCCGCCGACCACTTCTCCGTGCTTGGCGTCAGCTGGCAAGATCCACCGGAAACGATTCGCCGCGCCTACTTTACCCTCGCCCGCGAGCTGCACCCCGACCGCTTCGTCGAAGACGCCGCCGAGGTGCAAGCCGGCGCCGCCGAGATCTTCGACCGCGCCCGCGCCGCGTGGGAGATCCTCGGCAACCAGGAGAAGCGCGAGGCCTACACCGCCAAGGTGATCCGCGGCGAGAAGACCGAGGAGGAGCAGGCGATGGACAAGGTCCGCGCCATCCTCGACGCCGAGTCCGACTTCAAGCGCGCGATCGCCGACTTCTACGCCGGTCGGCTCGCGGCGGCGCACGACACCTTCGTCCGCTGCGCGGAGCGCGTGCCCGAGGAACACGAGTTCGCCGCCTATGCCGGCTACACGACCTTCAAGATGTACCTGGGCAAAGACGCCGAGAAGGCGGAGGGCGGAGCCAAGCGCCTCTTCGACGCGGTCCAGGCTTCCGAGCGGCTCGACGCCGGCTGGGTCCTCATCGGCCTCGTTCACCGGGCAAAGAGCAACGACAAGGCCGCGCGCGACGCCTTCGTGGCCGCGTTGAAGATCAAGCCCTCCAATCCTGATGCCATGCGGGAACTCAAGCGCATGGAGAAGGAGAAGGAAGCGAAGCAGGAAGACGACGCGAGCTTCATCTCTCGGCTGTTTGGGAAGAAGAAGTAGCGCGGATCACCCCCAGATCGGCGCGTTGCTCCGCAGGTCGATCCCGTGCCGAGCCAGGACACCATCACACTCGTCGATCACCTGGCGCACATAGCTGCGCTTCTCCGCGTAGCTGCCCGGGTAGAAGCTGCGCTTGAACCCGTGGATGACGATGTCGCGCAGCTCGCGCGGGGTGATGCGCGCGTGGCGAACCGCCAGCTCCAGCTCCCGAGTGACGGTGGTGTGCGAAACGAGGCGATTGTCCGTGCAGATCGCGACCGACATGCGCTTGTCGAGCATGCGCCGAAGCGCGTGGTCTTCCACGGACCGGATCGCCGGGTTGGTCTGCAAGTTCGAGGTGATGCACACCTCGATCGTCACGCGACGATCCGCGATGTACTCGGCCAGTCGCTCGGCGTAGGCGGCCTTGTCGGCGATCTTCGGGTCGAGGATGCGGTCGGGGGCGAAGAGCAGGTAGCCGTGGCCGATGCGATCGGCGTGCAACGCGGTGATCGCCTGGAAGATCGACTCGGCGCCGTAGGCCTCGCCCGCGTGGACCGTCTTGTGCAGGAAGTTGGCGTGCGCGTAGGCGTAGGCCTCCTGGTGGTCGAGCGCCGGGTAGCCGTCTTCCTGGCCGGCGAGGTCGAAGCCCACCACCGGGATGCCCTCCTCGTCGCGCGCCCACACGGCCTCCCGGGCGAGCTCCAGCGAGGCCAGCCCGGCCAGCCGACGACGCGGGAGCTTCGAGAGCGCCTGCAACAACAAGCGATAGTAGGTCGAGAAATACTCGTTGAACATGCGCAGCGCGCAGACGATGATGCCGTAGCGGAACGGGGGTGTACCGGGCGACCGCGCGGCGTTGATCTCGGCCATCGCCCGAGCCAGCCCGGCGTTCACGGCGCGGAGCACGCCTCGGCCGTCGAGCCCGTCGTGCTGGTGCAGCTGAGGCGCGAAGCGAACCTCCACGTAGCGAACGTTCTCCGCCCAGTTATCGAGGGCGAACTCGTAGGCGACTCGCTCCAGTCCCTCGGCGTCTTGCATCACCGCGCAGGTCCAGGCAAAACCAGCCAGGTACTCCGGCAGGTCGGCGTAGTGCGACTTGAACACCGTTTCCCGCAGGCCCTCGGGCGTGGTGGAGGGGAGCTTCACGCCTCTCTCGCGGGCAAGGTCGATCAGGCTCTCGAGGCGCAGCGAGCCATCGAGGTGAACGTGAAGGTCGGTCTTCGGAAGTGCCGCGAGAAGCGCGGGGATGTCGGGCGTCATTCCGCCGCTTATCCAGGCATCGAAGGACGGCCCCAGGCCGCGCGTATAGAGAGGTGCCATGAAGACACTTCAAACCATCCTCGCCGCCCTCGTCCTGGCCGCCCCGCTCGTTGCCGAGGCGCGCCCCCATCGCCATCGCCCGGCTCATCGCGCCGGACCGCGCGTGCACATCAGCATCAGCCCCTGGGCTGCCGCCTATGCGCCCGCCGCGCGCCCCGGCTGGGTGTGGGTGGCTGGCTACTACGCCGGTCCCCGCTGGTTCCCTGGCTACTGGCGCCCGGCCGTGGCTCGAGTAGGCTGGCTCTGGGTGCCGGGCTACTGGGCCGGCACCATCTACATCGACGGCTACTGGCGCGAGGAGCGTCGTGACGGACAGGTGTGGGTCGACGGCTACTACGACGACAAGGACGAGTGGGTGCCCGGCTACTGGGCCCCGGCGGGCAGCGAAGACGCAGCGCATGACCGTCGGGTCGAGCAGGGCGTCGAGGAGCCGAGCGGCGAGGTGACGGTACCCGACGCGCCGCCGCCTGAGCCGCCGTCCAGTACCGTCCACCACGACTACGACTAGCGTAGCTGCGCTACGATCTGCGGGTGACGCGCCCCTTCGCGCTCCCCGGCAGCTACCTCGTCCTGGAGACGACGAACCAGTGCAGTCTCGCCTGCGTGCACTGCACCGTCGCCGAGGGCGCGGCGCACCCGCACCACGCCCGCGTGGGCTTCCTCCCCCTCGCCACCGCCGAGGCGCTCTTCGACGATCTCGTCGCCACCGGCGCGCGCTTCGACACGCTCGTGCCCTTCTGGCTGGGCGAACCCCTGATCCACCCGGACTTCGGCGCGATCTACCGGGCGAGTCTCCGCGCCGCCGCGCTCGGCGCCTTCGCGCGAGTGGAACTCCACACCAACGCCACGCACCTCGGTCGCGAACGGGTGCGCACGGCGCTGAACGCCTCTCCCGTGCCGCAGTCTTGGCACTTCTCGCTGGACGCAGCAAGTCGCGACACCTATGGCACGATCAAGGGCCGCGACAGCTTTGAATCCGTCGAGGCCAACGTCCTTGCTTTCCTCGACGAGAAGGCACGGTCGGGCGCCCCGTGGCCGCGGCCGGTCTTCCAGATGATCCTGGCGGGCAACAACGCCGACGAGGCCGAGTCCTTCCGCGAGCGGTGGACGGCTGCCTGTCGCGACCGAAGCCTCCCGGTGCGAGTGGCCGCCCAGCGCGTGCCCTCCGGCGATGACGCCATCGTGTTCTTCCGCCAGCTCGACGCGCCCACGCCGGAAACGCAGGCAGACGCGAACCAGGCCTACCGCGCCGCCGTGTCGCGACTAGGGCTTGCCCTGCCCCTCGCGGAACGCACGCCGAGCACCGTCGACCGGGGGCCTGGCATTTGCGCATGTTTCTGGAAGTCACCCGTGGTGAGCTGGGAGGGCAACGTCACCACCTGCACGCGCGACAACCGCCTCCAGAACGTGCTCGGCAACGTTCACCAGCGCCCCTTCAGCGAGATCTGGTTCGGCGACGGGATGCGGGATCATCGGCGCCACGTCGCGACCGGCAACTACGCCGGGCTCCCAGCCTGCCACGGCTGCTACATCCCGCGATCCGCGAACTACACCGACATCACGGCGTCGGAGATCGGGGTGGCCTCGTGATGAACGGGCTCGCGCGGGTGCTCGCCGGCAACGCGGGCACGCGTGTGATGTCGCGACTGCGACTCCGGGCCGCCGCCGAGGCCCCGCGGCAGGTGCACCTGTCGGTCACCGACCGCTGCTTCCTGCCCTGCGCCCACTGCGACATCTACAAGAACGAGGCCGAGGATCTCCCCGAGGCCACCTGGGCGAGGGTGATCGACGAGCTGGCGGCATGGACGGGCCCGGCGGCGATGAACTTCGTCGGCGGGGAACCCTTGCTCCGCAAGGACCTCGAGCGCCTGATGGCCCGTGCCGTGAAGCTTGGCTTCACGGTCACCTTCAACACCAACGGCTGGCTCTTGACCGACGCGCGCGCCGAGGCGCTTCGCGACGCCGGCGTGAGCGTGGCCTACCTCTCCCTCGACGGCTTCAAGGAGAGCACCGTCGACCACAGCCGGGGACGAGCAGGTAGCCACCGCAAGGTGATGGAGGCCTGCGATCGGCTCGACCGCGTGGGCTCCCCGCGCGTGATCATCGCCAGCATCCTGCACGCCGGCAACGCGACGGAGCTGCCCGACCTGCTCGGCTGGGTGAAGTCGCGCGGCTACGAGCTGGTGGTGCAGCCGCTCTACCAGAACTTTGGGAACAACGCGCATGACCCCGCGTGGTTCCGTCACTCGGCGATGTGGCCTCGCGAGGCCCAGCTGCCGGCCATCGACGCGGCCCTCGACGCGCTCGTCGACGAGCGCCGCAGCTGGGGCAAGGTCTGCAACTCCGCAGAACAACTAGAGGCCTTCAAGCGACATTTTCGTAATCCAAGCGTGGATAACGGGCAGGTGTGCAAGGCTGGCCACAGCGACCTCGCCTTCGACCCCGCCGGCAACGTGCGCCTCTGCTACTTCCTCGAACCCGTGGGCCACGTCGACGACGGGCGCTCGCTCGCCGCCATCTGGAACGCGGCGGAGACGATGCGGCGGCGGCACGAGGTGCACCGGTGTACCCGGTCGTGCAACCTGCTTAATTGTAACTTTGAGGGGGGGAGCTAGCGAGCGGCGGACACCACCGTCCACCCCCTGATCGCGGTACGCTACCCCCGCCGTGCTCGTCGTCGATCGCCTCTACCGCACGCACGTCCGCAACCCGGCGCTGCCCGTCGCTTTGCGGCTGGCCGCCAAGTTCGTCGCCGTCGTCACGCGGAAGCTCGCGAAAGACGCCGTCCCGGTGCGCGCCGGCACCTTGTCCTACTGGACGCTGGTGGCGCTGGTTCCCGTCTTGATCCTGGTGGTGCTGGTCCTCAATGGCCTCGGCATCCTCGGGTCGGTCCCGCTGTCGGCGTTCATCGGGACCGATCTCGCCACGCGACTGCCCGACTGGCAGTCGGCGGGTCTCCCGAAGGAGCTCGACGCCAAGAGCATCGGGGCCGTGGGTCTCTTCGTGGCTTTCATGGCCAGCGCCCGCATCTTCCTCGCCGCCGAGGAGGCCTACAACCGCATCTGGAACGCGCGCGTCAAGCGCCCACTCACGTCGCGACTAGCCCTGTACTACGCCACGATCACGCTCGCGCCGGTGATCGTCGCCACCGGCACCTCGCTGACCGAGCGCGCCGAGGAAGTCACGCGCTGGCAACTCTTCCACAACGCCACGCCGGTGCTGGTCACCACCGCCGCGTTCGTCTTCGGCATTCGCGCCTTGCCCGACACTTCGGTCCGATGGCGCTCGGCGCTGGTGGGCGGGCTCATCTCGGCCGTGCTCTTCGAAGGGCTGAAGCTGGCCTTCAGCGCCTACGTGCAACTGTTCCAGAGCACGCAGGCCACCGCGCTCATCTACGGATCGCTCGCCTTCGTCCCGTTGTTCTTGCTGTATGTGTACGCGGTATGGACCATCATCCTGCTGGGGGTGGTCATCAGCGTGGTGACCGAGCGATGGACAGAGATGGCCCGCGCCGAGGACCGCCTGATCGAGGGGACCGAGCGACGCTCCCCCGACGTATTCTTCGGCCTACAATGCCTGCTAGTGCTCGCCCGTCGTTTTCAGGCTGGACAGGGACCGTCGAGCGAGCAGGCGATCAACGCCGTGCTGGGCAGCGATCCCGACCACGTGTACGCCGCGCTCGAGACGCTCCAGCAGGCGGGCGTCATCGAGGAGGGCGAGAGCGGCTACGTGCCGGCCCTGCCGCTGGAGAAGCTCACGGTCGGCCAGGCGCTGTTGCGCTACCGCGACCGCACGCGCCCCGCCTCCGACAAGGGCGCGCCCGGTGACGACCTCGCCGAGCGCATCGCCAGCCACCCCGACTTCAAGCGCTCCATCGCCGAGATGATCGCCGCATGACGAAGTGGATCCTGATCGTCGCCGTGATCGCCGGGCTCGGGCTGGCGGCGTGGATCGGCCTCCGCGAGAGCGCCAGCCGGGGGGCGCCGGAGACCGTGACCGAACAGACAACGGCCGAGGATGAAGGCCTCACGTTGCTCCCCGCCGTGCACATCGAGGAGAACACGCCCTACGGGCCGGTCCAGGTGGACTACGACCCCAACGCCGAGCCCGAGAAGCCAAACGTGGTCGCGAGCTGTCGATGCACGATCACCCACGAGGATCTGGGCGGGACGCTCGGCCCCATCGACGTGACGGCCGAAGGGCGCTGGGAGGGCGGCCGCTTTGCCGGGACGGTGGAGGCGAAGGGGGTGAAGGTCGAGATCGACGCCGAGGTATCAGCGCTCGAGCTCGCGGCGGGACGCTACACCCTCCCCCCGACCGAGATCAGCGCGGTGTACGCCGCCGTCGCCTCCCTGGTGCCCGAGTCGCGACAGGCCGACATCCGAGGCACCCTCGCGGGTAACGGCGAGTTCCGACTGCTCCCGCTGCGCTTCACCTTCCGCCCCAGCGTGGCTGACTTCAACGTGGATGGGCTCGTCGGGCCCGAGTACCGGATGGGCTCGTTCACCTACATGGGTCGCGACAAGGACGGCAACCTCGTGCCGGTGCGGGGTGGCGAGGGCACCGAGGGCTGGCTGCCGCTCGTCGACGCGGGGCGCATGCTCCCGGCGGCCGTGATCTCCGCCGAGGACGCTGCCTTTCGCTCGCACGCCGGCTTTTCCGTCGAGGGCATGACCGACGCGGCGCACGACAACGACGTGGAGGGGAAGGTGGTCCGCGGCGGGAGCACGCTGTCGCAACAGCTGGCGAAGAACCTGTTTCTCACGCCCGAGCGCACGTACGCTCGAAAGCTCAAGGAGCTGCTCTACGCGGTGGAGATGGAGCGAGAGCTCGGCAAGGACCGCATCCTCGAGCTCTACCTGAACGTGATCGAGTGGGGACCCACCGTGCGCGGGGCCCGCGCCGCCTCGGAGGCCTACTTCCTCAAGCAGCCCGCGGGCCTACTCCCCGAGGAAGCCGCGTTCATGGCGAGCATCATCCGCAATCCGCGCGGCGGCTGGGAGAAGGAGTACGTGGGTGGACGCGTACAAACCCGGCGCCTGAGCTGGATCCTGGACAACATGGTGACGATCTCCCCCGAGGAACGCCTCGCAGCGCTCACCCGCGACGTTCACTTCGTACCGCCCAAGAAATAGGTGGAACGACCAGTTTACCTGTGTGCCACGGCGGGAATCCCGGCGCTCGGACCCTCGGGCGCCTCCGCCCACGTGCGGGGAGTGGCCACCGCGCTCGGTGCCACGCTCGTCACGCCGCGCCTCGCCGACCACCGAGGGATTCACGCGCAGATCGGGGTGCCGGTGATCCCCTGCGGCGTGGCCGGCTGGCCGAGCTGGCTGTCCGCCTGGGAAGAGGAGCGGGAGATCTACACCGCGCGGCGCTGCACCCACCCGGCGCTCGGGCTCCGGCCCACGTTGCTCTGGGAGCGCTACACGCTCTTCTCCGACGCCGGCTGGAAGGCGGCGCGCCACAGCAAAGCACGCTGGATCCTGGAGGTGAATGCGCCGCTCGTCGAGGAAAGAGCCCGCTTCGAGTCGCTTGCCCAGCGAGCGCTGGCGGAGCACTGGGAGCGTCGCATCCTCGGCGCGGCGGGCGCGGAGGGCGAGGTGGTGGCCGTCTCCCGGTGGCTGGTGGACTGGCTCGGCGGGATGGGCATCAAAGCGCGCCTCTTGTCCAACGGCGTGTCGCGACACGTAGGAAATCGAGAGGCCGCACGCCGAGCCCTCGGCTTCGCGGACGACGACTTCGTCGTCGGCTTCCTCGGCTCGATGAAGCCCTGGCATGGCGTGGAGGCCTTGCCGGGCGTGGTGGAGCAGATCCCGGGCGCGGTTGGCCTATGCGTGGGCGACGGCCCGGTGAAGCTCGAGCACCCGCGCGTGCGCACGGTGGGACAGGTGAACGAGGCGCGCGCGGCCGACCTCGTCGCGGCGATGGACGTGGGCCTCGCGCCCTACCGGTCCGACGCCCCGCCGTGGTTTTGTCCCCTGAAGATCCTTGCTTACCGCGCGCAGGGCACGCCCGTGGTCGCGACCGACACCGGTGACTGTGCGCTCGTCACCGGGACGGGCGGGAGCGTGGTGTCACGGGTGGAGGATCTCGTCGAGGCCGCCGCCCAGTGGCGCGGTCGGCGTTGTACGCCTCACGTTCGCGGCTGGGACGAGGTGGTGGAGGAAGCGCTCAGGCGTTGACGACGTGAATCGCCTGCCCGATCGCCGCCTTCGCCGCTTCCATGATGCCCTCGCCGAGGGTGGGGTGCGGGTGGATGGTGAGGCCGATGTCGAGCGCCTCGCAGTCCATCTCCACCGCGAGCGCCGCCTCGGAGATGAGGTCGCTGGCGTGCGGACCACAGATGGTGACTCCGAGCACCCGGTCGTTCGACTTGTCAACGATCACCTTGATGAAACCGTCGGTGTCGCCCGTCGTGAGCGCACGACCGATGGCGGCGAAGGGCACCTTGCCCACCTTCACCTCGTAGCCCTTGGCCTTCGCCTCGTGCTCCATCAGGCCGGCGGTCGCGATCTCCGGATCGGTGAACACCACGGCGGGCACGGTCTTGGCCACGTTGTGCGCGTTGTGACCGCCGATCACCTCGGCCGCCACCTCGCCGTCGTGACTCGCCTTGTGCGCGAGCATCAGTCCCGTGGTGCAGTCGCCGATGGCGAAGACCCCCGGCACCGTGGTCTTCAGCTGGCTATCGGTCTTGATGAAGCGGCCTTCCATGGCCACGCCGGTGGCCTCGAGCTTGCAGGTGTCCGTGTTGGGGCGGCGCCCGACCGTCACCAGGATGTAGTCCACGTCGACCGACTTCTCGCCGTCCGGCCCGCGGTAGCGGAGCGTGGCCCCGCCATCGCCCTCCTCCCAGCCGAGCGCCTGCGACTTCGTGAACACCTTGATCTTGTCCTTCTTGAGCTTCCGCTCGATCAGCTTCACCACGTCGGGATCGAAGCCGGGGAGCACCTGGTCGGCCGCCTCGACCACCGTCACCTCGCTGCCGAGCTTGGCGTACATCATGCCCATCTCGAGGCCGATGTAGCCGCCACCGATCACCGCCAGGCGACGGGGGATCTCGTCGAGCGCGAGCGCCTTGGTGCTGTCGAGCACGCGGCGGTCCTTGAAGGAGAAGCCCGGGATCTCGATGGGCCGCGAACCCACCGCGATGACGATGTTGTCGGCTTCGACGGTGACAACGCCTTCGGCCGTCGTGACGGCGAGGGTCTTGGGACCGGTGAACTCGGCTGCGCCCACCATCATGTCGACCTTGTTGGCCTTGAGCAGGGTGCGCACGCCGCCGGTGAGCTTGTTGACGACCGATTGTTTCCATGCCTGCAACTTGTCCATGTGGACAATGGGCTTGCCGGGCACCTCGATGCCCATCACGTCGGCGTGGGCGATCTCTTCCACGCGCTTGCCGGCGGTGATGAGCGCCTTGCTCGGGATGCAGCCCACGTTGAGGCACACGCCACCCCAGTACTCGCGCTCGATGACCAGCGTCTTGACGCCCAGCTGCCCGAGGCGGATGCCGCAGGGGTAGCCGCCGGGTCCGGCTCCGAGGACGACGGCGCTGTACTTCACGGTAGACATGCGGGCTCCTGGAAGGGGTCCGGGCCTAACGCGGGCCCTCGTCATGTTCCGGCGACCAAGATCCGATCCTCCGATCGATGCGACTCCTCCTCACCGTCTCCGTCCTCGCCGCCGGTCTCGGCTACGCGCTCGACAAGGCGGCGAGCCAGACGCAGCGACTCGAGGCCAGGGCGCTGTCGATGCAGACCGCCGAGGAGATGGGCCTGGAGTTTCAGTCCGCGCCCCGTTCGGCCGCCCGCAAGCGCCAGGTGATCTACGTCGACGAGTCGAGCTACCCGAGCGGCCAGCACCAGGACGAACTCTGGAAAGAGCGGACCGCACGCGCGATGCGCGGCGAACCGATCTTCGAGGGTCAGGAGCGGTAAACGTCGAAGGCGAGCTTTCCCACGAGCACGCAGCTCACGACGAGAAACACGGTCCTGACCCAGCTGGAGCCGCGCGCGAGCGCGATCCGCGCGCCGATGAGATTGCCGGCCACGCTCGACACCGCCATGGGGATCGACCACTCCCAGCGGATGTTGCCTCCCCACGCGAAGACGATGATCGCGGCGAGGTTGGTGGTGGCGTTCACCACCTTCGCCCCCGCGCCGGCGCCGAGGAAGTCGAGACCGAGCGTGGCGATGAAGGCGACGATCAGGAACGTGCCGGTTCCCGGGCCGATCATCCCGTCGTAGAGCCCAATGATGGCGCCGAGTGCCATCGCCAGCCACGGGCGCTCGACGCCGCCCGCGAGCTTGCCGAAGTCGGGACGGAAGAAGGTGAAGCCAGCCACCAGGACGAGCGCGATCAGGATCGCCGGTTTCAGCACGCTGGCATCGAGCCCACGGGCCACTAGCGCGCCGACCGCGCTCGCGACGCCGGCCGCACCCGCGGCGAGGCCCACCGAGCGCCAGGGCAAGGGCACGCTACGCGCGTAGCGGATCGCCGCTGCCGCCGTGCCCCAGAACGCCGCGCCCTTGTTGGTGCCGAGCACCGTGGCCACGGGGGCATCGGGCATGAGCGCGAAGACCGCCGGCACCTGGATGAGGCCCCCACCGCCCGCCATGGCGTCGACAAGGCCCGCGAAGAAGGCAGCGAGGCAGGCGAGGGCGATGTTCACGCGGGGGGAGCTACCCCGTTTGCGCGGCGCTGTAGTCGAGGCGAACTGAGCGACCGTCCTTCACCTCGACCGTCTCCTGGAACACCTCGCCGCCCACGCGCAGCGCGATCTCGTACTCGCCCACCGGCAGCGTGAAGAGGCCTGCGCCCTGCACCACGCCGCGGGGGCCGCCGTCGATCCACAGGTCCGCGTCGATGCTGGTGGTGATCTCGATGACGCCGTGCCCCGGCGCCACCTCCACCATCTCGCCGCCCTCGGTGTTCACCTCGGCCAGCTCGGGCGGCGACGCTTCGAGCGCGTGGGCCACCATCTCGCGCAGGCTGCCAATCCACGTGCGGGGCGCCCCTTCCGGAGGCACGGCCACGGGCACCACGCCGGCCACCGCGCCCGGGATGTCGGGGTGCGGGATCAAGACGGCGAGGCCCGCGCCGAGGCTCACCACCGCGATGCCCGCCACCAGGGCACGCGGCACGCGTGGGAGCGTCACCGGCTCACGATGAGCAACGCCCCGCGCGTCACCCGCCGAGAGGCGACGCTGCGGCACCGGCCGTTTCTCCACCCGCGCGAGCAGGGGCGGCGCGGCCGCAGCGACCAGATCGTCGTCACTGGCCTCGTCGAGGGCGAGGTCGGGCGATTCGACGTCGGGCGCGAAGAAGCCACAATCGTCGGGGATTTCCTCGGGCGCGACGAGGAGCGTGACGTGGCTCGACTCGAAAAACGCCGCGATCGCCTCGGGCATGAAGCCCGAGGTGACCACGGGAGCAGCCGGGACGAGAACCCGTCCCGGTCGCTCGAAGAGTCGTGCCGGCGCAGGCACTAGAAGCTCGTCGCCGGGGCCGACATCGGCACGTAGTACACCGCGTCGGAGCTGTTGAAGCTCTCGAGCAGCTCCTGCATCGCCACGACCTCGGCGTCAGAGCCGTAGTTCCACGCGTAGATCGCCTGCTCGATGAGGTCGCTCGCGCTCACCAGGGAGCCGTCCGAACGCTCGAGGTAGGCGCCCGGGTCGTCGAGACGGTGCTGCGTGTTGAAGATGAAGGCGAGGAGTTGCTGGGCGAGCTGCTCCTCGTGGGTGCCGCCGCCGTTGTTCTCGTTGAGGAAGTCGCTCACCTCGGCCCAGGGGGTGCCCTCGCCGCCGAGGTTGCCGATGGCGCCTTCCGCGGCGGGCACCGGGGTGCCGTCGGAGAAGTAGCCGTCGAAGGGCTCGTCGCCGCCGTCGAAGTAGGCGCTGGGCGTGCGGTAGGGGTCGAGCGCGTTGGCCTCGGCGATGTCGTCGAGGGTGAGCTCGCTCAGGCCGTTGATGTTGTGCCAGTAGCCCTTGGTGCCGAAGTCGGCGACGGACCAGTAGGTGTTGGTGTAGTCCACCACGAGCTCGGAGCCGGCCATCGTGGCGCCGGAGAGCGTGCTCACGATGTCGCCGGTGGCGCTGGTGGCGCCGGTGGCCGACCAGCCGGTGTCGAGGGCGGTGCCTTCGGTCACGGTGTACGCGCCCGGCGCGAGGTCGTCGAAGAGCGCGCAGCCGCTGTCGTCGGCGTAGGCGTCCACCGGGCCCACGGCGGTGCCGGTCACGGCGGTGCCGCTCAGCGTGAAGAGCCAGCCGGGCACGAAGCCCTCGTCGGCGTCTTGCACGCCGTTGCCGTTGCGGTCGAAGACCTTGCAGGCGTCGACACTGCCGAGGCCCACGTTGCCGTACACCACCGCGTGCGTCTCGCCGGAGGTGCCGACGACGGTGACGCTCACGGTGGGGGTGGCACCCATCGACGCGCCGTCGACATAGGCGGCGGTCTGCTGCGTGCCAGCCGGGGTGCTCTCGGTGAGGGCGTAGCTGCCCGCGGTGTCGGCCACGACGGTGGCGCTGGTGTAGACCGTGTTGGTGACGCCGAGGGGATCGGTGGAGTCCACCGCCCAGCCGGTGACGGTTGCCTCGTCGAGGCCCTGGCTCCCGTCCATGTTCGCGTCGTGGAACTTCGACACGGTGATGAGCGGCGCGGTGTAGGGCTTGCCCTTGTACTTGACCTTGTAGTTGTCGGTCTTGCTGTCGGCAGGCTTGAAGCCGTGGTAGTTGCCCGGCGAGTAGCTCTCGCCGTTGACCGTGCAGCCGCCCTTGCCCGAGCAGCCCGCGGTGCTGCCGAGGTAGGCGCTGGTGGGGGTGAGCCACACCTTGTAAACGCCGCCGGGGTTCGGCGTGTCGTCGTAGGGGTAGAGCTGCACGGTCTTCCCGCCGTGGTCGACGTCGGTGCCCGACGCGTGCGTGCAGGTCGAGCCGGTCCAGGTGCCCTGGACCTTGCTGTAGTTGGTTCCCGAGTACACGCCGTCGATCACGCCATCGCCGTTGACGTGCACCTTGCGGCACGAGATGTGGTCGGAGGAGAGCAGGTCCTGGCCCGAGGGGTCGGTCACCTGGTAGTAGTAGTCGCCCTCGGGGAGTCCAGCGGCGCTGGCCGGCGCGTTCGGACCGGGGCCACCGTCGAGGTACACGTCGGTCTTGGCCTCGTAGTGCGTGTTCTCGTTGACGACGGAACCGTCGGCGGTGGTGGTGAAGATCGCCCCGGAGAGGTTGGCGGCGTAGGCCACCACGGGAAGGGCAACAATCGAGGAACCGACGAGCAAAGCTAGCGCAGGGCGACGCATGATGTCTCCGGGTGGGCAGGATGAGTAGTGTTCGACCAGACCGGCGGGGAGGCCGTCAGGAGGGGTACGGAGTTTCCCGCACAGTGGTGACGGTCCCCCATGACGTGGAATGCGTCACCCGGCCGCAGTCAGCGTCAAAGCCCCTCAAAAAAGCAAAAATACGATAGCGCACAAACCACATGAACAACCAACGTTAGGCCAAGTCAAGGAGAATGATCATGCTGTGGCTCCTGGGTTGCCCGGACGAGGCGCCGACAGAGACGGGCGCATCACCAAACGATACAGGTCGCGACACAGGCACAACGGAGACCGGCGACTCCGGTCGGGACGAATGGATTTTCGACCCGGCGGATATCGTCGAGGCGGTGGAGTCCGACCTCGCGGCCAACATGGCGAGCGGTGCGCAAGTGGCGATCTGGCTCGACGGCGCGGTCATTTACAGCCAGGGCTTTGGGACGCGGCACCCCGAGACCGATGAGCCGGTGGCGACGACGACGCTCTTCCAGATTGGCTCGGACACCAAGAAGATGACGGCGGCCGCCTTGCTCCAGGCCGAGTCGCGAGGCGACATCCAGCTCGATGCGGGCATCGCCTCGCTGGGCTTCGACCTCAGCGCCACGCCAGACTGGGCCGACGGCGCGACCATCCGCGATCTGTTGAGCCACCAGGGCGGACTCTACGACTACACCCCGTGGAGCGACCGGCCCGACGACGCCTACCTGGCCGAGCACGGGCACGGCGACTTCGAATCCCGCGAGTGGGCCCAGGCCCCGGCGGGGGCGATGTGGAACTACAGCAACGCCAACTTCTCGCTTGCCGGGCTCTTGCACGAGGACCATGACGACCGCGCCTGGGGCGACATCCTCGAGGACGACCTCCTCGTGCCGCTCGGTCTGGATCGCAGCTACGCCCGCAAGAGCGCCGTCGAGGCCGATGGCGACTACGCCACCGGCTACGGTCTCATCCTGGGCGACTACGACGCCTTCGACCCGTGGGCCGACGTGCCCTACGAGATCGGCGTGGTCGAGATGTCGGAAGAGGCCGACAACGCCTTCACGCGCCCGGCCGGGCTGGTGTGGTCCACCGCCGAGCAGATGGTGCGCTACGGCGCCTTCCTGATCGACGGCAACGCCGCCGTCCTCGACGCCTCCGTCCACGACCAGCTCACGACGCCCTTGGTACGGCTCTACCCCCAGATCGACACGCAGCACTACGCGCTGGGCCTCATGGTGCTCGACGGCTTCCAGCTGGGCCGCAAGTATTACGAGACCCCGCTCTGGGTGCACGGGGGCAACACCATGGCCTTCACCTCGAACTTCTATGTGCTTCCCGAACAACGCGTCGTCGTGTCCGTGCTGAGCAACGGCTACGGCGATGACTTCGACGACACCGTGGTGGCCGCCATCAAATCCCTCGACGTCCTGCCCGACGCGGGCGATGTCAGCTGGCCAGGCACCGAGACCGACCACGCCGCGCTCATCGGCACCTACATCGAACCCATCCTCGGCGAGATCGTCGTGAGCGACACCGACGGCGCGCTCGGTGTCTCCATCCCGGGCCTCACAGAGCGCGGCTACGAGGTGACGCCCGAGCTCATCTACGCGGGCGTCACCGACATCTACTACGTGGAGATCGACAACTACGCCTGGGAGTTCAGCTTCATCCAGGACGAAGTCGGCGTGTACCGCTATGTCCGCGACCGCAAGTTCGTCGGCACGCGACAGGAGGGGCTCGCCGCAACCGGGAGCCCGACCGGCATCGTCCACACTCCGGGCGGTCTCTCGCCCGCGATGATCGACGATGTCCTCTCGCGAGCCCCTTGGCCGGTTTTCGGATCACATCATTGACCGAGGATCGACGTCGATGATGCGCCGCACCCCGGGGGGGGTCTTCCACGAGAGGTGATGGTCTCGCAAGAACGCGCGGAAGGCCGCGCGATCCCGCCCGCGCATCACCACCTGCACCCGGAAACGGCCCACGAGCTTCGGCAGGGGCGCCACCGCCGGTCCGAGCACGTCGACCCCGAGGTAGTCGCGAGCCTGGACGCGAGCCAGCCGAGCGAGGGCCTGCGCCGCCTGCCGGGCGACGGCGCGGTCGACGGCCTCCACGCGCACCAGGACCAGCGAGGCGAAGGGCGGGTAGCCCATCATTCGCCGCAGCTCGAACTCAGCGTCGGCGAAGGCCTTCATGTCGCCGATGCAGGAGAACACGGGGTGATCGGGGTGTTGCGTCTGCACGAAAACGCGTCCCGCCACCGCCCCGCGACCGGCGCGACCGCAGAGCTGGGTGACCAGAGACCACGTGCGCTCGGCGCTCCGGAAGTCGGGCATGCCGAGCACGTGATCGGCGCCGAGGACGGCCGCGACGGTGACGTCGGGAAAGTCGTGGCCCTTGGCGACGATCTGGGTGCCCACGAGGAGTCGTGTGCGCCCGGCGCCAAAGTCGTCGAGGATGCGGGCGTGGCTGCCCTTGCCGCGGGTGGTGTCGGCGTCCATCCTGCCAACCGGCACGCCGGGAAACAACTCGCCTATTTGTTCCTCGATCCGCTCGGTTCCTCGGCCCAGCAGTTCCAGCGCCACGCCACACTGCGCGCACTGGCCCGGAAACTCCCGGTGAAAGCCGCAGTAGTGGCAGTCCATCCGGTTGATCTTCTGGTGGTACACCAGCGAGATGCCACAGGAGGGGCAGTCGTAGCTGCCGCCGCAGCCAGGACACTCCACGAAGGTGGCAAAGCCGCGGCGGTTGTGGAGCAGGATCGCCTTGCCCCCAGCCTCGAGCGCCTCGGCGAGCGCCGCGTGAACCTCGGGCGCCAGGAGCGGCGGCTTGCCGCCGGAGGCCTTGTAGAGGTCGCGGGTGTCGACCAGCTCGAGTCGTGGAACCGGGCTCGGCGTGGCCCGCTCCAGGAGCTGCAGCAGGCGGTAGCGCCCCCGGACGGCGTTCTGCACCGATTCCAGCGAGGGCGTGGCCGAGCCGAGCACGCACGCGCAGCCGGCGCGCGAGGCACGGAGCACCGCGAGGTCGCGAGCGTGGTAGCGCACGCCCTCGTCTTGCTTGTAGGAGTCATCGTGCTCCTCGTCGACAACCACGAGGCCGAGTCGCGGCATCGGTGCGAAGACCGCCGAACGCGCCCCCACCACGATGTCGGCGGCGCCAGGCTCCCCAGGTGCGGCGCGAACCCGGCGCCACGCGCGGAGCTTCTCCCCGGCGGCGAGCCCCGAGTGCACCACCGCCACCCGCCCCGGGAAGCGCCCCTCGAAGCGGCCGCACAACAAGGGCGTGAGCGCAATCTCCGGCACCAGGACCATTGCCTGCTTGCCGAGCGCGAGCGCCCGCTCGGCGAGGGCCAGGTACACCTCGGTCTTGCCCGAGCCGGTGACGCCGTGGAGCAGGTAGACGCCGGTTGGCCCCACGGATCCGACGGCGGCCTGCTGCGCAGGGTTGAGGGCCGGCGGTCGCGTGGGCGCGCGGGCCTCGCTCACGACGACGCGCGCACGCTTTTCCTTGCGCGCGGCGCCCAGTCTCACCAGCGTGGCGACAGCCGAGGCGGGCAGCTCGCCGAGGAGCGCAGGTAGCCGCGCGTGCACCTCGCGGGCCGCTGCGTGTCGCGGTCCCTCCGGCGCCGCCCCAGCGGCCACCACCCAGATCACCTCGTCTCTCACGCCCTCGACGACCTCGTCGTGGCCTTCCACGAGCCCCGCCGCGAGCAAGGCGCCGAGGTGCGGCCCGGGCTCGCTCACCTCGCCGTGCAGCCGACGTTCCAGCGCCGACTTCGTGCTTCCCGGTCGCGACACCACCTCGCGCAGGACGGCGCCGCGGTCGCCCTCGGGCGGGTTGATCGCGATGCGCTCCACGCCCTCGGCGGTGGGCCGGTAGGTGCGCCGCGTGCTCGCCCCGGCGTCGGTGGGCAGGGCGGTGGCGATCACCTCGCCGAGCGGCGACAGGTAGTACTCGGCCATCCAGCGAAAGAAGGCGAGCTCCTCGCCGTCGAAGACGGGCACCTCGCTGAGCACCTCCTTGACCGGCTTGAGCTCCACCCCCTCGACGGCCTCGCCCGGCCCCACCACCCAGCCCACGAGCTCCCGCGAGCCATAGGGCACCACAACCACGGCGCCAACCGGCAGATCGCGCGGACTGTTCCACGTGAAACGTCCATGGACCGGCAGGGGGACGGCGACTTCGACCAGCACGACCACGCGCTATCTCTTGCGCCTGCCAGAAAATGGTCGCTAGCTGAGGACGGCCACGCCGTGACCTACATCGCGACTCGGGGAACCCCCGATCTCCAGGTGATCCGGGCGCCCGGATCCACGACTGTGCGGGTCCTGCCACCCCTGGCGTCCCCATCGGCTTCGCTGCGCTCCGCGATGGGGCGCGCCAGGGGCGTCACCCGCCTCCCTCACTGGGCAGGGCGCCCCAATCACGTCGGCTCGACCCCGCTGCGAACGGTCACGGCGTGGCCTCGACCGGCCACCACGGACGGCCACGCCCTGGTCTGCATCGCGACTCGGGGAGCACGCGGGGCACCGGGTAGACTCGCGGGCGTGGCCCCCCGCGCCGCCGTGGCTTCGTCCGCTGCCGATCTGGCGCAACGCATGGCAACCAGGTCGGCGCCCGGCGACTGGACGGACGCCGAGGCCGTGCTTGCCATGATGATCTTGGTCTTTGGCGATCCGTCCCCGCCGCAGCGGAGGCCCTGCGAAGCCTCAACAGCCCGCCCGCACTCGCCTCGCGCACAGGGGATCGACTGCACTGGATCGACGACCCGGCGACGACGGAGCGGGACGCCGTGGTCACGGCTCGCCGAGGGCAGGGGATGCTCCGGGCGCGGGTGATGGCGAACTACCTTTACTCGTGCGCGTTTTGCGGCCTCCGCTCCCGCCTCCCCGCGCAGAATTCCTACCTCCTCGTCGCAAGCCACATCCTGCCCTGGGCCGAGGCGACGTCCCACGCCCGCCTCGAGCCGACGAATGGGCTCGCCCTGTGCGCCATCCACGACCGCGCGTTCGAATGGGGGTTCCTCAGTGTCGACGAGGACCTGCGCGTCGTCGTGTCCGACGGGGCCCGGGAGCACTACGCGCCCGAGGAGCGGGTGCGCGCCGAGATCGTCGACATCGCCGGCCGCGCGATCGTGCCGAGTGGGAGGCACTTCGCGCGAGCGGGCGGTCGGTACCTAGAGCACCACCGCCAGGCCGTCTTCGATCGGCGTTTCCGGGTCGCGCACGGGGCGTGAAAGCTCAGGCGACGAGATCGAGGCCCCGCCCGGCCCGGCAGCAGCGGGTCGAGCCGACGTGATCGAGCCGCCCGGAATCCAGTGAGGGAGGCGGGTGGCGGTCCTGGCGCGCCCCATCGCGGAGCGCAGCGAAGCCGATGGGGACGCCAGGGCCGACAGGACCCGCTGCCGGAGGCAAAGTAACGGTTCCGGGCGGCGGATTGCCTGGAGATCGGGGGCCCCGCGCAGCGGCATTGGGCCGGGCGGGGCCGTCCCAAGTGAGCCGGGCGGGGCCGACCTAGGCGAGAATCATCCTGGTGTACGCACCGACGAAGAACGTCATGATGATGACGCCGATGTAGGTGTGTGCCGTGTTGAGGTAGCGGAAGCGCATGTCGGCGTCGCCGAAGTCCCAGCCGGTGTTGAAGCTGCCGAGCGACTGGAGCGAGATGTAGAAGACGCCGGTCCACGGGATGTCGCGCAGGGGCATGTCCTCGCCGTCGTAAGACATCACGGTGTCGGGGCAGTACCGCTTGTAGATCACGGTGAAGAAGACGCACACCACCAGCGCCGTGACGCCGAGGTTGCCGAGGCGCACACCCCAGCCGAAGGCGAGCTCGAAGAGCAAGTAACGAACGGGCCAGGCGAGGTAGCCCATCAGGGTGCCGCTCGCGACGATGGCGCCGGTCTCGTGGTGCTTGATCCACCAGTAGGCCCAGTCCTCGTCGGCCGTCATCGCCCGATCGCCGAAGGACTGCTTCAAGGAGACGAACTCGTCGATGGCCCGGTCGTAGCAAGCGCCACGGAAGTCCGCGTCGGTGATCTCGCGGCCCACGGCCTGCCGCCGGTAGCGCACGTCGTCGGTGACCGGCATCCCAGTCAGCGCGCAGCGCTCGTGCCACAACCGGTGCTGGCCCGTTTCCTCGTCGACCACCTGTGAACGATCCACCTGGAAGGTGCCGATCTCCGCGCCGTAGAACGACAGCGTGGCGTCCTTCTCGAAACGCGCGTCGGTCAGCGTCACCCGGCCGGGCACGTTGGCGTCGTCGAGCAGCAGGCTCCGGTGGAAGGTGGCCTCGTTCAGCGCCAGTTCCTGCGCGTAGATCGTGGAGAAGTCCGCCGTCGAGTGCCAGTGCGTGCGCTCGAAGTGGGTCTCGCCGCCGAACTGAGTGTTGTAGAACTCCGCCGTCGTCTGGCCGCCAGGCTTGCCGAAGCTCACGCGCTCGAAGATGACGAAGCCACCGAAAACCGAGTTCGCAAAGCTGATGTTGCCATCGATGCGCGCGATGAGATCATCGACGTGCTCCACGCCGTAGGCGGTGCGCCGCGCGAGGGGCTCCTCCGCGTCTTCGTCGCCCTGGTAGTCGCGGTACATCGCGAGGAGCGGCGAAGGATCGCCCAGATAGCGAGCGCGCGTCACGTCGTCCAGGGAGAAGCGCACCTTGCCGTCCACCCGCGCGTCGACGAAGGACGCGTCGCCGAGAAGCTCAGCGCCGATGAAGTCCATCCCGCCGAGGTCGACGTCTTTCATCGTGAGCGTGCCCCGCACGACGCTCCGGCTCATGTTCAACCGTTCGCGTGCCCGCGTCCATGAGAAGCTCACCGCGTCGCCGAAGCTCGCGTTCTCGAAGGTCACGCGGCCGAGGAACTCGCAGGCATCGAAGTGCACCGGCGCTTCGAAACGGGCGGAATCGAAGTACACGTCCTGGCCGGCAGTCAGCTCGGCGAAGGTCGTTTCCTCGCGAAAGCGGGTGTTGCCGAAGTAGGCGAGGCGCTCGATCCGCGCGCGCTTGAAGTTCGCGCCCTCGCCGAAAACCGAGAAACGCCAGTCGGCGGGGGCAGCGAGACGGGCGCCCCGGTAGTCGGCCCCGCCCTCGAAAACCGTGAGCGGGAAGGCCGCCTTGCGACCGGTGATGGCCACGTCCTGGAAGTTCGCCGCGCCGAGAAATACCGTCTCCCTCGTCGTCACGTTGACGAAGCGGCTCCCCGGGAAGGCGATCGACTTGTTCACCTCGCCCGACCAGGTTTTTCCCACGCGGAAGTCGCCCAGCACGAAGCCCTTCACCACCAGGGTGTGCACGTCCTTGTTGGGAATGATGACGTTTCCAAGCACGCAGCGCTCGAAGTCGAGGCGCTCGGGAATCTCCTCGCTCGGCACCTCCGTGAGGTCGAGCGTCTCGATGTAGCAGTACTTGAGCTTGGCCTTCTCGTCGCCCTCGTTGAACGCGCGTGACCGGGCCAGGGCCTCGGGCCCCGTCACCACGTCGAGCACCCGTGGCTCGCCCTTGCTGGTCACGTAGATGACCGCGTCTTTCCCCGCTTTCGCGTCGGCCACGAGCCCGTTCACGCGCGCCACCACTTCGGCGAAGAGCTGGTCGCGATTCGGGTGGATGCTCGCAATCCGCAGCGCGAGGGCGGTGTGGAGCGGGTCTTTCTCGGCGTAGGCGGTGTACTGTGCCGCGGCGCCGTGGAAGTCGCCGAGGAGCTCGAGCACGCGCGCCTCGCGCAGCTCCTTGGCCTTGCCGAAGTAGTTGGCCAGCTCCTCGCGCTCAACCGACTTCGTGAACAAGACGCGGGCAAGCTCCGCATTACCCCCGGCGAGGTGATGCTGCCCGGCGCGCACGAGTGCGCGCGGGTCTTCCACGTTCTCCGCCTGCTCGGCGGTCTCGATGGTGACGACGCGGTTCGCCGACGACACGGCCGGCGCCGACGAGGCGGGGCCCTCGGCGCGTGCGCGGAAGACCCCCGCCAAGCTCACGACGAGGAACACCGCGAGCAAGAACCTGGCGTACAGGCGCATCGACTACTTCGGCAAGACGACCGGGTTGCGGGCCACCACCCATGCCTGGTCGCCCGAGAACTCGGCCGAGGTGCCGGTCTTGGCCGCCCACCACATCACGTTCTCGGCGCCCTTGCCCGAGCACTCGCTGGTCGACACGGTGCCGTCGCTGTTGCCGTCGGGACACTCGGGGGTATCGCCCAGCGGATCGTGGCCCTCGCCGGACTTCTCGGTGGGATGGAAAAGGCCCATGAAATGCCCGCCCTCGTGCGCCATGATCAGCGCCACCTCGTCGGGGTTGCTCGCGGCGTTGGCCACGTTGATCACCACGCCGGATTTGGAGGTACCGCCCACGGTCGCGACCCCCGGGGGGCCGCCCGACAGCCCGAGGATGCTGGCGCCGTCGCCGAACTCGATGTCTTGCACCATGAAGAAGGTCAGGTGCACGCCGTCGCTCGCCTCGCGGAGCAAGTTGCCGAACTCCTCGTCGCCGTCGACCGTGGTGTACGTGTCCACGTCGCCGCTGAAGTCCTCGTAGCTCACCTCGCCGAGCTCGAGCCCGAGGTCGGACCAGAGGTCGCCGAGGCTCGCGACGATCGACTTCATCGTGTCGTCGCTCTCGGCGCCGGCCGCCGTCATGCCGGCCACGATGCCGTCGACGCCGACGAAGACCACGTGCACGTCGACGGTGTTGTTGTCGGCCACGTCGCCGATGCGGTTGACGACAGAACAGCTCACCGACGCGGGCAGGTTCGACACCGCCATCAAGAGGCGCATCGTGTACTCGCCCTCCTCCACCGCGAGGTCGGGCGAGACGGACACCAGCACCGGGAGCATGTCGTCGAGGGTGCCCACGCGCATCGCCGTGACGTAGGGGTCTTCCCAGTTGTAGATCACGCTGCCGCCGGGACTGGTGATCTTCGCGGCGGTGGCGAGGTTGTCGCCGTAGCCGTAGGGGCCGCAGAAGACCTCTGTGCTCACGACGCCATCGGGCGTCGTCCAGGGGACGTCGACCTCGCCGCCGGTGTCGGTGGTGAAGCTGCCGAGGTCTTCCACGGAGACGTTGTCGGCGTCTTTGGCCTCGTCCTCCGGGCAGGCGGTGAGCAGGCCGAGGCCGAAAGAGGCGAGCGCGAAGCTCGTTGCCAGCTTGGTGCCGTTCATGGGTGGCTCCTACTTGCCGAGCGCGTGGTTGATGGCGTCGCGCACCGAGGCGTTGTCTTCCTTGCCGAGCCGGGCCTCCAGGGCAGCGACGCCGGCGCTACCGACGAGCCCGAGGGCTTTCGCCGCGTAGGTGCGCACCTGGGTGTCGCTCGACTCGAGCGCCACCGCGAGATCGGCGACCGCGTCGCCCTTGTAGGCGTTGGCGAGGCCGAGACAGGCCTTGCGGCGCAAGAGCGACTCGGCGCTCGGGTCGCGCACGAGGGCCGAGAGGTAACTACGGGCGTCGCTGCCAGGGAAGTAGCCGAGCGCCACCAGCGCGTTGCCCCGTTGGGTGGGGTTCATGCCTGCGTCGCGGGCCACCGCGAGCAGCTCGGTCGATGCGCCGTTGCCGAGCGCCGCCCAGTCGGCGGCGGTGGGGGCGTACTCGACGCCGCTCAAGAGGTCGATCACCCGGGATCGAAGGGCGTCGTCGGCGTGGGCGACAGACAGCGTCGCCGCCAGGAAGAAAGACAAGCTCATGCCGGGCCTCGGGATGCCGTCGCCGAATAGCCCGGGGCGGGGGGCCCTCGCTACCCCCTCGTGCGCAAGGTCGGCGGCGGCATCGGTCGGCGGGCTGCCGCAGGAGGGCCACCGAGGCGATAATGGTTCCCGGCCGTGCTCTTGTTTGCGTCCCCGGTTCTCGCGCTGACCCCCGCTGCGGAGGCCTCCTCGAGTTCCGCGAACGCACCGAGGTGATCGTCACGTCGTCCACCTACGGGACCACCTCCACGCAGGTGCCCACCTTCGACGTGCTGGACGAGGTCGGCCGCGACCTCGACACGCTCGCTCTCGCCGGCTTCATCGGCGACACGAGGGCGCCGGCGGACCTGGAGCACAAACAACGCGCCGCCCGGGTGACGGGCGGGGTGACCATCGGGATCGCGATTCCACTGGTGGTGCTTGGCGGGCTCGCACTCGACAACAGCGTCAACGGCCAGGGCGGTGACGCGGCGCTCATCGGGGGGGCGACGGCGCTCAGCGTTGGCGTGACGGGCCTCATTTTTGGCCCGATCTGGCTCGGCGTGCGCCCGGCAGCGCTCCGCGCCAATCCGGCGGCCTTCTACCCGCTCGACCAGGCGCGGGACGCGGTGGAGGCGTACAACGTGGGCTGCGGCTACGTGCCTGCGGACGTCGAGCCCGACGAGGACCTCGACGCGCTCGACGCGTTCGAGTAGCTCAGCGCGCGGGCGTCCACTCGATCGTGCACTCGTCGTTCCCGATGAACGTGAAAAGCAGTCGGTAGGCCACGCCCTCCAGGACCTCGGGCACCAGGCGCCGCTCGCACGCGGTGATCGTGCGCTGGCCCTTCTCCGTCAGCTCCATGTTCACGGTGTAGCTACCCGTCTCGATCCAGCCGCCGCCCGCCATCGGGAGCGAGAGCGACGGGATGGTGACGTCTCGCCACTCCGAGATGTCCACCGGTTCGAAGAAACGCGCCAGTACCCGGAACTCCGGGCTGCCCGCGTGCACCGCCGTGGACGCGGTCACGGCGTCGCCGCGACGCACCTCAGCGTACTCGGGCAACCCCGTGAACAGCTTGTCGTCGATCTCGACCACGGTCCGCACCCTGTCCGCCGGGGCGTTGTCGAAGCGCAGTTGCACCTGCACCTCGACTGCGGGCTCCGAATGGCGAGGCGGTTCGTACAGGTAGCTCGACGGGCACGCCGCGAGGAGGGCCAGCATGTCCCTGTCTATTCCGAGGTGAACGTCGCCGGTATCGGCCGGGTGCCGCGCGTCAGTCGGTCACCCGGTTTGGCGTGAAGACCACGTCCACCGTCAGCGTGTCTGGGGTCCCATCGGTCCACACCTCGAAGCTCGCCTCTACCTCTTCCCCGGCGTTCCCCGGAGGATACCCGCAGATGCCCACGGTGAGCACGTAGGTGGAACCCGGGCTCACCTCCGACATTTCCACGGGGAAGGCCTGCGTGGTGAAGCCAGCGATGCAAAACACCTCGGTGTCGTACTCGGGCATGGTGAGAACCGCGCTTGTCTCGCCGACGTTGGCGAGCGACACCGAGCCCGAGGCGTAGCCCTCGTCGGGCATCTCCGCGACGAAGTCGACGACGCCGAGATCGAGCGGCGAGGGGCTGATGTCGAACTGGAGCTCGGGGTCGCCGCAGGCGAAGAGGCTGAGGATCATCGCGCCGCGATCTTACTCCGCGAACTTCCAGAGCTGGACGTCTTCCGTGAGCACGAGGCCCACATCGCGAGCCCAATATTGCACGTCCGTGGTCCCGTCGTCTCGACGGAGGCCGATCTCCAGCGTGGACCAGCTGCCCGCGGGCACCCAGGTCTCGGCCTCGCGCAGCACCTCGAACTGGGTGGCCGTGGAGCGCAGTTCGTCGATGCCCGTGTCGTCCACCCGCCGCGACACCCACTCCGTGGTCCACGCGTCACCCACCGCGACGTGACGCGGCATCACGAGCGCCGGGGGGTCGTAGGTGGTCCAGGCGACGGCGCCGTCGTTGTCCTCTCGACGCGACACGAGCCAGGCGCCGTCCTCGTCGCAAGTGTAGCTGTCGATCCAGTAGTTGCCCTCGACGATGATCGTCGTGTCCTCAATAGCCGTGATCTCCAGAATATCACGCTCGTTCGCGGAGAAGTGTTCGTAGGCCCAGCCTCGCCCCACGCCATCGAGGCCCGACCACGTGGGGCAGAGACCGTCATCGGGATCGTCGACGAGCCGGCACGCCAGGAAGAACAGGGTCACCCCAGCCGCATCGACCGCCACGCCCCCTCGCTTGAGGCCCGGTAGACAACTTCGCTCCGGCGTCGCAGGACATCTTCCCAGGTGGAACGCCGCTCCTCGGCGCGGATACGCCAGAGTTCCACGAGCAAGCGCCGCTGCACGACCGCGGGATCTGGACAGGCGGGGAGGTCGACCTTGCAGGAAAACCCCCAGCCATCGCCCAGCCGATAGGCCCGCGCCACGTACACCCCGGGGGGCCCGCTCGACGGCGTCTGCTGTCGCGACAAGGGGAGGAGCGGCACGCCGTCGCGGTACAGGCAGGGCGGGGCGCGGTCGACACAGCGCATGGCGTGGGTGAGCGAGCGGTCGCGCTCGTCCTCGAACCAGGCGTCGACGGCGCGACGTTCGCCCAGGGTGGTGAGCCACGCCAGCGCGGCCAGGGCACCGGTGGACGGGCGATCGTAGGGGTTGCCGGTGATGCGCTCCACCAGCACGCGCGCGTCGGCCACCTCGTCCTCCACGACGTCGGCGAGCACACGGTCGGGGAGTGGAACGAGCGCATCATGGAGACGACGTTTGTCGTGCCGCAGCTCCCCGGCGAGTCCCGCGTCCCGGGCCAGTGGCTCGAGCGCCGCGAAGGCACCATGGCCGCCGAGCCAGGCGAGGTAGGCCTCGTGAAAACGTTCTTCTGCCGCCTGTAGTTGCGCCGCGTCGAGCGCGCCGCCTGAGAAGCGCTGGTAGTTCTCCACCGACCCGGGCTCGAAACACGCCTCGTCCTGCGAGGAGGGGTCGCCCCGGTTGAGCACCAAGGGCTCGATGTCGCGCTCGCGATTCACGGTGCGTAGCGCTGGGCAGCGGCGAGGTGTTGCTCTTTGACCCACTGGGCTAGGCTGCCCGGCGCCTCCACCACCACCGCCGCGCCAAAACCCAGCAACCACTCCCGCAACTCCGGGGCCACCGACACGCGCAGGCGCAGCCGGACGCCGCCGTCCTCCAGCGGTTCGGCGCGCGCGGTGGTGTGCCAGTTGCGCTCGCGGATGAGCGGCGCCGCCTCGGGCGAGAACCGGGCCACCACCTCTTCCACGGTGCCGCCGGTGATGCCGAAAGCGTCTGCCAGGTAGGCGCGCGGGCTCCAGTCAGTCGGGTAGGCGAAGTGTTCCCGGCGAAGTCGGGAGAAGCGAACGAAACGTTCCACGGCGAAGCTCTTGATCTTGTCTTCCGCGAGGTCGCGGGCGAAGACGTAGAGCCCCTGCCGGTACGTCGCCAGCGTGTAGGGCTCGAGCCGGTAGAGCTTCGGGAGGCCTCGCAAGGCGCGGTACTCCGCGTCCGCGGGGTTGGAGTAGAGCAAGGCGGACACGATCTCGTCGAGCAGCTCGCCGTCGCGCGCGTAGTCCTTGCGGTGCTCGGGGACGGCCATGAACTTGCGGTCGAGGTTCTCCCCGGCGTCGGAGGGGAATCGCCCGATGGCTGGGGCAAGGCGCTCGATCGCGTCGTCCATGTCGGCGGCGAAGGTGGTGCCGTCGAGAAAAGTGAACAGCGTCCGACCGAAGTGAAGCGACAAGGCCTCGGCCAAGGTGAGCTGCACGCCGGTGCGGGCGTAGGCCCGGTCGATGCTCACGAGGCGCTCGTCGCGGTGGCCCTCCTCGGCCACCGGGATGCCCATCTCGGCGATATCGGCGAGGTATCGTCGTAAGGTGCGTGCATCGAGCTCGAAACGATTCATCAGCTCGTGCGCGCTGATTCCGCCTCGGCGCTGCAAGAGCTGCACGATGCGAACGAGGGCCTGCGCCTTGTTGAGCTGCCGGTCTTCCATGGCGCGGGGCGGTATCGACTTTTTTCCTTGGCGACCATTTTTTGGTCGGGAGGGGGGTGACACTGTCCTTGCCGGGTTGACCCGGAACGGATGTCCAGGTATACTGGATGCACGTTCAGATAGCTGAGCGACCGAACAGGACACTGAACCCCAAGGAGATGCAGATGCTGACGCTCTTCGATGCCGACCTGGTGGGATGGATGGGAACGATGGCCGTGGCCGTGGCGCTGGTGGGCGGTGCCGCCCTCGCGCTCTGGTCGCTGCCGTGGTCGAGCGCCGAGCTCGACGCGCTCGATGGCGACCTCAAGGCGGTGGGCCGCAAGTGGAGCGGCCTCCTGCACCCGGCCGACCATGCTCGTCGTGGGCAGGTCGCGATGCCGGCGCGGGCCCGCTAGTCCGCCCTCGCGCCCGGGCGCTGCGGTGCGCAGGTTAGCCCCGCGCCCCGCGCCGGAGCTCCGCATGTCCCGCTACAACCCCGCCGAGATCGAGCCGCGCTGGCAAGCGTGGTGGGCCCAGAACGATACCTACCGTACCGACGAAGACCCGTCGAAGCCCAAGTTCTACGGACTGGTGATGTTCCCCTACCCGAGCGGCGCGGGGCTGCACGTGGGGCATCCCGAGAGCTACACCGCGGTCGACGCGGTGGTTCGCTACAAGCGCGCCAACGGCTTCCGGGTGCTGCACCCGATGGGTTGGGACGCGTTCGGCTTGCCGGCCGAGCGCTCGGCGGTGCGCGAGGGCATCCACCCCGCGATCATCACGCGTCGCAACACCGACAACTTCCGGCAGCAGCTGCAGCGCCTGGGTTTTTCCTACGACTGGCACCGCGAGGTCAACACCTCCTCGCCCGACTACTACCGGCACACCCAGGCGATCTTCCTGAAGCTCTACGAGCGAGGTCTCGCCTACCTCGCCGAGGTGCCGGTGAACTGGTGCCCCGCGCAGGGCACGGTGCTCGCCAACGAGGAAGTGGCCGACGGCAAGTACGTGGAGACGGGCGACCCCGTGGAACGCCGCATGATGAAGCAGTGGATGCTGCGCATCACCGAGTACGCCGAGCGACTGCTGGTCGACCTCGATGGTCTCGACTGGCCGGCGGGCATCCTCGAGATGCAGCGCAACTGGATTGGGAAGTCGGAAGGTGCGGAGTTGCGCTTTTCAACCGAGGCGGGCGATCTCGTGGTGTTCACCACCCGCCCCGACACCGTGTTCGGCGCCACCTTTTGCGTCGTGGCACCCGAGCACCCGCTCGTCCCCGCGCTCACGCGCAACCCGGGCGTAGCGGAGTACGTCGCGGCGGCGAAGAACCGGTCGGATCGCGACCGCATCAGCGCCGGCGAGAAAGACAAGACTGGCGTTTTCACCGGGAGCTACGCCACCAACCCCGCCACCGGCCAGCCCGTCCCCATCTGGGTGGCCGACTACGTGCTCATCTCCTACGGGACCGGCGCGATCATGGCCGTCCCCGGTCACGACGAGCGCGACTTCGCCTTCGCGAAGAAGTTTGAGCTCCCCATCGTGTGCGTCGTCGAGGGCGGCGAGCTCCCCTTCGCGGGCGAAGGCATCGCCGTCAACTCCGGTCTCATCGATGGGCTCATCACGGCCGATGCCAAGCGTCGCATCACCGAGCACCTCGCCTCGGTGGGCAAGGGCGTGGTCAGGGTCCGCTACAAGCTTCGTGACTGGCTTTTCTCGCGGCAGCGCTACTGGGGCGAGCCCTTCCCGATCGTGCACCTCGACGACGGCACCATCGTCCCGAGCGACGATCTGCCCGTCTTCCTGCCCGAGCTCGAGGACTTCCGCCCCACCGCCACCGGCGAGCCGCCGCTCGGCCGCGCCGAGGAGTGGGTGAACACCACTCACCACGGGCGTCCCGCGCGGCGCGAGCTCAACACCATGCCGCAGTGGGCCGGTTCGTGCTGGTACTGGCTCCGCTACATGGACGCTTCAAACCCCAACGTTCCCTTCGCACCCGAGAAGGAGCGACTCTGGGGTCCCGTCGATCTCTACGTGGGCGGCGTGGAGCACGCGGTCTTGCACCTGCTCTACGCCCGCTTCTGGCACAAGGTGCTCTACGATTGCGGCTGGGTTCACACGAAGGAACCCTTCCAGAAGCTGTTCAACCAGGGGATGATCCTCGCCTACAGCTACCAGGACGAGAACAAGAAGTACTGGGGGCCCGGCGACGTGGAGGAGCGCGACGGCCAGTGGGTGGTGAAGTCGAGCGGCGCCCTGCTCCACGTGCAGGTCGAGAAGATGTCGAAGTCGAAGTACAACGTCGTCAACCCGAACGACGTGGTCGACCAGTTCGGCGCCGACGCCCTTCGCCTCTACGAGATGTTCATGGGGCCGCTCGAGCAGGTGAAGCCCTGGCAAACCGCTGGGGTCCAGGGCGTGTACCGGTTCCTCGAGCGCACCTGGCGACTCCTCGTCGACGAGAACGACCAGGTTCGCCTGGCTGACGCGGTCACGCCCGAGGTGAATCGAGCGCTGCACGCCGCGATCAAGGAAGCCACCGAGGGCATCGAGGCGATGCGCTTCAACACGCCGATCGCCAAGATGATGGAGCTCGTCAACAGCACCAAGGGGGCGCCACTCTCGCGAGAGGCGGCGGAAAAATTCCTCTTGATCCTCCACCCCTGGGCGCCGCACCTCGCGGAGGAGCTGTGGCACCGGCTGGGCCACAAGGAGAGCGTCTATGGCGCGCCCTGGCCCAAGTACGACCCGGCGGCGCTGGTGGTCGACACCCTCACCATCGCCGTGCAGGTGAGCGGGAAGCTCCGGGGCACCTTCGACGCCTCGCCGACCGCGAGCAAGGACGAGCTCCTCGCCGCCGCGAAGGCGGTCGAGAACGTCGCCAAGTACGTGGAGGGCAAGGAGATCCTCAAGGAGATCGTGGTGCCGGGCAAGCTGGTGAACATCGTCGTCAAGGGCTAGCGCGCCAGTCGCCAGCCCTCGGGGGGCGCGAGCGCCCGCACGCGCAGATGCTCGCCATCGGTGCGAAGCTCGATGCTGCCTTGTCGATCCGTGCGCCAGATCCGCGGCGAGAACGTTGCCGTGAGCAGGCTGCGCAGCACCCCCGGGTGGGGGTGCTGGTATCGGTTGTCGAACCCCGAGGAGATCACCGCGTGCTCGGGACGGGCGCAGGCCAGGAAGGGGGCGCTGGATGATGTGCGGCTGCCGTGGTGCCCAACCTTGAGAACAGTGGCTTTCAGGGCTCCACAATTGCTCGTCACGAGTGCCTGCTCCTCCGCCCACTCGGCGTCGCCCGGCAGGAGGAAGGTGTGGGCACCGAGTCCGAAACGCACCACCAGCGAGCGGTCGTTCTCGTCCTCCGCCTCGAAGTCACGCGGCAGGGGCAAGAGGGAGGGGTGAACCGAGGTCCAGACGGGCGCGGCGGCGGACAGGTCGGTCACGAGTCCCCGCGCGACGACCTCGCCCACCTCGATCGCCTCGATGACCGGCACGAGACCCCCGTAGTGATCGGGATGGCCGTGCGACAGGAAGATGGTGTCGAGACGACGAATGCCCCGACGCCGCAGGTAGCGGAGCAAGTCGTTGCCGGGAGGGCCGCCGTCCACGAGCCAGCGTCGCCCGTCGGGCCACTCGACCAGCGCGGCGTCGCCCTGGCCCACCGAGAGGAAGGTGACCACCAGCTCGCGACGAGGCCGAGACACCGGCGCCAGCACCGCCAGCGTAAGGCTGAGCGCGAGAATCTCGCGACGCCACAGGAGACCTGCGACACCCAGCGCGGCGGCCCCGCACACGCCCACAGCCGGCGCCCAGGGCCCCACGTCGAGCCATCCGAGGCCCCAGAGCCCGATGGTCGCCGCCGCGTCGGCGAGCGCGAGTGCCATGTCGTGGGCCACGCCGGTGGTGACGGCAGCGACGAGCGCGAGGGGCGTGGCCACCGAGCCGATCCATGGGACGGCCCAGAGGTTCGCCAGCGGAGAAGCGGGTGACAGCGACTGGAAGTGCAGCGCCACCACCGGCAGGGTGCCCGCCGTGGCCCCGAGCGAGGCCGCGAGCCCTTGCGCCGCCCAGCGCAGGAGCACCGGGAGGTCGGGCGGCACCCGTCGCGACGCGCGGCCCGACACGAGGATCATCCCGAGCATCGCGCCGAAGCTCAGCGCGAAGCCCACCGATCCGACGGCCTGCGGCTCGCTCGCCACCACCGCGATCGCCGCGAGCGCGAGCGTGCGCAGGGGATCGGGACGGCGACGCGCCGCCAACGCCACGCACGCCGCCGAGGCCATCCAGGCGGCTCGCCTTGCGGGCACGCCCCAGTCGGCGATGTCGACGTAGAGCCAGGCCCCGAGGATGCCGCCAAGACCACAGCTCCACCGCGCGACGCCGCCCGACACAAACATGAATGGTCGCGACAACAACCACGCGATCCACCAGCCGATGGCCGCCCCCACGCCCACGTGCAGACCCGACACCGACACGAGGTGCCAAGTGCCTGTGCGGCGCAACAACTGTGCCTCCTCCAACGGGATCTCCCCGACCGTGCCATCGACGAGCGCCCGGAGCAGCGCGGCGTGATCGGCACCGCCAAAGTCAGGCGCCGCGCGCTCGCGCCCGAGCCGCACCACGCTGTCGGCGATGAGCAGGCTCCGCACCTTTGCCCGGGCAGCGACGACGGTGGGGTCGACGTCGCCGGGCAAACGCGTGGGGTCGACGCGACGCGCGCTGCCGGCCACCACCACGGCCACACCGGGAGGAGGAGGGGGTCCGGGGAAAACCACCCGCAGACGCCCGCTCGCCGAGCGCGCGCCGCCGCCAAGCGCACTCACGGAGACCAGCTCGATGTCGGCCACTCGTCCCTCGGCGGCGCTCGCCACCCGGCCGCGCGCGCTCACGTCGCCGCGGAGCTCGGGACCCCCCTCGACCCGCGCGACGAGGCCGAGGCTGCAGGCAAACCCGGCCCCGAGCAAAGCCAGCGGGCGAGAACGACTCCCGAGGAACGCGAGCATTGCGAGCGCCACCGCCGCGAGCGCGGAGGACGCCAAGTCCGCAGGGCAGTAGGGCCAAGCCCAAGCCCCTGTCACCATGCCAATCGCGAGCCACTGTGCCACGCGCGCCCGCAGGGCAAGGCACGTGCCACCCATAAACAGGCCTTCGACCGTGAGTGCGGCTGACGGTTGTCAGCTCCGCCGACGGACGTCCGTCAGCGCCAGCGCCTCGACAAGGCGCAAGACGTCTCGCGCCGGCACCACCTCGGCGAAGCCGACGACGCCTTCCGGCACCTCACCCTTCTCGGTCGCGTAGCGGCGCGACACCGCGACAACGAGGTTGCGCGGGCCATGCTTCTGCAGAGCCCCGAGCCGCTTCTCGATGCTCCCCTTGCGCCAGAAGCCGAGGATCTCGAGGTAGGCCACGCGCCCGTCCTTGCGGAAGCCGAAGTCGGGCACCACAACGCCGCCGGTGCCCTGGGCCAGAGGCATGGGGTCGAGGTCGAGTGTCCACCCGCTCCCCAGCGCGTCGAAGCGCTCGCGAAACCACTCGGCCTCGCGCGTGACGTAGGCTCCCACATCTCGATAGTGAGATTTCAAACCAGATTCTTGTGTGATGGTAAGCGTGGGCGAGTACTGTTTCCACTTCACCACGGCCCGCGCCGACCACGCCCCTGGCAGGAGCACGAGGGTGCCGAGGAACTTGGCGAGCGCAAGTCCGTAGCGATTGGTCTGCGAGAAAAGCGATGCCGGCCCATCAATCCTGAGGCGGTAGCTGGTGCCCTCTGCGGAGGCGCTGAAGCAAAGCTGGTTGAACTTCACCGCCCGCATCAGCTGGCGCATGCGCCCCGGCTCCGGCGACTCTAGGCAGATCTCGAGTTCGCTGGCTGAGAAACAAAGCGCCTGTACCAGCCCGAGGTTGTAGCGCTGCACCAGCACGTCGGCGCTCTCGATGCTGCAGCTCACCAGGCGCTGCTGCGAGGGCAGGTCGGCGTACATCGCCTCCTCCACGATCCCCGCCTCGCTGCCGAGCTCGGCCGCCACGTGGGCCAGCACTCCGGCCCGCGTGGGGAGTCCTTCCAGCGGCACGGGGGAGAGAGGCCCACGCCGGGCGCTCTCCAGCCACACCCGCTGGCGCAGCTCTCGCGGGTCGACCGGCGACTCGGTAGCAAACTCGCAGGCATCAAAGACGATCTTGGCCAGTCCCGCGAATAGCTTGCCGTCGGTGGCGTCGCCGAGCAAGGACTCGAGCTCGCCCTCGATGTCGCCCCGGCGCTCGCCGACGCCCTGGCGGACCGCATCGAGGATATCGCGCGCGCGCTCCGCCACTCGCTCGTTGCCGATGTCGATATAGCCAGGAAGCAGCTCGCCTTTCTTCACGGTGGCGCGAATCAGATCAGCGGTAAGCATCGTGCTCCCGGCGACGCTCGCTCGCCTGCGCCTCGGTGGTGCCCTCGGCCACTAGCTCGTAGAGCGTGGCCGTCTTTCCCTCGGAGGGACGGAGGATGCGGCCCAGGCGCTGCACCGCCTCCCGCACGGTGGATGTACCGCTCACGACGATGGCCACCTCGGCGGCGGGGAGGTCGACGCCCTCGTTGAGCACGCGCGAGGTGGTGATGCAGTGGATGCGCCCCTCGACGAAGGCGTCGAGGATCCAGCGGCGTTCCTTCACGTCGGTGTGATGGGTGATGCAGGGCACGAGCAAGTCGCGGCTGATGCGCATCGCGGTGTCGTTGTCGTTGGTGAACACGATCGCGCGGCGACCGGCGTGCTCCGCCAACAACGCGCGAACGACCTCGATCTTCCGCTCCGTGCCGTGAGCGATTCGCTTGGCCGCGAGGAAAGCCTTGAAGGCCTGGCGCCCCTCCTTGCTGCGGCTCGCCTCGATGATGAAGCGCTGCCAGCCCTGAGGCCCTCGCATGTTGATGCGACGGATGGCCACGAACTCCTTGTAGATGCCGCGCAGCCGCGTGTACTCCTCTTGCTCCTCAGGGGAGAGCACAACACGGATCACCTCCGTCTCGTAGGGGGCGAGGAAATCCCCGGCTAGCTCCGGAATCTCCACCCGGTAGATCTCGGGGCCCACCACGGGAAGGAGGTCCAGGTGCCGCCCGTCGGGACGCTCCAGGGTGGCGGTGAGCCCCAGGCGCAAGGGCGCGATGAGTCCCTCGGCGGCGCGCATGTAGGCGGGGGCGGGCAGGTGGTGCACCTCGTCGAAAACCACGAGGCCGAAGCGATGGCCGTACTTGTCGACGTGCATCCACGCGCTGTCGTAGGTGGCGACGGTGAGATCGCGGATGTCGTGCACACCGCCGCCCAGCGCCCCGACCTCCACCCCGAAGGCGGCGCGGAGGTTGCCCATCCACTGCGACAACAGGTCGAGGGTCGGAACGACGACGAGGGTGCTGCGCTGGGCCACGGCGATGCAGCGCTCGGCCACGAAGGACTTCCCAGCCCCCGTGGGGAGCACGACGATGCCGCGCCACCGCGCCTCGCGCCACGCCGCGACGGCTTCGTCCTGGTAGGGGCGAGGCGTGCGACCGCTCAAGTGACGCAGATCGAGCTTCTGGTAACGGCGGGCCTCGTCGACCAGCTCCACACTGGCGGTGCGCGCCGCCTCGACCACCGGCCCGTAGAGGTAGCCGGGGCCACGGCAGAGTCCCACGCGGGGGTCGAAGGCAAAACCGCCCGGCAACGCCGCGAGATCGGCGCCATCGACCGTCAGCGTCCCACCGTCGAATCCAAGTGTCCACATCGCGGCGCCTGCTATCGGTCCGGACGACCCTTTTTTGGCAGGGGCGCCGAATAGGTGGGCGGCGTGGACATCGAGCCGCTCTACCACCGCGCCGACGAGGTGTACGCCGCCCTCGACGCCCTGGTTGCAGAGCGCCCCGGCGTGGTGGTTCCCCTGGAGGTTGGGCGCAGCGTACAGGACCGTCCCATCCACGGTTACCGCCTGGTCGACCCCGCCGTCCCGCCGCGCGGAAAGATGCTGGTCTTCGCCAACATCCACGCCATGGAGTGGGTGCCCACCGAGGCGGCCCTCGCCTTCGCGGTCGAGTTCGCGCGTTTCCCCGAGCCCGGCGTGGAGCTCGTGGTCATCCCCAGCGTCAACGTCGATGGTCGCGCGCGAGTGGAGGGCGATCTCGCCGAGGGGCGAAACGTCTACCGTAGGGGCAACGCGAATAATATCGATCTCAACCGCGACTTCGGCGTCAATCGCGAGGCGCGCGCCATCTGGAAGGCGATCATCCCGCAGCGCTACGCGGTCTCCCCGGGGCCGTTGTCGCAACCCGAGTCACGCGCCCTCGATCAGCTCGCCGCTGCCGAGTCTTTCGACGTGGCGGTGTCGCTCCACGCGTTTGGTGGCTTCTTCTACTACCCCTGGGCAGGGCTCTGGGCGCGGGCGCCCCACCATGCCGAGTTGCAGCGGCTCGGCGAGGTGATGCAGGCCTCGATGAGCACGCATCCCTATAAGCCCCGTCAGCTGAGTCGCTGGGCGTTCTTCTTCCGGGGGCACGGCATGGAGATCGACCATCTCTACGGCCAGCACGGCGCCCTGAGCTTCCTCGTGGAGACCACCCGATCCGGCTACGAGAAAATCTCCGATCTGGGCGTGAAGTTCCGCATGTACAACCCCCGCGACCCGCGTCCCCACGCCGTGGAAGGCGTGCGCTACCTTCGCGCCCTGGCGCACGAGGTGGCCCTCGGCCGCGCCACCCGGGTGGCGCGGTGAGCTGGTGGAAACGGCTCTGGACACCTGCGCCGCCGCCAGACGCGGCGAACCGGGCCTTCGACCTCGCCCTCGAGCGCTACTTCGCGCCGCAGGTGGCCCGGGTGCTCCGGGAGCAAGGCCCCGCCGCGCTGGCCTCCACCCGCCGGGAGATCTCCGTTCTCTTCGGCGACCTCGTCGGCTTCACCCGCTTCTCGGAGTCCGCATCGGCCGAGGAATGCGTGGCCACGCTCACGCACTACCTCGACGAGCTCGTGCGCGTGGCGATGCAACACGACGGCACGATCGACAAGTTCATGGGCGACGAGATCATGGTGCTCTTCTCCGCCCCGTTGCCCCAGCTCGACCACGCCGAACGGGCGCTCGCCTGCGCACGTGACATGCAGCTGGTGATCCACCTGCTCAACGCCGAGCGCGAGCGGCGCCGCCTCCCGACGCTCGGCCTCACGGTGGGCGTCAACAGCGGCGAGTGCGTGATCGGGCACGTCGGCGGCGAGGCGCGCGTGCAGTACAGCGCGATTGGCGACGCGGTCAACGTGGCCAAACGGCTCCAGGGGCTCGCTACGCTCGGAGAGATCGTCGCGGGTGAGCGCACGCTTGAGCTGGCGAACGTGCCACCTGAAACCTTGGAAGAACACTCGGTCAAGGGCCGCGCGGCTCCCGTGCGTTGCGCCCGCCTCCGGGTGACGATGCCGGGCCCCGGCGGAGCCCCGCCCCCCAGCGCGTGACGATTCGCGACCATGCGACGCTATGGCCGCCGCCCCCGCGAGTGCATAGAGCGGGGCCCCTTTCTCCCCACCACACCGGTACAGCTACGCGATGATCTCTGTCGAAGGCCTCACCCACTACTACGGGGAACGCCGCGCGGTCGAAAACATCGGCTTTGAGATTGCCGAGAATGAGATCGTGGGCTTCCTTGGGCTCAACGGGGCCGGCAAGAGCACCACCTTGAAGGTGCTTGCCGGTCTCATCATTCCCACCGCCGGCAATGTCCGCATCGATGGCACCGACCTCGTGAGCGCAAGCGCCGAGTTTCGGTCGCGCATCGGATATTTGCCGGAAGACCCTCCGCTCTACAAGGAGATGACGGTCCGCGAGTTCTTGCTCTACGTCGGGCAGCTCAAGGGCAAGTCGGCCGCCGAGGTGGAAGCTCGCCTCCCGGAGGTGCTCCACACTTGCCAAGTGGAGCACGTGCAGCACCGCGTGATCAACGAGCTCTCCCACGGCTACCGCAAGCGGGTGGGGATCGCGCAGGCGATCATCCACAGCCCGCGACTGGTGATCCTCGACGAGCCGATCTCCGGCCTCGATCCGAAGCAAATCGTCGAGATGCGGCAGGTGGTGAAGGAGCTCGGCAAACACTGCACCGTGCTCATCTCGAGCCACATCCTCGCCGAGATCAGCGAGACCTGCGACCGGATCCTCGTGCTCAACGGCGGCAAGATCGTTGCTGCAGGGCGCGAGTCTGAGTTGGCGCAGGCGTCGGGCGCCGAGGGTACCCGGCTCACCTTGAGCGTCCGTGGCGAGGCCGAGCGCGTCGAGGCAGCGCTGCGTACCGTGAGCGCCGTCCAGCGGGTGCAGAGCCAACCCGACGGCGAGGGCTGCCTCAAGGTGCACGTCGCCATGTCGTCCGACGCGCGCGAGAGCGTGGTCGCGGCGCTCGTCACCGCCGGCGTGGGCGTCCGTCGCGTGATTGAAGACGAGTCCGAGCTCGAGACCATCGTCCTCGGACTCACCCAGGGAGCGCAGGCATGAGAGGCATCCTCCTCGTGGCGCGGCGCGACTTCGCCGCCTACGTCAACACCATCTGGGGCTGGGTGATCCTCGCGATCGCCCTGCTCATCGACGGCGTGTTCTTCAACGCCTGGGGGCTCACCAACACCGCCCAGTACTCGGCAGAGGTCCTGGAGCGGTTCTTCTACATCACCGGCGGCGTCACGCTGATCGCGGGGGTGTTCATCACCATGCGGCTTTTCGCCGAGGAACGGCAAACGGGCACGATCGTGCTGCTCGAATCGAGCCCGCTCTCCGACCGAGAACTGGTGATCGGGAAGTACCTCTCCGCGATGTTCTTTCTCGTCTTCTTTGCCGCGCTCACCCTCTACATGCCCGCGCTCATCATGGTGAACGGCAAGATTAGCCCCGAGGAGATCGGCGTGGGCTACCTCGGTGTCTTGCTCATGGGCAGCGCCGGCGTGGCCGTGGGCACCTGGGCGTCGAGCGTGTCGCGCAATCAGATCCTCGCGGGCGCCATCGCCGCGGTGGGCACCGTGTTCTTCGTGGCCTGCTGGCTCCTCGCTCGGGTAACAGACCCGCCCTTCAAGGCGATCATTTCCTACGTCGCC